>OBZU01000139.1_pt1 | contig 38961 bp, 40 predicted proteins | sample 1495561 | NCBI WGS metagenome assembly OBZU01 (sample SAMEA2580250, study PRJEB22360) | human gut metagenome | biome: human gut; feature: human-associated habitat; material: faeces | place: Denmark | collected 2008/2010 | reverse complement strand
GCGGCCAGCCAGTACCGGCAGGTCCCTGCGGCTCGCCTTGGTTACATCCAGTCCCTTTTTGCCGAGGTAGTCGATCTCTTCTTTAGAGAGACCGGCGCGCAGCTTGCCGCCGATCACCGCGATGGTCGCCGGAACAGCGCCGTTCTCACGGATAATCTGCTCCACCTTCAGAGCGGTTTCTACATTCTGGGGATAAGGCATGCCGTGAGAAATGATTGTAGATTCCAGCGCGACGACCGGCTGATTGGCTGCAAGAGCCTCTTTGACCTCGGGAGAAATTTCGAGATATTGTTTCAGTTGATTCATGATAATACTCCTTTCAGCGGTGCTTCCGGCTTATGGATACTCATTTCACTTGAAAAAAGGGCCGTCGGTTGATCCTCCGCCTGCGGCGGGGAAGGAACCGCTGTGTTCGTAAAAGGCCTTTTTTAAAGCAAATTGGCGGTATCACTTTGCGGGAGCGTTGTTTCTCTATGTTTCATTTTGTGAAGTACGTTTTCACTGCTCATCTGCGGGCTGATGGTGGCCGTGCTTTCAATGCAGATGGATGCGGCGGCCATTCCGGCGCGGGCGCAGTCTTCCATCGGGAAGTTCTGCAGCCAGCCCCACACAACCGCGGCCATCATGCTGTCTCCGGCGCCCGTGGTGTTAACGATCTCACTCTGGTACGGGGGAACAGTGACATGCTGCTCGTGGTTTGCGCAGTACACGCCGTTTTGCCCCATCGAGATAAATACCTGCGAAAGGCCGGTTTGCAAAAGTGCGTTCGCTGCCTGCTCCAGCGAATGTTCATCGTGAATTTTCACGCCGCTGAGCAGCTCGGCCTCGAGAAGGTTCGGCTTGAGCGTGTGGATTTTTCCCAGCAGGCCGGAGAGTTTCCCCGCCTTTGCGGTGGAAACCGGGTCGCAGAACAGCGGCACATGAAAGGTTTCGGCAATATAGCGGATCGTCTCGGCGGTCAGGTTGGTATCGATCACACACAGGGCTGCGTTGCTGATCAAATCGGCACGGCGTTCCAGGTACTGCGGGGTCAGGTTGTCGTAAATCTGCATGTCAGAGATAGCAAGCTCCATATCGCCGTGTTCGTTTGTGATGAACACGTATGTGGAGGTCGACCCGCCCGGCACAGTCAGCGATTCTGTAATGTCGATGCCCGCGCTTCGGCAGCTTCCCGCCAGCTCCGCCGCATAGGCGTCCTCGCCCAGCGCGGTGATGAGCTTTACCTCTACGTCGAACATGGCGAGGTTCTGCGCGATGTTCCGTCCCACACCGCCGGGGGAAAGCGATACCCGCCCAGGGTTCGAGTCCTTCTGCACCAGAGGGGCAAAGGGTTTTCCGGCAATATCGATATTCGCGCCGCCGATCACAACGACATACGGCGTTTTTTGCAGAATGTAGCTCTTGCCAAGGATCCTCCCTTTTTTCATCAGGTTAGAAATATGCACCGCCACGGAGGAACGTGAGATTCCCGCTTTATCCGCCAGCTCCTGCTGTGAAATGGTGGGGTCCTTTTCAATCCATTGAAGAATCTGCCGTTCTCTTTCTGTTATCATCTTATCACTTCCCTTTTCATGAGAATCAGAATGCTCTATCCGCAAGCGGCGGGTATCCCGTCCCAAGTTTCAAGGTTCTCTCAGCCTTCGGCAGTTTGCTGTCGCAAATATTATAAAATTTTTGTAATCAAATGTTTATTAACGTAATCTTATGCTTACGTGATTTCAAGATTTAGTTTAGCAATCAAGCTCTAAACTGTCAAGAACAAAATGTGGAATTCCAGAAAAAAGCATGATTACCGTCATTATGCACAAAATAGGTTTATGCGAATAGAAATTATGCTATATTTCACAAAATGGGACACATGTCCTTTTATTTCTCTCTTCTGTTGATATACAATACAATCAGAAGGGAGGGTGTATGGTGAAGGTCAGTGAATATTTAGAAGCGGAAAGCGAACCGTTCCGCAAGGAGCTTCGCAAGATGCTGGCGAAATATCCGGCAGACGGCCAGGTGTACCCGATCACCCTTTCGGCGGGCGAAAGTCTGATCCATGAGGACGACCCAAGCAATATGGTCTACTACCTCATGAAAGGCCGTGTGTCCGTTGTTACCAACCAGACCGGCGTTTCACGCTACACCCTGACCGAGGCTGCGGCGCCGGAGTTTTTTGGGGAGTATGAGGTGCTCGGCGGAATTCCCCGTTATATTGCCGAGGTTCGCGCGGTGACCCCGTGCAAGCTGGCTGCTTTCCCGGTGGATGCCTATCTGCTGTGGATGCGCTGCGATCAGGAGCTGTTTTTCCTGCATGTTCGCTGGATTCTGAACAGCTATATCAACCAGACGGCCAATGAACGCAGCCTGCATTTTCTCGATTCGGACGGGAGGGTCGTCCAGTTTTTGATCCGCGCGTATGAAAAATGTGGGGATATGCCCGAATCCGTAAGGCTGACATACACGCGCATGGAGATTGCCGAAACAACCGGCAACAGCGTGCGCACGGTGAACCGGGCCGTTTCACGGCTGGTGGCGAAGCACCTGGTGAGCGTGAAAAACGGAAAGCTGCAAATCACCGCCGCCCAGTACGAAGCCCTGAAAAAAGAGATGGAATCTTTTCTTTTGAAATAATCCCTGCGCAGAGCGGACTACCGCCTGCGCGCACCGTTTCCGCACAGAAGATCGGAAAGGAGAAATTGTCATGATCGATTTGGATAACACCTATAAAACCCTCACGTCCCGTGAGCTGACCCATGAACAGAAGCTGATGGGCCTGGCCAAGTGTGCAGAGAATGCGCTGGATGTGCTGAACATCCCGCCGCGCACAAAACATTTTTTTGAAACCGGCGCGATCAACGACCTGTTTGAAGGGGGAGCACCGTACCGCCCGCGTTATATTCTGCCCGATTACGAGAAATTTGTTGAGCAGGGCAGCGAGTTTTTAAAGCTGAGTCCGCCCAAAACGCTGGATGAACTGATTTTCTCCCTGATGATCCTGTATCGCCATGTGCCGTCCATTACAAACTTCCCAGTATATCTGGGCAGTCTCGACAAGATGATGGAACCGTACCTCGACGGCCATACAGATGAGGAAATTCGCGAAAAGCTGCGTCTGTTTCTCACGTATCTTGACCGCACCATCACCGACTCGTTCTGTCATGCCAACCTTGGGCCGGAGGATACCCGTGCGGGCCGCCTGATTCTGCAGGTGGAAGCGGAGCTGAAAAATACGGTTCCCAACTTTACCATTAAATACGACCCGGCCATCACGCCGGATTCCTTTATGGAGCAGGCGATCCAGTGCTCGCTGGACTGCTCGAACCCGGCCATCTGCAACCATGCGGCCAACCGGGTACCGTTCGGCGACCAGTACGGCGTAGCGAGCTGCTACAACATCCTGCCGACGCAGGGCGGCGCATACACGCTCACCCGCGTCACGCTCACTGAGCTGGTGAAGGAAGCGAAAAACGAGGAGCATTTCCTGAATGAGCTGCTGCCGGAATGCCTCGGCCTGATTGCCGATTATATGAACGAGCGAATCCGCTTTATTGTGGAGGAATCCGGCTTCTTTGAGTCGAACTTCCTCGTGAAGGAAGGGCTGCTCTCCAAAGACCGTTTCCTCGGCATGTTCGGCGTTACCGGTCTCGCGGAGTGCGTCAACGCGTTGCTGCGTGAGCAGGGGAAGAAATACGGGCAGGATCCGGAGGCCGACGACCTCGGCGTGCGGATTATGAATAGAATCAACGAGCTTGTACCGCAGTATAAGGCGCTGTATTCTCCGGTCTGCGGCGATCAGTTCCTGCTGCACGCGCAGGTTGGACTCGACAGCGACCAGGGCATTACGTCCGGTGTGCGCATCCCGATCGGCGACGAGCCGGTTTCCTTTGCCGACCATCTGCGCCACAGCTCGAAGTTCCATCATTATTTCCCCGCGGGCGTGGGCGATATTTTCCCGATCGCAAGCAACGTTCACCAGAATCCGGCAGCGCTGCTGGATGTGGTAAAGGGTGCTTTCTCCCTTGGCGTTCAGTATATGAGCTTCTATTCCGCCGATACCGACCTTATCCGCATTACCGGATTCCTAGTCAAGCGCAGCGAAATGGAAAAGTACAGAAAACATGAAGCGGTTCTGCAGAATACCACACAGCTTGGCGCGCCAAACTATGATAAAAATCACCTTGCCGAAAGAAAGGTTCGAATGGCATGACAAAAGTGCCTGTCAACCAGATCATTCCGTTCAGTACAGTCGACGGCCCCGGCAGCCGCACCTCTATCTTTTTGCAGAAATGCAACATCGCGTGCGGCTACTGTCATAATCCCGAAACGCAGAATCTCTGCAACAACTGCGGCGTCTGTGTGCCGCGATGTCCCGAGGGCGCGCTTTCTATGGTGGACGGAATCGTGGTGTGGGACGAATCCAAATGCGTATCCTGCAACACGTGTATCGAGGTCTGTCCGCACCATGCATCCCCGAAAATCCGCTGGATGGACGCCCCTGCCGTGATGAAGGAAGTGGAAAAGAACATCCCCTTTATCCGCGGGATCACCGTTTCCGGCGGTGAGTGCGGGCTGTACCCCCAGTTTTTGCAGGAGCTGTTTACACTGGCCAGAGCAAAAGGCCTTACCTGTCTGCTGGACAGCAACGGTACCGTGCGCTTTTCGAAATACCCGGAGCTGATGAAGGTCTGCGACGGTGTGATGCTGGATGTAAAAGCGTGGTCGCCGGGTGTATTCCGGGCGCTCACGGGCGGCGATAACGCCGCCGTCAAGGAAAACCTCCTCTTCCTATCCTCCTGCGGAAAGCTCGAAGAAGTGCGTATTGTCAATGTGGAGGGGCATGTCGACGCGGAGGACGCGATTCGCGGCACCGCGGAGCTGCTCGGCCCGCTGACCGGCAATACGCGCCTGCTTTTGATCTCCTTCCGGAATAACGGCGTGAAAGGCCCGTTCGCGGCATTTTCTTCCCCGTCTGCAGAGAGGATGAAGCAGCTCGCGGAGCTGGCCGCTTCCGTCGGGTTCCGCAATATCATTGTAAAATAGCGGCAAGCGGCTGTTTTACGCTTATCTGTAAAATCAATGTGCTTCGGCACAGATGGCCCGTTTCGAAAAATGAATTTCCTCCGATTGCGCCCCGGCCCGTCCTCCCGAAAAGGCGGGCCGGCCGGCCCGATCCTCTGAAAATGATTTTTTCTTTGCATAATTTCATTTCACGTTGCATTTTTAGAAAATTTCCATAAAATTCCATAAAATTAATTTACGAAATGGCAGAAGTGGTTTATAATATAGACAAACAGACCATTCAGGCCGTTGAATGAAACCGGTTTCAAGCTTTGTGGTACCAGCGAGCATGTTTTTGCAGGCAGGGCGGGCGTTTTATAATTGCCTGCCGCTTCCCGTATGGGGAGCAAAACTTTGATACATAGAAGGTTTTGGGTGAGCATTTTGGTTCATATCAGCGATATTGCCCGCATGGCCGGCGTTTCCAACGCAACGGTGTCGCGCGTGATTAACGGTACGGCTAAAGTGAGCGAGGAAAAAACAAAGCGGGTGGAAGAAGCCATCCGCAAAACAGGGTTTAATCCCAACGAGATCGCGCGCTCTCTCTACAAAAAATCCTCCCGGCTGATCGGTTATATTGTTCCGAGTATTCTGAACATTTTCCTCAGCGAGGTCGGGCGGGCGATTGAAGACGAAGCGTTTCGCAGCGGCTATAAAATGATCCTCTGCAATTCGGATGAAAATCCGGAAAAAGAGGCATCGTATATTAAGATGCTGATGGGCATGAATGCAGACGGCATCATCATCACCGCGAACAACGAGCATTTAGAGGAAGAAATCCGCAACTGCCCGATCCCGATTGTGCTGATGGACAAAAGCGCGGATGCCTTTTACGCGGCTTCCGTTCAGTCCGACAATTACACCGGCGCGCGGATCGCCACAGAGCACCTGATCGATTGCGGGTGCAGAAAGCTGGTTCTCATGCGCGGGCCGATTCAGTATTCCAGCAGTCAGCAGCGCTACCAGGGGTATGTGGATGTCTGCAGGGAGCATCAGATCGAGCCGCTGTTTGTCAACAGCAGGTACAGCTATGACGAGGGTGTTCAAAGCGCGCGGGAGCTGTTCGAGCGGTATCCCGACACGGACGGGATTCTCGCCTCTACCGATCTGGTGGCGTTCGCCCTCTATAAAGTGATTTATGAGCAGCACCGCAAGGTTCCGGATGACGTGATGATTGTGGGCTACGACGATGTGGGCCTGAGCCGCCTGATGATCCCAACCCTGACGACGGTGGCGCAGCCGATTGAAGAGATTGGCCGGCTGTGCGTACAGCTCATTGTGGAGCAGACGGAGCACGGCACGATCCAACAGCGGGAAAATATGCTGCCGGTTTCTTTGAAAATCCGGGAGACAACGAAACGAAAAGAAGGAGTTTGACCTATGAATAAACGGGTGTTTTTGATTGTTCTGGACAGCTGCGGCATCGGCGAGGAGCCGGACGCCGCGGAATATGGCGATGAAGGCAGCAATACGCTGGCCGCGTGCGCGACCAGTCCATATTTTCATATGCCCAATCTGCAGAAGCTCGGCCTTTTTAATATCGATGGGGTAGACTGCTGGCCGAAGGAGAGCTCTCCCACGGGCGCTTTCGGACGCTTGCAGGAGGCCTCTAAGGGCAAAGATACCACGATCGGCCATTGGGAGATTTCGGGCATTTATTCCCCGAAGCCCCTGCCCACATATCCGGAGGGCTTCCCGGAGGAAGTCATCCGTGAGTTTGAAGAAAAAACAGGCCGCCGTGTGCTGTGCAACAAGCCCTATTCCGGTACGGATGTCATCCGTGATTACGGGAAAGAGCATGTGGAAACCGGTGCGCTGATCGTCTACACCTCCGCAGACAGCGTGTTCCAGATTGCGGCGCACGAATCCATTGTCCCGCCGGAGGAACTGTATCGTTACTGCAGAATCGCAAGGGAAATGCTCAAAGGCGAGCACGGTGTGGGCAGGGTGATTGCGCGCCCGTTCACCGGCGAGTACCCGAACTTCACGCGTACCTCCAACCGGCACGATTTCTCGATGGAGCCGCCGGCCGTGACGATGCTTGACCAGCTCAGCGAGAAGGGCTTTGATGTGATCGCCGTGGGCAAGATCAACGACATTTTTGTCGGGAAAGGCGTTACTGAGGCGATCGGTACCAAAAACAACGCGGATGGAATTGAACGTACGCTCGGATACCTGCAAAAGGACTTTAACGGCCTGTGCTTTATCAATCTGGTCGATTTCGATATGCTGTACGGCCACCGCAACGATGTGGACGGCTACGCAAAGGCGCTTGCCTATTTTGATGAGAAGCTGCCGGAACTTCTGGCGGGCCTACGCGATGATGATCTGCTGATGATCACCGCCGACCATGGCTGTGATCCCTCCACACCGTCGACCGACCATTCCAGAGAATACATTCCGTGGGTGATTACCGGCAAACAGGTCAAAGCCGGCGCAAATCTTGGAACAAGTCCCACCTTTGCCAATATCGGCGCGACGATTCTGGAGTATTTCGGAGTAGAGCCGCGCATTACAGGCAAATCCAGCCTGAACGAAATTTTACGTTAATACGGAGGGAACAAAGATGTCAAATGTACCAACGCCCCATAACGCCGCGAAGGAAGGCGAGATTGCCAAAACGGTTCTGATGCCGGGCGATCCGCTGCGCGCGAAATTTATTGCAGAAACTTATCTGGAGAACGTCACCTGCTTTAATACCGTTCGCAATATGCTCGGTTTTACCGGCACCTACAAGGGGCGCCCCGTCTCTGTGATGGGCGGCGGCATGGGCATGCCCTCTGTTGGAATTTACACCTACGAGCTTTTCAACTTCTATGGAGTAGAGAATATCATCCGCATCGGCTCGGCGGGCGGCTTGGCCGACACCGTTCAGCTGCGCGACGTGGTGGCCGGAATGGGTGCCTGCACCAATTCCAGCTTTGCAGAGCAGTACCGTCTGCCCGGCACCTATGCACCGATTGCGGATTACGGCCTTTTGAGCCGCGCGGTCAAGGCGGCGGAAGAACTGGGAATCCCGATGAAGGTCGGCAACGTCCTTTCCAGCGATACTTTCTATGACGACAACGAAGATGCCCTCCCGGCATGGAAGAAAATGGGTGTCCTTGCGGTGGAAATGGAAGCCGCGGCGCTTTACATGAACGCGGCCCGCGCAGGGAAAAATGCTCTTTGTCTGCTCACCATTTCCGATCGTCCGCTGGCTGGGGAATCCCTCCCGGCCGAGGAGCGCCAGACCGGCTTTACCCAGATGATGGAGATTGCCCTCGCTCTTGCCTGATCGTTCCGTTTGGTTTTTAAAGCTGACCGCCCGGCCGGTTTTGGCGGCGTTCGGCTTCCGGAGATTCTCATCCCCCGTCCTCAAAGCCAGAAATACCGCTTTCCGGCGGTATATCATATTCAAAAAAATATCAGGAGGAAAATGTATGAAAAAGATTCTTGCACTTTTACTCGCAGCGTCGATGGCGATGTCCGCCACAGCCTGCTCCAGCGGAGCAGCAACCTCGAGCGCCGCACCGGCGTCCTCAGGCGAAACTTCCAGCGCGGCAAAAGCGGACTTCAAGGTTTCCATGGTCACAGATACCGGCGGTGTCAACGATCAGTCCTTTAACCAGCTTTCCTGGGAAGGCCTGCAGAAATTAAAGGCCGACAATGGCGCGGACATCAGCTATGCAGAGTCCAAGCAGGAAGCCGACTATGCGACAAACCTGGATAAGGCTGTCGATGACGAAAACAATCTGGTTTGGGGCGTTGGCTTTGCAATGGGCGACGCGATCCTGAATGCGGCAAAAGCAAACCCGGATGTTCAGTTTGCAATCGTAGACAACGCATACGAAGAGACCCCCTCCAACCTGACTGCGGTTGTGTTCCGCGCGCAGGAGCCCTCCTTCCTGGTAGGCTACATTGCGGCGAAAACCACCAAGACCAATAAAGTCGGTTTTGTGGGCGGCGTAAAGAGCGACGTTATCGATCAGTTTGAATACGGCTACAAGGCCGGCGTTGCTTACGGCGCAAAAGAGATGGGCAAAACTGTTGAGGTAGTTGCTCAGTATGCCGAAAGCTTCGTCGATTCCGCGAAGGGCAAGGCAATCGCTTCCAAGATGTTCTCCGGCGGATGCGACATCGTATTCCATGCTGCGGGCAATGTCGGCACCGGTGTCATCGAGGCCGCGAAGGAAGCGAACAAATACGCGATCGGCGTTGATAAGGATCAGGCTTTCCTTGCTCCCAACAACGTTCTGACCTCCGCTCTGAAGAAGGTTGACAAGGCTGTTGAAGAAGTCTCTAAAGAGATCATGGACGGCAAAGCAACCGGCGGCACCACCATCAGCCTGGGCGTTAAGGAAGAAGCAGCCGGCATCCCCGAGGAGCACAAGCTCATGGGCGAAGAGACCTACAAAGCCGCTGCGGCTCTGCAGGATCAGATCAAAGACGGCAAGCTGGTTCCCCCTGCAAGTGAAGAAGACTACAATACCTTTGTTAAAAACCTGAAATAATTGATTGCATCTGCACTTTTTTACGGAGGGGCGCCTTCGGGCGCCTTTCCCCGTAAAAGAGGGAACGGAAGGTTAGGGGAGATTTACTATGGAAATCAGTCCGGAATACGCAGTACAGATGCACGGTATTGTGAAAACATTCGGCTCCTTTTGCGCCTTGGATCAGGTGCATCTGGATGTCAAAAAAGGATCGATTCACGCCATTTTGGGCGAGAACGGCGCCGGTAAAAGTACCCTGATGAATGTGCTTTACGGCCTGTATCAGGCCGATGCCGGGGAAATCTTTTTAAACGGTGAGAAAGTCGCCATCAAAAATCCGAACGATGCCATTGCGCGCGGCATCGGAATGGTGCACCAGCATTTCATGCTGGTAGACAATTTTACGGTTACGGAGAATATCATTCTCGGCAAAGAAGTGACCGGCCAGTTCGGTGTTCTCGACATGAAGAAAGCGCGCGAAGATGTTCTGAAGATCGTGGAGGAATACGGTCTTGAGGTAGACCCCGATGCAAAAATTGAAGATGTTTCCGTTGGAATGCAGCAGCGCGTTGAAATTTTAAAGGCGCTGTACCGCGGCGCGGATATCCTGATTCTGGACGAGCCAACTGCGGTTCTTACCCCGCAGGAGATAGGCGAGCTGATCGAGATCATGCGCGGATTGGCTGAAAATGGAAAGACCATCATCATCATTACCCATAAGCTCAAAGAAATCAAATCGTCATCCGATGTCTGCACGATCATTCGCCGTGGCCAATATATTGATACGTTCCCGGTTCACGATGTGAGCGAAGAAGAGCTTGCGACAAAGATGGTGGGTCACCAGGTCAAGCTGGTGGTAGACAAAACACCCGCCGAGCCCGGCGATGTTGTTTTTGAGATTGAAAATCTGACAGTAAAGGACGAACGCGGACTCGAAGCGGTCAAGAGCCTTTCGCTTCGCGTGCGCAGAGGCGAGATTGTCGGAATTGCCGGCGTTGACGGAAACGGTCAGAAAGAGCTGGTAGAGGCAATTACCTGTCTGACAAAGGTGGAAAGCGGCACCATTCGGATCAATGGAACCGAAATCCAGAATACGACTCCGCGCAACGTCATTGAACATAAAATTTCAACCATACATGAAGACCGTCAGCGCCGTGGACTGGTGATGCCGTTCACCGTGGCGGAAAACACCGTGCTTGAAAAATACCGCAGCAGTCAGTTCAGCAGACGCGGCATGCTGCTGCTGGATAAAATCACAGCCTTTGCAAAGCGCCTTGTGGAGGATTACGACATCCGCCCGGCCGACTGCGAGGGGCACCCGGCGCGCGGGCTTTCAGGCGGCAACCAGCAAAAGGTGATCATCGCGAGAGAAATCTCGAACGACCCTGATCTGCTGATCGCCGTGCAGCCCACCCGCGGTCTCGACGTGGGCGCGATCGAGTATGTACACAAAATGCTGGTACAGGAGCGCGATAAGGGCAAGGGCATTCTGCTGGTTTCGCTGGAGCTGGATGAAATCCTGAATGTGGCCGATACCGTCTGCGTGATTTACGGCGGGGCGATTACCGGCACCTTTACACAGGAGGAAGCCGACGAAAACACGGTTGGACTATTAATGGCGGGAGGCAAGCGGAATGAAAACGCTGGTTAAGATACTGAAAAAACCAATTACCTCCACGCTGATTGCCGTGCTGTTCGGCTTTCTGGTAGCGGCGATTGTTCTGATTCTGGCGGGATATAATCCCATACAGGCGTTCGGCGCCCTGTTCAACGGGATTTTCTCCAAGCCCAAGTACATTTCGAATGTCATCATCAAAGCGACGCCTATTATCCTGACGGGCCTCTCTGTGGCGTTTGCCTATAAAACGGGACTGTTCAATATTGGGGCCGAGGGGCAGTACATTGCAGGCACCGTGTTTTCCGTCCTTGTGGGCGTCAAGCTTGATCTGGCCCCGGTGTTCCAGATTCCGATCGTTGTGCTGGCCGGTGTGCTGGGCGGCGCTCTGTTTGGCGGGATGGTCGGTCTGCTGAAAGCAAGGTTCGGGATCCACGAGGTCATCACCAGCATCATGCTGAACTGGATCGGCCTGTATCTTTGCAATTTTATCGTGAATTCAGAGGCGTACCATAAGCCGAATTCCACCGCCAGCCTGCCGGTGAATGCGTCGAGCTACACGATGCTGCTTCCGCAGTGGAAAGCCTCCCCTGAGGGGATAGCAGTGCTGAAACCCCACCAGTGGCTGTACGATATGCTGGTGCGCACAGACGTGAATTTCGGGATTTTGATCGCGATCGTGATGGTCGCGGTGATCTGGGTTCTGCTGTACCGTTCCACAAAGGGGTATGAGCTGCGCGCCGTTGGCTTTAACCGCGACGCGGCGGAATTCTCCGGCATCAATGTCAGCCGCAACATCATCGACGCCATGCTGATCGCCGGTGCTCTTTCGGGCCTGGCGGGTGCGCTTGCAATTACGGGCACGGCGCCGCACGGCATCTCTACGCTGGCTGCGTTTGAAAACAACGGCTTCAACGGTCTTTCGGTGGCCCTAATCGCCGGTTCCTCTCCGGTTGGCTGTGTGTTTGCCGGTTTGCTGTTCGGCGGGCTGCTGTATGGCGGGCAAAGCGTTCAGCAGGTGGTTGGCGCACCGACCGAAATTATCAATATCATGATCGGTACGATTGTATTCTTTGTGGCCCTGACTCGGATTGTTCCGATTCTGGCAGACAGACTGGGAAAGAGGGGTACCGAACATGCTAACTAGTATTTTGCTTTTGGTTGGAATTACGATGATGTATTCCACCCCTCTGGTGTTCGGCGCGCTGGGCGGCGTGATTTCGGAGCGTTCCGGCGTGATCAACATCGGTATTGAGGGCATGATGACGATGGGTGCCCTGACCGCGGCGTCCGTCAGCTACTATACCGGCAACCCCTGGCTTGGCTTTCTGGCCGCAGGCGCAGCGGGCGCGGCGATTGCTCTGCTGCACGCCATCGCGTCCATTACCTTCAATGCGGATCAGACGATTTCCGGTATTGCTATCAACCTGCTCGGCCCTGGATTTGCGCTGTTCTTCTGCCGCCTGCTGTTTGACAATGCGGCAATGACGCCTCCCGTAAAAACGCTGCCGAAGCTGTTCGGCGAAAACGCGTTTCATGGCACACCTGCAGAGAGCCTGAATGTGGATGTCACCGTTCTTCTCGCTCTGATTGCTACGGTAGTCATCTGGTTTGTGCTTTACAAAACCAAATGGGGTCTCCGCATCCGCTCGGTCGGTGAATACCCGGCGGCGGCGGATACCCTCGGAATCAACGTCACCCGCACGCGGTATTTCTGCGTTCTGATGTCCGGCGTGATGGCGGGCTTCGGCGGCGCTTCCATGACGCTGGCGATTATCTCTCAGTTTAACCAGACAGCCATCAGTGGCCAGGGCTTTATTGCGCTGGCGGCGGTGATCTTCGGCAAATGGACACCGTATGGCGCGTACGGCGCTTGCATGCTGTTCGGCCTCGCGCAGGCCCTTACGGTCGTGCTTGGCGGCAGCGACAGCAGCGTGACCCTCCCAAGCCAGATTCTGGCCATGCTGCCGTATGTATTAACAATTATTGTGCTGGTCCTCTTCGTCGGTCGTTCCGTTGCCCCGAAGGCAGACGGAGTGCCCTACGAAAAAGGCGAACGCTGACAGAAGGAGAAACGTATGGAACTTGCTAAAATTGTCGGTATGGTAGACCATACCCTGCTCAAGCAGGTGGCCACATGGGAGCAGATCAAAGAGCTTTGCGACGATGCGATGCATTATCAGACGGCATCGGTCTGCATTCCGGCTTCTTATGTGAAACAGGCCAAGGAATATGTGGGCGACGCTATGCGCGTCTGCACGGTCATCGGCTTCCCGAACGGTTACTCCACCAGGGCGGTAAAGGTGTTCGAAACACAGGACGCCGTTCAGAACGGTGCGGATGAAATCGATATGGTCATCAATATCGGATGGGTCAAGGATGGGCTTTACGATCAGGTCACGGAAGAAATCAAACAGATCAAACAGGCCTGCGGCGGGCGTATCCTGAAAGTGATCGTGGAAACCTGCCTCCTGACGGAGGAGGAAAAAATCCGGATGTGCGAGGTCGTCACACGCTCCGGCGCGGACTTTATCAAAACCTCCACCGGTTTTTCCACCGGCGGCGCAACCTTTGACGATGTGGCGCTGTTTGCAAAGCATGTTGGCCCCGGCATCAGGATTAAGGCTGCCGGCGGAATCGCAAGCATGGAGGATGCGGAGCGCTTCCTTTCGCTCGGCGCTTCCAGACTGGGAACCAGCCGAATCATCCAGATCCTGAAAAACGAAGATTCCAGCGGGCAGTATTAGTACGGTCTGAATGTTTTTTCAGCAGGCAAAGGGCGGATCACAATCCGCCCTTTGCCATCACAGCAGAAAGAAGGAGCCTTACATGAACGACAAAGAACTGGTGAAAGCGGCGATCGAAGCGCGTGAAATGGCCTATGTGCCGTACTCCCGGTTTGCTGTGGGCGCAGCGCTTCTGACTGCCGACGGGAAGCTGTACCAGGGCTGCAACATTGAAAACGCGGCCTATACCCCCAGCAACTGCGCGGAGCGTACGGCCTTTTTCAAGGCGGTGAGCATCGGCGAGCGGGACTTTGCCGCGATCGCGATTGTCGGCGGGAAGCACGGGGCGCCCATCAGCGAGTACTGTGCGCCCTGCGGCGTATGCCGGCAGGTGATGATGGAATTCTGCGACCCGGACACTTTCCGGATTCTTCTGGCGAAAAGCCCGGAGGAATGGCAGTCTTACACGCTGAAAGAGCTGCTTCCGCTTGGTTTCAGCGGCAAAGACCTTGACAGATAATACGGATTTTCCATCAAACAGGCAAACAAAAGTGTTGTCTGCTATTTCGTGAGAAATCAGCATCAATATCGTGCTCCACTTTCAAAGTGATGCAGCGATCAGTCCGACGATTCGATTTGGAAAAGGGTGACCCACAGTGAGAATGTATGATATTATTGAGAAAAAGCGGGACGGCGGGGAACTGACCAGGGAAGAGATCGAGTTTTTCATCCGCGGCTATGTTTCCGGCGATATTCCGGATTATCAGGCCTCCGCGCTTTTGATGGCGATCTATTTTAAAGGGATGACCGAGGAGGAAACCGCCACGCTGACGATGAGCATGGCGAATTCCGGCGATACGGTCGATCTCTCTTCCATCCCGGGCATCAAGGTGGATAAGCACAGCACCGGCGGCGTTGGGGATAAAACCACGCTGGTCATCTCGCCGATCGTGGCGTCGCTCGGCGTTCCGGTTGCGAAAATGAGCGGACGGGGCCTTGGGCACACCGGGGGAACGGTCGACAAAATGGAGTCGATCCCCGGCATGCAGACCTTCCTTGACCGTGAGCGCTTTTTCGATATCGTCCGCAAGGTCGGCGTCAGCGTGATCGGTCAGTCGGGCAATCTGGTGCCCGCCGATAAAAAGCTGTATGCCCTGCGCGACGTTACCGCCACGGTAGACAGCATCCCGCTGATCGCCTCGAGCATCATGAGCAAGAAGATTGCGGCGGGCTCCGACTGCATCCTGCTGGATGTCAAGGAGGGCAGCGGCGCGTTCATGAAAACGGTGGACGATTCCATCCGACTGGCCGAAGCGATGGTCTCCATCGGCGAGCATGTTGGCCGTAGGACGGTCGCGCTAATCACCGACATGAGCCGCCCGCTCGGCAATGCCATCGGCAATTCGCTCGAAATCTGCGAGGTGTGCGATACGCTGAAGGGTCACGGCCCCGCCGACCTGACGGCGATCTGCATTGAGCTGGCCGCCAACATGCTGTATCTTGCGGGCAAGGGCAGCATTGAGGAATGCAAGCGCATGGCACAGGGGCAGCTTCATAACGGTGAGGCCTATGAGCGCCTGAAAGAGATGGTGGCGGCGCAGGGCGGCGACATCGCTGTTCTGGACGACAACAGCAAATTCCAGCAGGCCAAGGTGCGCCACGAGGTTTACGCCCAGCAGGACGGCTGGTTCTACGCCATGGATACCGAGAAATGCGGAATTGCCTCTGTAGAGCTTGGGGCCGGGCGCGAGAAGAAGGATGACCCCATCGATTACAGTGCCGGAATCATCCTGAAAAAGAAGGTGGGCGACAAGGTGCAAAAGGGTGAGCCACTCGCCGTGTTTTACACGTCCGATTCCTCCCGCTGTGCACAGGCAGAGCGCCTGTTTGAAAGCGCCGTCACGATCCGTGACGGGGCGCCGGAAGAGATTCCGCTGATCTACGCACGCGTTACGCGCGACGGTGTGGAGCGGTATTAACAGAGGCGGCCACGTATAAAAAATCAATCTGGTCTGCAGGTGTTTGACAAGTTCATCATCAGATGATTTGCATTTGCACCTGGCAGCGCAAAAAAGGCTGAGAAACGAGATCTCGTTTCTCAGCCTTTTGCTGTGTTTAGAATATTTGGCTTCATTGTGCGGCCGCAGACCTTGAACTGATGGGAATCACACAGTGGAAGGCTTCGTTCTCCACCTCCACGCTGCGGATGCACACCCGAACCGAAAAGGCCCGGTTCAGGTTTTCTTCGCTGATGACCTCGGTGCTTTCCCCGTAAACGCAGGTGCCGTCGCGGTTTAAAATCAGCGCGTCGTCTGCAATCTGCAGGGCGTGATCGGGGTAGTGCGTGTTGATCACGGCAGAAATCCCGCGCTGGCGCGACAACTCCTGAATGCAGTTCAAAACGGTGAGCTGGTTTTTAAAATCGAGATTCGATTCCGGCTCGTCTAAAATCAGCATGGCAGGGTTCGAGGTCATGGCGCGGGCAATCAGCACCATCTGCAGTTCACCGCCGCTCATTTCGTTGCACTGTTTGTCTTTCAGGCCGAGAATGCCGATCGATTCCATGCAGGCGAGCGCCAGCTTTTCATCCTCTGCGCTTGGCAGCTCAAACATTTTTAAATGGGCCGACCGGCCCAGTGTGACCATTTCTTTTGCCGTGTAAGAAAATACGGAGGTTTTCGCCTGTGGAACATAGGCGATTTTCTGCCACAGCTCCCGTTCCGGTATTTGCCGCAGGGGGATACCGTCCAGCAGGCTCTCGCCGCTGTTCCATTTCAGCATCCCCATCATGCAGCGCAGCAGAGTGGTTTTTCCCACTCCGTTTGAGCCGAGAATGCTCAGAACCTTGCCGCTTTCCACATGCAGGCAGATGTTTTGCAGCACCTGCCGTTCTGTGCCGGGGTAACGGTAGCAGCCGTTTTTCACTTCAAAAGTCATAGCTGAGTTCCTCCCGTCTTTCTCAAAAGGACAATAAAGAACGGAGCGCCGATGACAGCGGTCAAAATAGAAATCGGAATTTCGGCCGCGGTGGCGCTGCGGGCCAGGGTGTCGATCACTACCAGAAAGATGGCGCCAAAGCTGATGCTGACCGGCACCACATTTTTATTGTTGCTGCCGAACAGCATTCTGGCAACGTGCGGAACAAGAAGCCCGACCCAGCCCACCTGCCCGCACATGGAAACACACGACGCGGTGACAAAGGTAGCGGCAAACATGATCATCAGGCGGATTCGCTTGACGTTGACGCCCAGAGAGCGGGCCTCGTCGTCGCTGAGCGCCATGATGTTCAGCCGCCAGCGCAAAAAGAAGATGACCAGCGTTCCCACAAGGATAAACGGCAGCCCAAGCATCAGGCTGGAATAGCTGATTCCCGTCAGGCTGCCCATTAGCCAGTAGGTGATGCTCGGCAGAACGTCCTGCGGGTCAGCCACGTATTTCACAAGTGATACCAAAGCCTGAAACAGCGACGAAACCACCATGCCGCTCAGCACGACCATGATGATCGTGCTTTTGCCCTTCTGGCGGCTGATGAGGGTGGTCAGTATGATCGCGCACATACCGAAAATCAGGGCAGAGATTTGAACCGCAAGCAGATTTTTCGAGAACATCAGGGCCAGCGCCGCGCCGAAGGAAGCGCCGCTCGCAACCCCGAGCGTATCCGGGGTCGCAAGCGGATTGGTGAACAGTCCCTGAAAGGCCGCGCCGGAAACAGCCAGTCCCGCGCCGATGAACATCGCCAGTATCACGCGCGGCAGACGAACGCCGAACAGCACGGAAAGCTGTGTGGAGTCCATTTCCGCGGCGGTTCCCGTCAGGGGAGAAAACAGAACTCTCACGGTATCCGGAACGCTGATGAAATACCGGCCGATGCCAAGGCATATAACCGCAACCGCAAAGGGAAGCAGCAACAAAAGGAGTTTGCTCCGAATACTCAGTGCTGCTCTGCTCATTTCTTCAAACCGGAAGCCTCGCTGGAGGGATGGAAGATCTGGTACATTTCATCCTCATTCAGATCGTAGTGATAGAATCTTTTATAGTACTCCTTGACTTCCTTCTCCATGTCGACATCCTTGAACAGCTCCGGCTGGTTTTTCGTGGCGAGCCACTTCATGGCCAAAGGCGTGTCGGAGGCCGGCGGGAACCAGCGGTACATGCCGAGCGGGAATTTGTAGACCTTTTTGTCCTGAACCGCCTTTACCTTGCTCCAGTCAAAGCCTTCGATGGAGTTGTTGTACAGGTCGTCGGGCTGGTAAGGGGAAAAGTTCGTGATGTAAATCATATCAGGGTTCCACTGATAGATCTGTTCCATATTGATTTCCGCCTGGCCTTTCAGGTCTTTTGCCACGTTTTCCGCGCCGGTAGTGTCAAGCCAGTACTGGCCGAAGAAATTGCTGCCAGAGGTTTTGATGGTGCCGTTGTCATAGCGGAACAGAATCAGCACCTTCGGCTTTTGGATAGAGTCGCCAGCCGCCTTGATAACGCTGGTAACCTCGTCCTCCACCTGATAGCCGTAGTCCGCAATCTGTTTGGCTGTGTCGGCCTGGCCGAGCACCTCGCCGAGCAGCGTGACCCAGTTGTCGAAGGTTTCTACCGTGTTAAATTTGAATTTGCTGGTGCTGAAACCGACTGCGGGAATCCCGGCCTTGGTCAGCGCTTCGTAGTCCGCTGTGTTATCGGCGGAGTAGAATACAACGTCGGGTTTCAGCTTTAACACCTCTTCAATGTTGAGGTTGCCGTCCTTCAGAAAATCTGTGGTCGCATTCAGAATTTCAGGATGGATATTCGGCAGAATGGAGTTTTTCGCCGCCGCCATGGAGGAAGGGTCCATGCCGACCACCTTTTCCGCTGCGCCGTCGAACAGGGCCACAACAGAGGGGAGGGGCATGATGGAGGAAATGACGATGCGATTGACTTCAGCGGGAAGCTCAATCGTATTCCCCGCGTGGTCTGTCACCGTGCGGGTACCGCCTGCCGGTGCGGAGGAAACCGCCTCAGACGGAGCGGCTGCCTCAGAGGAGGTCTGGTTTGCAGTGCCCGCGCAGCCCCCGAGGGCCGAGGTCAGCATAATTGCGCTGACTGCCGCGGAAAGGATTCTTTTTGAGAACTTGAACATGTTCTACCAACTTTCCTGACCGGTGCCTGCCTGAATGCAGAGTGAGGGGATGCGTTCAGGCCGTCGCCGATTTATTTTTTATTATAATAAACGCCTTTCGGCGATCATTATCGTATTTCAGCAAGGAACGCGTTGAACCGTTCTCCAATGCAGCTGACCGGCGGCATGCCGGACATTTTACTGGAGATGCAGTACGAGGGCAGATCGAAAAAATCCACCTCTGTTTCCGGATGAATCAGCATGCGCAGCATCGGGTCGCCAATAATCCTGCGGTATTTTCCGCAGTTGATGGCCTCTTCGATTTTCTGCTCGTCCTCTAAATTCAGGATGTTTGTTTCCGGGAGTTTGGATTCCGTGCCGAACAGGCAGCCACAGTCGGCGGTAAGGCCAAAGTCGGCTTCCAGCCCCAATTGAACGCTCCGGCAGAGGATTTCGTCCCCCAGCACGAGGATATCAGTTTCTCCGCCCGCTGCGCACGGAACCAGGGATTTCTGTTCGTTCAGGCAATTATGTACGGCTTCAAGCCAATTCTCCTGCGCTTTTCTCCCGATTGGGATTTGAACAAGGTAAGGGATGCCGAACCGCTGTTCCATAGAGCGGGCAGGCTGCAGGCCGGACTGCGAAACCACCAGATTCAGCGAAGCCTGTGCGGCATGTTGGGCCGCCTCCATCGTCAGGCCGTCGCAAAAGCTGGAGACAAGCTCCAAACCATTCTGCACAAGAGCTGCCTTGAGGTCGCTCGCCGCACTGCTCCCAAAATCCAGCGGGGTCAGTCCCAGCAGATTTACTCCATTCGGTATCTTCTGCTCCGGCATTCGAGTAAAGCGTTCCGTCAGCGCAAGGCAGGCCTCTGCAATTCCGTCGGAATAATATCTGGTTCCGGTGGTGTCAAAGCCAAGGCACGGAATCCCGGTGCGCGCCTCAATATCGGCGGCAATTCCCTTCATGTCCGTGCCGATCACCATCGGAACCGGGCTGCCGATCAGCACGATCAGCTCCGGATTCAGGCTTTCGGTAGCATCCAGAACCTTTTGGATCATTTTCTCATCGTCGCCCAGAATCGCATCGATTTCGCGCAGGCCGGAGCAGAAGATCGCGGTTTTCGATCCATACCAGCGCGGCTCGTCATACCCGGTATAATTGCCGGTGCAGCCGGAAGCGTCGTGGATCACCGCAACGCAGTTCAGATCAAAAATCGCAGAGCACACCCCCGAATAATCAGGTGAAAATGGGGGGAGCTTCACGCAGAGTTTACCCAATTCTGATTACACCACCAATCCATAGTCTTCAATCAGCACGCGCAGGTCAATCACAGTATCCGCGGCCTCTTCCATCAGCTCCATCAGCCTTCGGATGCCGTAATACCCGAACAGACCCTCGTCGGCAAATAAATCGACCACATGCTCAGAGCCGGAAATGTAAGCGGCGTTCACGCCGATGGAAAGGCTGCCCGGAAAGCGCCTGTCGAATTTTACGATGTCGTTGTGCTCCGGCTGTAAAATCTCCACCGTGGGCATATGCTCCGTCACCCATTCAAAGGCTTCGCGGTCAGACGGAATAACCTCCTGCGCAAAGATTCTGTGAACGGTAAAGCCGTATTTGCCGAGCGCCTTTGCCAGACTGAACGGGCGCACCACGGCGGAGGAATCGAGAATCAGGGGCAGCTTGCCCAGCTTTTTTACCGTATGTTCAACGGCCTTTTCGGCGGCTTCTCTGTCTGCGGTTACATCATAAATGGGGGCGGTGTTTGGGCGAAGGAACTCGTGAATGCCCCGATATTGCTCAGCAACCACATCCAGATCGTAACTGACCGGGAAAAACCGATAGGGCATTCCACAGCGCGCTTCCATTTCTTTTGCGGCCTTCATTCCGGGGGGCATCAGCACCAGGTTGTCGAAGCTTCTGGCCATTTCCTGCCACTTGTCAAAATCCTCATACTGGCTGACGTGACGCAGGCCGGAAACGCCCTCCTGCGCCAGCATTTTGTGCAGCTCGCATTCCGGGTCGACCGCAACCAGATTGCCGATGCTGTTGACCCCGCCGTCACGCTCAGGCTGTTTTGAGAGCAGGCTGTAAATCCTTTTTTGAATCCCGATCGGCGGCGGTTCATCCGAACCAAGAGTGATCGGGTTCATGTGTGCCATGCGGAACTGGATATCCGGGTGGCGCAGCTCCAGCTCGGCTTCTGCTGCATCGCAGTCCGTGCCGATCAGGTCGTCCAGGCAGCTGACAAATACGAACATGGCGCGCGGGCGTTTTTTCAGCACGCGCAGCAGTTCCTCCACCGCGTTTAGAATCAGATCGTCGTACCCGTTGATGATGTCGCTCTGATCCACATAATAGTAAGAAATCCGGTCTTTCAGTCCCTGCTTGAGTGCGCCCAGCGCGCCGTGCCGGCCGCAGGCAAAGGGACAGATGAAAAGCTGGTAGCTTTCTGGGGCGAGCATCCCCATGCGGACAACACCCCATCCGCCGTGGGCAGGGGTGGCATAATGCAGCGTGGATTCAAAGCACCCGCAGCTATTCATGGCGGCACACCTCCATTACCTTTGAAGCAAGGTCTAAGTATTCCTTTGCCATTTCGCAGTCGGGGAACGCCTCAATCACTGTTTTTCCATCGTTTTCGGCACGCTGTACATCCGGGCTGCGCGGAACCACTTTTACAATGTCGGTTCCGATTTCCTGGGCCGCTTTCTGTACCAGCTCCAGCTCGTTTTCAATGTTCCGTGAATTGAGAATTATGCCGGAAAATTCCGCGTAACCGCGATTCCCGAAATTTTTGATCGCCTGCGAAATATTGCAGGCGGCATATAAAGACATCATTTCACCGGAGGTCACAATAAAAACGCGGTCTGCGTATCCGCCGCGGATGGGCATGGCAAAGCCGCCGCATACCACATCTCCCAGCACATCGTAGAAGACGATATCCGGCCGATACACCTCGTAGGCGTTCAGCTCCTCCAGCTTGTTGAAGGCCGTAATAATGCCGCGGCCCGCGCATCCGATGCCCGGAGTCGGCCCGCCGGATTCCACACAGATCACGTTGGAAAATCCGGAGAACGCAATGTCCTCCAGCTTCAGGCCATTCCCTTTTTCACGAATCTGATCAAGCACGGTAGGGATCCGGCGGCCTTTCATCAGGTTTTTCGTAGAGTCGGCCTTGGGGTCACACCCGATCTGCATGACCCGGTAGCCTTGCAGAGCCAGTGCGGCGGAAAGGTTCGAGGTTGTTGTGGATTTCCCGATTCCGCCCTTGCCATAAATGGCGATTTTATACAAGTCTGTCACATCCAATCCTGCACATCACTGGGTTAGTTAAAACTAACATTCGGACACAATAAAATGAAACTGTGTCCGCCCTCATAATCAGAATGGATAGAAGAAAATCAATTCAGATGAATTTTGTTAGCTATACCTAACTTTATAAATTAGCATAGCAAAGCGTTTTTTGAAAGTCAATGTCCAAATCAAATAAATTCCATTTTGACTATTTTTATCCAGATTTGGAGAGCGGATATTAGATAATATGATCATCAGAGCGCGCTTCCCTTGACAGGGATAAACAGCTTCGATAGATCTGCACCTTCGTGCTCCAGCAGCCGGATTTTTTTATCGATGCCGCCGGCGTAACCGGTCAGGCTGCCGTTTGACCCCACGACCCGGTGGCAGGGGATGATGATGGAGATGGGGTTGTGACCCACAGCTCCGCCGATTGCCTGCGCCGACATGTGCTTCTGATTCATCCGGGCCGCCACTTTTTTGGCAATCTCTCCATAAGTGGTGACTTCGCCATAGGGGATTTCACAGAGAATTTCCCATACCGCTCTGCGGAACTCGCTTCCGTTTGGGGCCAGGGACAGCTCGGCAATTGCGGGTTTTTGGCCGGAAAAATACTTGTCCAGCCATTCTTTTATGGCGGTGAAGATCGGCAGATCGGGGCTTTCGATCATGGCTTGCGCCACGCTGCCGCCAAAGTACTTTTGATCCTGTATCCACAGGCCGACAAGGCTGTTGCCGTCGCTTGCCAGCGTAATTGTTCCTACGGGTGATGAATGCTGTGTTGAATAAAACATATTTCCCTCCTGTTTTTAGAAAGAGTTCCATAGATTCACCGTCGCATAGCTGCGCCAGGGCCGCCACGTTTCAGCCAAATCCAATATTTCCTTTGATGTACGGGGGGCGAGTGCTTTTTGAATGCCGTAATCCGTGTGCGGGAAAGCGTCGGTCCATCCCATCGCGCGCATGGCAATGTACTGTGCCGTCCATGGCCCAATACCGGAAAGTTCCATCAGCTTTTGCAGCTCTGCTTCCGGCTGAGGGCAGAAGCTGAAATCGATGGTTCCCAGCACAAAGGCCCGCGCCAGCTCCAGAATCGTATTTGCCCGCGCTCCGGTAATTCCGAGCGGGCCGAGATGGTCGCCGATCGTTCCGTCAAAAGCAAGCATTGCTTCCGGTGAGGGAAAGGTATGAGTCAAGCCCTCAATACCGGTCTGAATGGAGGTGCCGTAAGCCGCCACAAGCCTTGCGGCTAACGTGCGCGCGCCTTTTACGGTAATCTGCTGCCCAAGCACTGCCCGCACAGTCATCTCGAAGGGGTCAAAGCTGCCGGGTACACGGGTGCCCCGAACGCAAAGGTCAGGGTGGATCTGGTTCATGGAAGCAAGACCTTCGTAGACCGCATCCGGGTCACAGTATAAGTCGAACAGGTGACGAATCCGGGAAAGCACTTGTGGCAGCACAGGCAGCAGGGAATCGTTCAGTGAAACAGTCAGCACGTTTTTTTGCGGCTGATGGCCTATCCGCACCCAGCCATACACCTGCCGGTCACCGGTTTTCAGGCGCACGGTGCGCAGATACTCCCCGTTGCTGACGATTTCCACACCGGGGATCGCGCGCAGCGCCAGAAAGTCCAGTATCTGCTGCCACTGATAGGGTGGGCGGTACCCTAACGCTACGGTCACATCGCTGTGCGGTTCTTTTTTGCCCGCAGCCTGCCGGCGAAGTGCGGTAGGAGCAAGCCGGTAATGCTTTTGGAAAAGGTCATTAAAGCGCCGTAAACTGCCGAAGCCGGAGGCCATCGCAACGTCGATGACCGAAAGCTCTGTGTCCGTCAGCAGATTTTTAGCGAGCAGCAGTCGGCAGGTTTGCAGGTATTGAATGGGAGTGACATGGTATTCGGCCGCAAATGCCCGGCGCAGGTGGCGGTCTGTGCAGCCAAGCTGCCCGGCCAGCTCCGCCATGCTTTGCTCGCTCCCGCAGTTTTCTTCCAGCAGCCTGGCAGCCCGGTGCGCAAGAGAGGAAACGGCGTCCACACGAGCGCTGCCTGGGGCAAGCTCCGGGCGGCATAAAAGGCAGGGGCGAAAACCGGCCTGTTCCGCCGCGGCCGCGGTGGTATAAAAAGAGCAGTTTTCGGGCTTTGGCAGCTTTGCCCGGCACACCGGGCGGCAATAAATGCCCGTCGTGGATATTCCCACGAAAAAGCGTCCGTCAAATCGTGCATCTTTGGATTCAAATGCCGCATACCGAGCCCTGTCTTCAGCTGTCTGCATCATCACACCTCCTTTTGACTGGAATGAATATCATGAATTTGAAATTGCTCTTCAAAGAGCCTTGAAATCATCGCGATCACCAAGATGATTCAATGCTCTCTCAGGTGCCCAAAGCTTTGCTTTGGTTTGCACCGTGAGGTTATTATATCATCTATTTCTTCAAAAGCCAGCCATTTTCGGACATGCATATACAAAGATTTCGATTGTACCTCCGGCGTTCACAGCCCTGTGCAGGATACAGCCAGAGTGCACGATTTCAGTGAACTGCAGTATTAAGCCAAAAGCATTCCTGTTTTTACAAAATTTTAAAAAAATGATAAAGTGAAAAAGAGTAAGTTTGGTAAAATTAGGCAATATAAACAATGGCGAGGATCCAAAATTCTATCTTCTGAAAACGTTCCATATATTGAAATCCTTTTGAAAACAATATACTATAGTGAGTAAATGGATTGTTATAAAAATATCCATCACAGACTACCAAAATCATATCGAGATAAAGGAGAGAAGAAAATGGGCAGATTAGACGGAAAAGTAGCAATTATTACCGGAGCGACTTCAGGCATGGGCAGAGATACCGCTTATGTATTTGCAGAAGAGGGCGCGAAAGTCGTAATTACCGGAAGAGATGAAGCGAGAGCGAAAGAAGTCATAGAGACAATCAAAAAAAGCGGTGGAGAAGCATCCTATGTCATCGCTGACCTCTCCGACAGGCAGTCGTTGGATCAGATCGTGGACGAGACACTTGAAAAATATGGAACGGTGGACATATTATTCAATAACGCCGGGCTGCTCAGTATCAAGAGCTCCATCGATGTTCCCATTGAAGAATGGGATAAAATCATGCAGGTCAACCTGACGGCCGCTTTGCTTTTATCGAAGAAGGTTGCCCCCATCATGAAAGCGAAGGGACAAGGCTATATCATCAATACAGGGTCTATCGCGGGAACCTCGGCACGGTGGGGCGCGGCGGCCTATTGCACCTCTAAGCACGCGATGAACGGATTGACAAAAGCACTGGCCCGTGAATTGGGGCCGGAAATCCGGGTGAACGCCATTCTGCCCGGAGCAATTAGCACGGCGATGCTCGACAGCGCAGGCGGGGAAGCCGCTGTAGGAGGGATGAAAGAGATGTCCCCCCTGAAACGGATTGGTCAAGGCAGAGAAATCGGAACCGTGGCGCTGTTTTTTGCGACGGAGGATTCCTCCTTTGTCACAGGGCAGCTTTTGCGGGTTGACGGCGGAGTCGATTGCTGATGTAAACCACAAGAGCGGTATTTTATCCAAATCAAATGGTTCCGGCCGCTTTTTCAGGATGTTGAACTTTTCAGAATGACGGTGGAATCAAGATGAGAGGGGCCAACAAGAGAATTCTCTTGTTGGCCCCTTGTGTTATTTGTGCTTCTGTAAACGGTTTAGCAGCAGTCGGCAAACGGCATTCCTTTCAGCTGTTCGGTTTATATGTGGATACGAGATAGAACAGCCGGTCTTTCACGATGTTCTTCACAGGGGTCGGCACTTTTTTACACTCTTCAATCGTATTGAGTACCACGTTTTTGACGCTGATGCGGGAATGCCCGACTTTTTTCATCGCTTCGATCGCGGTGACCTCTGAACGCGAGCTTCGAATCAGCGATTCCATCAATCTGGGAAAGGAATCGATGTATTCCTTCCGGATTCCATAATTCACATCAATGGCGACATAGTTCTGAAAGTTCAGAATTTTGCTTCCATTGGGGTTGCTCTGAAGAACGATCAATTCGATTTCGCCGGAGTATTTCCAGTTCAGCCGGCCTTCCAGATTGTTTTTAAAGTCGACAAAGGCTTTATCGCTGAAATACCAGTCGGCGCCGTACTTTCGGTCCAGCTTGCGATACCCGTTCGTCTTGGCCAGCTCCGAATCATTGGTGTATCCCACTGCGTAAATCGAGCAGAGCTTCCCGGAATTGTAATGGATATAATCAAATTCATCGATGATCTCTTTGGCGCCCTGCAGGCTCGGCCGGACAAACAGCAGGATCACGATGTGCTGTTCCCCAAGCTCGCGCTCTATTTTTTCGATCTGTTCATAGGTGTTGACTGCAAACATACGCTTCCTCCGACCAAGTATGTTTTTTGATGCCAGGGGCTTTGTTCCGCTTTGGAAAAACGGGGATTACCCAAATTGTACCATAGAAAGGCGGGCCTGTCACTTCATTTTGCTAGGGAGTAGCCCTGCGGGATTTGCGGCCCGAACCCGCACCGGGTTTGAGCCTCTCATCTGCCTAAGAGCGAATCAAAAGCCCCAAAACGAAGGTTTCGTTCCGGGGCTTTTCCTGAATCATTTCTATGCGACGCCCTGATAGATCAGCAGTTCCAGCAGAGAAGATAATACATTGCCCTGCGTGATCAATTCAAAGTTGGGCCCGTGCTCCTCGCGGTAAATGCGCAATGCCTGCAAAATAGCGATTTTGTTGTGCGGCTCCGGCTGAACCTTAACGGCATACTCCGCGCCATTGATGGTCATCGTGACGGTATAGCTTGCTTCCAGCGGTTCGGAACGGGCTTTTCTGATCAGGGAGCTGTGAAGGCTTTCAAACTGGTCTTTCTTTAGCTGCCGAATAATCATTTTGATACTTCCTTTCTGTATGTCGCCCGACATTGCTTGAAAGGAGTTGCAGTGTATGGTACAATATTTACACTGCATTTGCCCTTGGGCATTTGTCGGTTGGGGAAGTGGCGTGTTACTTTGCTGAGTGGGCGCCGCTTCCTTTCATTTTTTGAGGTCATCCTTCAACTTTTTAATCCCGCGCCGGGCAGCTTCCATTTTGTTGACGTTTTCCTGCTCACAGTAAGCGTCTAAAATCTGTTTGCACTCTTCGTCATACTTTACTGCCATTCGGTACAGCTTTGGATTATCTGTTTTGGGGCCTCTCTTTTTACCCGTTTCCAGTATAACACCTCCCAGTAGAATAGGGTTACCTTGATTATAAGGGCGGGTGACCCTATTTGTCAACTGTTTATTTGGAATATTTTGAAAAAAACAAAAATCCGAACTACTCGCTAAAGGGAGACCGTGTTGGAGAGTGATTTCTTTCGCTGCCAAATCATCCTCTTTCTCCTTCCTTTCTGTATGTCGTCCGACATTGCTTGAAAGGAGTTGCAGCGTATGGTACAATATTTACACTGCATTTGCCCTTGGGCAATTGTCGGTTGGGGAAGTGGCGGCTTGCTTTGTTGAGTGTGCGCCGCTTCCTTTCATTTTTTGAGGTCATCTTTTAACTTCTTAACCCCGCGCCTGACCGCTTCTGTTTTTGGAACATTCTCCTGTTCGCTGTAAATCTCGAGGATTTTGATACATTCATCGTCGAACTTAACGGTCATTTGATGCGCTTTGGGGTTGTCCGTTGGACGGCCCATCTTTTTTGTTCCCAAATTATCACCTCGCTTCGGGACTCCCTAAGTATAGCATTTGCGGAGTCCGAAAGTCAAGATGATAATAGGATAAATTTGGAAAAAAGAATCCCGTTTCTTCGTGGGTGATTCGGGCTTTATGTATTGTAAATTCATATGTGATATCTGCCGTTGAGAGGGATGAATATAGCCCAAAAGCCCGCCGATTTCATCGGCGGTCTTTTTCTTTGCTTGGGGTGGGGGAATAGGACTTGAAGAAATCCATTCAAGGTTTTCGGGCGACATCGACAGGGGCCAACGATCCCTTTTTGAAAAGACGGGTTAAAAATGGATCAACAGCCTTCTGTCATACCATCCCCAATTTTGACATGGCTTTGAAAAAGAGATCTGCTTCCCCGTTAGGATTGGCATTTCGTGTAGCTTGAATATCGTACCATGCATATTCAAGTCCATGCACAATAATCGGGATGCTTTTGCCAAATTTGTTTTTTAGAAACAGTTCTTCCTGCAGGCTTCTTGCTACATTGCTTACTATAGTCAGCAGCTCATAATGACCGACAGGCCCTTTTCCTATGTATTTAAAATCGGCGTCATAACAGTTTTCGTCTTCATATCCAATATTTTTAATACCATTTTCTTTATACCACTCAAATAAGATTTGGGCTCCTTGATTTTTTTCATAGGTGTCGATAATAGGGTGTTCGTTTTGGCGCCAAAAAGCATAATTCCATCTTCCTTCACTCAGTTCGTCTGCTTCTTCACAGTCGGCTTCGGTGTTGTAACTGATTACAAAATCGGTTACATTGGAATAACCGCCATATTCTTTCGCTTCATTGGATTCCACACAGAAAGAAATTGCATAGATGGATTGATCGTCCCAATCAGATAGAATGCTTTTCACTTGTTTGTAGAGGTACTTTTCTATATCAATCATTATGATCCCTCCGTAATATCAAGAAATAAACTGCCATTTTACAATACGGTATCACATCATGTCAAAGGAAGTCAACCGCCAAACATTTGAAAAGTATCTGATTCGAGAGGCAGGGTTCAGCTATGGGCACGCTCAGCCCGCATTCCACAAATCCCTCCGTTTTTTCCTGTACGGTGGTTCCCGTTCGGTTTCTCCACATCTGTAGCAGGGTTCGACCCCTTTACCACGTGGGAGCAAATATCTTCACAAGCCCAGTAAACGCCGAACAACCGCCATTCCTGGCGGCTGTTCAAAGAAATTTGATTGTATTTACAGTAAGATCGATTGGAATTTGCAGCACGTCAGCTATTCTTTTTTGGCCTTCCTTTTCAGAATCACAAAGCTCAGTCCGGCTGTAATCAAATATACTGCTGCAAACACAACGCCGGTGGTGATCTCTGTCGGATACGGCGCGGCGATACTTCTGAAACAAACGGCGACGATCAGACTGAGCGGCATAAATGCGGCCAGCAGAATATTCAGCCAATTTACCGCAAACGACGCTTTTGCGCCTGATAACAGCGTGCCGATGAAATACCCCGCCACGCCAACAGCCTGAATAATCATGGATCCCCAAATAATGTCCGCCGTCTGCTGTTCATACCAACCGCCGAACGCGCAAAACAGGCCGATCGCAAGAAAGGCAGTGGATGCGATGTACAGGATTTTGCTGGTTAAAACGGCGTGTGCTCCCTGGTCATTGACCGCCGGCTCGATGCCTCTGAGGATATAATCCGTCGTCACATCGAAATATTCACTCATAATGATGACCTTATCCAAATCGGGGACGCTCTGCTCGCTTTCCCATTTGGATACGGCCTGACGCGATACGCCAACCTTGTCTGCCAGCTCCTCCTGTGAGATTCCCTTTGCTTTTCTCAAGTTTTGAATTCTGTCCGCGATGTTCATGACTGACACCCCTTTCGTTTGGTAATGTCATTATAAGAAATCCGGCGGTTGCGCCGCCACCATCTGCACTTGGAGATCTGTCAACCGGTGGTTGCAACGGCGTTTTTATGCCGGATGATCATAAATCCCGGCTCAAAACTGCTCGACAAATTTTATTTTGTCCGTATCGTATGGTTATATTAAGCTGACATGTATCATCATACCATACGACCGGCTGCTCTACATTGCGATCATACGCTTTGCCCCCGCTTGCGCCTTGAAGTGACAAAATACAGAATGCCTGCCAGTACAGGGAATATCGCCGTAAAGCCAAACATCCCGCCATATCCAAAAATGGTAGAGATAAATCCGGCCAGAACTGCTCCGGCACCGATTCCGCCGTCGAAGCCGGTAAAAAACGTCGCGTTGGCTGCGCCTGTTCTATCCTTGGGTACGTTTACAATCGCCATGGTCTGCAAACTTGCCTGTGCCGCACCGATCCCGATTCCATAGATTGATCCGCAAATCAAAAATAAGACAAGGCTGTTGCTCACAGAAAGCAAAATCAGGGCGGCAGGAACCAGGATAACCCCCGGCCAGATGCCTGCGCCAAATCCTTTGTTGTCAATCAGTTTCCCGAAAAGGGGGCGTGTCACCAGCATGGCAACGGCATAATGGTGTAGCTGATGTCCGGCTGACAGCCGAGACCGTTGCCGCCGTTTTCCGGCTCCCGGTCGATAGTGTTGCCCGCAATGCAGATGGTTTCCTGCAGGATGGCAATGCCGCCTTGGTTCTTGCTGGGATTGGGGTTTGTCGTGTCAATGGTTCTGGCAACTTCCGTTTCCCGGCATCCCGAATGGGGATTTTCCGATTTCATGCTGTTGGATTCCTTCGAATCAAGGGAAAATGCAACGGGATTCCCCACCAGCGGAACATTATTGCCCCCGGTACCCATCCGGGCGGACATGGTGGGCGCCACAGCATGCGGACCGGTATAGCGGCTGTCGATTCCATGATTTTCAAACAGCACCGGCTGGTTATTGCCACTCATACCGGCACTTGCCGTGATAGTCGGACAAATGCCCTCACCAATTTCAGCGCCGCCCTGCTGGGTCGCCATGACCAGCGGCTGGTGTCCATGCTCCTGGGCGCGGAGGGTACCGGTGATATCCTCGGTACAGTGCATCTGGATGCCGCCCTGATCGTTGAGGCACAGCACCGATGGCGCAGTGCCGGTTTTAATGGTAGGGGAACACTCCGCCTGATAGCCGATCCCTCTGGCTTCGGCGCTGGCATTGCCGCAGAAGCCTGCGGTAAGCACACAAGGGGAGCCTTGTCCGGCCTGCCCACCGCCGCCGGTTAGCGAGGTGTGTGTTTCGGGGGTCAAAAAACAATTCCCGTCACCTTTGCTGACAACGCCTGCCGCAAACAACAGCCCTGCCGGGTTTCTGCCACCGCCGCCATCCGCACCGGCAAGAGTCGGCGCTACACCCTCCGGCGTGAACACACGGCTTTGCTGAGTATCCCAGCCGTTCATGCAATTGGGCTGGGATACCAGCGGAGGATGCCCTCCCATACCAGCGCGCAATGTGGACGCCACATCCTCGGTGACATCCATCCGTTCGCCGCCCTGATCGTTTAAGCAGAACAGCGGCTGCCGGGTGACAAAGGTCTGCATCTGCATATTTCGGGTTGCTAACAGCGCGCCGGATATGCCGTCTAAGTCAATTACTTCATCTCTTTGATTGACATGAAAGGTACTGATTTTCTCGGTATCAGCCATAAAGGTTTGCTGCTTCATCCCCGGCTGAGCACCCAAGGCTCCAGCTACATCGTGGAGATCCCGCACCTCGTCACGCTGATTTGCGGCAAAGGCTATCGCTGTTTTTTCTTCTGTCTGGATATATCCGTGCCCGCCGCCTTCGCCGCTATAGAGGGCGGGCCATGTTCCGGTTTCCTCAAAAATGCGGCGGCTCTGTACGTCCCACGGGGTCAGGCAAGCCCCGCCTGTATCATCAGGGCATCCTTCAGCTGGGGCGGCAGCTCCTTGCCACGGGCCTCCGCTCTCCTGAGTATCCCCAAACAGGCCGTCTTGCTTAAATAGTATTTCTGGTGCGGTCGTGCCTCCAAAATCTGCGACAAGGAAGATGCGACGGCGTCGCTGGGCGACTCCCCAGAATTGAGCATCCATGACTCTCCAAGCCATGCTGAATTCATCTCCCAAAAGGACAGCCCCAGCAGATTCCCAGCGCCCGGACTCAGGTCGAGGCACATCACAGGCACTGTACTTAATGCGGACGATCTCCTCAATGACCGCCCGGAAGTCCTCCCCCTCTGCGGAGCTGAAAGCTCCGGGGACATTTTCCCAAACGAGGTATCGAGGTCGAACAAGGTAAGCTGGTACGTTTCGCTGCTCATCGGCTTTTCTCATCTCCTTCGCAATTCGGGTCTGCTCCATAAACAGGCCGGAGCGTGCTCCAGCCAAGCCAGCCCTCTGGCCAGCTACGCTAAGGTCTTGACATGGGCTGCCGCCGCAAATCACGTCCACAGGCGGCAGTTGCGCTCCGTCAAGCTTTGTAATATCCCCGACATGGAGCATTTCGGGGAATCGGATTTTCGTTACTTCGATGGGAAAGGCTTCGATTTCACTGGCCCATACGGGAGTGATGCCGTTGCGGATGGCCGCCAATGGAAAGCCTCCAATCCCATCGAAGAGACTCCCCATCGTCATCATCAGACCATCCTCATCGCCTGCTGGGGAGCTTCGGCCGGTTCGGTGCCTTTAGCTCTGCCGATAGCAAAGCCGTTTTCTTGTTCCATCACCCGGCGCACCGGGATTCCGATCCTGACCGCTTCCTCAATTTCAAGGTGCATTCCATAGGAGATGCGGTCGCCGTAGCACCACAGCTCGTCGCAGCGGGGCAGCATGGCAAGCCCCATATCCAGACCCGCCTGGCGCTCCTGCGGCTTGGAATCATCAAGGAGTTGCGGGTACAACAGATGGGGCGCAAAAAAAGCGTGCCCCTCGTTCATCACATGGCGGCACGCTCTCTTGGCATATTCGGTATTCTGTTCGATGTCCCCGGCATAAGGGGACGCCACATAGATTAATCTCATAGGTTTCTTCCTTTCACGGTTATTTCGGCGCTACCGCCTGTACGATGGTGCGGGTGGTGTTAACAGCTGCCTGCGCGGTATACACGGCGCTCATCACATTGGCCTTTGTGCTGGTGTCCAGCCCGAAGGCTCCGGCAATTCGCGGCACTTCTCCCGCAGCCAGCATCAGCCCAAGCCCCAGCAGAGCATGGGTTCGCAAGACCATAAGCCCCGCGGCGAGAATGGTTGCCTGTAAAAACGTGGTGAGGCACAGGCCAATAATCTGCTTGCACCACTGTGTAAAGCCGTCGATGTAGCCGCGTGGGACGGAAAACATATACAGGCTGCCCACGGCGATCTGGATCAGCAAAATGCCGCCGCGCTTCAGGTTGGCAAAGAACACTTTAATCACCGCATAACCCATCATGATGATCATAAAGAGCAGCAGGATGGGGCTGGTAATGACAGACAGCCCGCCGAACACGCCGGAGCCCATGGCGCCGCCGATATCCGCCGAGCTGCCAAGCTCGGAAATGATGTTCCCGGCAAGGTCGCCGAAGCTGGTTCCGTAGCCGGTGATGCCCGCCGTGAGGCTGCTCTGGAGATTGACCGAGAGCTTGAACAGCTCCACCGGCACGATGGTAAAAAGGGACACCGCCATAAAGCCCTTGATGGCATTTAGGGCGGTGTCCTTTACACTGCCCCGGCCATGCTGGTATTCAATTCCGGTTTCAAATGCCGACACCACCAGCCCGGTTCCATACAGCGCCCAAGCCAGATAAGAGAAAAACAGGACGATGGACTGCACCCAGCTCATCTCAAACAGCTCCACGCCCATGTTTCCCATCTGTGCAAAGAAATCGGCCAGAAAGCCGACCACCTGTCCGTAGAGCCATTCGATGATCTGATCCATCACGGTTCCAAGGACAAAGTCCCATATAAACATTGGATTCTCACCTTCCTTCTGTGGAAATAAAAAGGCACACCATAGCAATGCTGCGGTGTGTCTGCGTATCTGTATGAACGAATTTCGGGCAGGGCGCAAAGATTTAGAAGACTTTAAAAACGACTTGACAATCCGCTCATTCAGAGCTTCAATACCACACAACGGTGGCCACCGAAATAAGGAAAAGGAGGTCAATTGCGTGGCAGACTACAAAAAAATGTATGACTCGCTGTTTAACGATGTGACGGACGCCATTTCGCTGCTTCAGCGTGCGCAGCAAAAGACGGAGGAGATTTTCATCTCCGGCGATGACGGTGTTGTGCTGGAGCTCAAAAGAGATTCTGAGTCTGATGGCAACGATAAATAACAAAACCCGTTTGCAAGCAGCAAGGAGAGCGGTTCTGCCGCCCTCCTTGTTTTGCTGCTGCAAACGCCTTTTGGGGGAAATAAAAAAGCGCACCGTGGGTTCGTTCACAGTGCGCCTTGGAACGTATTTGCAACTCGCTTATGCTGACAGGGGGGTCAGATTATACCGCAATGGTTTTCATGTGTTCAAAATCAATGACCACATCCGCTTCGTCAAAGGTGACTTCAAACAGAATCAGCGCAGGGAGCACATCCGGGATACTCATAATATATTCCGGCATCTTGGTCAAAAATTTGTCTTTGATTGCTTCAATCGAAACAGAGCTTTTCTTAACAATACCATTTTTGACCCGAACGTGTTCTTCACCATTCGTCGGAATCGTTGTGAATGCCACATGCGTGTTTTTCTCAAACTCTGCAACCTTTTGATTGTCGCGAAAGGTTGAGAAATACAGGGTTTTCGTTTCTGCATCATAATAAAAATTAACGATGCGCACATTTGACACTCCGTCTGCCGCTGTAGCCAGCGCAATGGCTGTTTGTGTTTGCATCATACGCTTAAATTCTTTGCTATAGTCCATTTGTTATTTCGCCTCCTTCTTTTAGGCTTTGGCACAGGCAACTGTATAGATGCTTATTTGGTAAAGGAGCCAATTTCAATTAAGTTACCCTCTGGATCTGCAACATAGCAAGTCCGCTGTCCCCACGGTTCTGTCGTAGGTCCTAAGACAGGCACCGCACCTTTTGAAACAACTTTTTTAAAGGTATCATCCACTGCCGCGTAGTTTTCTACCCCCACCGCAATTTCATAATGGCCATTGATGTCATTCGCATAAGAAAACGGCCTTTTTGCCATCTGCTCAAAATCGGTTCTGCGATAAAGCAGAAACAAAGTGCCATCTTTCACCAGATAGACATTGCTGGCATCTTCTTCCTCCTTAATTTCAAACCCAAGAGCATCACGGTAAAAACGCACCATAGTTGGCATATCTTTTACGAAAATTCCGAAGCCATCTAATTTCATAAGTTTTTCCCTCCTTACTTCAGAGCAATGTAGATATCAATATCACAGTTTTCCGGGTCGGCACTTCGGTATTCCTCGAAATCGCCTGTAAAGCTGCGGTCTAAATCCGTCTGCCAAATCTCTCCCCATGAGTCAGAGACGGCTTTTTCCATATGCCCATGCACAGAGAATTTTGCGTATTTTCCGGCAGGAATTGTTTTTACGGTCAGTTCAGGATTTTCTGCCTTGGAAACCTCATTGCCTGCCGTTACGCAGTATCCATCGGGCGTATAATCGGAATACAGCCCAATGGCGTATTCGTTTACCTTGTTTTTGATCGTAGGATAAACACCGCCCTGGTACAGCTTCTCCCAAAGTCCGCCAATGATTTTCCCCATTTCAGGGTCGCTGTTACTGGTGGCAGCGCTTACCCCAACAATAATCTTTTCCTCTAAATGCACAACTTCATAGTTCATTTAACTGTCCTCCTCGTCTTTGATGCTATCATCATAGCAAAGACCAATTGACATCAGTATGTCATATTATAAATATTGTGCCAGTGTTTTTTGCAGCTTTTCCTTTATCTGCAGGCGGATATCCTCCGGCTCTAAAATTTCGCAATGCTCACCGAAGGTCGCCAGATACTGATAGACCCAATCGCCTCTGGGCATGGTGAGCTTCGCAATGAAATCGCCGCTGGGAAGCGTTTTGTACTGTGAAAATTCATCATATACACGATACGCCATTTTCTTTGACAGCTTTAGTTGAATGGTCACGAAATCATCTTGAAAAATCTTGCCACCTTCAAATATCTTTGCGGGGGCAGTGCGTACAAAGTGCTCGTCAAGCGGCTGCAATTCTTTCATGCGCCGCAGCTTGAAAAACCGATAATCCTGACGCACCGTACAGAAAGCATAAAGGTACCAACTCTGCCCTTTAAAGCAGAGCTTGATGGGTTCTACTGTGCGCTGCGTACTGCCCTCGCTACTGTGATACTGAAACGCCACTTTTTTCTTCGCGAGAATGGCGGTTTTCAGCAGGTTGAACAGCCGCGCTTCCTCATCGGCGTTTGCCCAACCAGAGAAATCGACTTCAACCCAATCGACATTTGTGTTTCCGAACAGAGAGGACAGCTTTTGCACCGCGGTATTAGTTTGCTCCAAGTTGACCGCCTCTACCGCGTGAAGTGCAGCGAGAATATCTGACTTCTCACCATCGGTCAGCACGGCCTTATTGAGAACGAAATCAGGGAGCAGTGAAATTCCGCCGCCCTTGCCCTTGGTCATATAAATGGGTATTCCCGCCGAGGATAGAAGTTCCACATCCCGGTAAATCGTGCGGGGTGAAACCTCAAAATGTCTTGCAAGCTCCCCAGCGGTCATACTTTTTTTATTCAGCAATAGATAAACCATTTCAAACAGCCTGTTAATCTGCATATTATTACCTCTATTGCTTTTATTATAAGGTGATAATATGACATCTGCAAGACATATTAAAACAATGGAACATTATTTGTTCCACTACATCCCCAAAATCGTCCAGTCAATACTTACATAAAGACGGTGAACGGATTTTAATTTTCATAGCACCGAACTCCTCCCTATTGTCTATATTTAATTGATTGAAACTTTTATTTTGCTATGGTAAACTTATTTCATATATTTACTGAGTAAAACTTTTTTGAAATGACAGTGAAGAAAAAATTGCCCCGAAGGGGTGTATTTATATTTGCTTGATTTGGATTCGGCGGATAAACATAATGAAAACTTTGCTTTGAAAATAAGGGGGGACGATTTGATAATTAAAAACGAAAAGCAATTTAATATGTTTCCCTCCCATGTGGGGCTGAGAAAATATGTTCAATACTACAACATTGTATTTCCATCGAAAGATACGTTTACAGCGCACTATACGCTTATGCCTAACGCATGTGGAACATTATCGCTTGCCTTTGATGGAACTGTTGTAATTGCTGAACTATGGGGAGCATCCTTAACCCCTGTTTTCTTAGGAATGGAACCAAATAGTTATCATGTCTTGATGCTTATCCAGTTTTCGCCTTATGGTTTGTATCAAATCACACGCCAAAGCCAAGCGGAGTTTGCAGACAAACGCCTTGCACTTGAGGACATTGACAACGAGCTATTTCATTTGCTGTATCAAGCCTTTCTAATGTCTAAAACCGCGACAGATTTAGCAAATATTTGTGAAAAGATTTTATACAGGCGTATGGAAAAGCACGTTATTTCCGACGCTTTATTATTAGCGTCTACCGTGATTTCTGATAGCCATGGACAAGTGCAAGTGAAAGAAGTCGCCCGGCAATCGAGTTACAGTGAGCGACAATTAAATCGCTTGTTTCTTGCGCAAATTGGAATGAATATTAAGGACTTTGCACGCCTAACCCGCTTTAACTATGTCTTAAAGCACATTCAAACATCGCCTTGCTTCTTTGCGGCATTGTCGCAACAAGCCGGATATTTCGACCAAGCCCATTTTGATAAAGATTTTAAGGCTATCAGTGGTGTTACCCCTCAAAAGTATCTGAAAACAATGTCGGATTTTTACTATGACGGAACAGAGATATACGATACAATATCCTCAAAGGGGGATTGAAAAATGAAATATCAAGGTTGTCTTTTAGCAGTTAAGGATATATCCGCCTCGAAGCATTTTTATGAAAATGTGCTTCATCAAAATTCGGTCATGGATATTGGTGTGCATGTAACCTTTGAGGGCTTTTCTCTGCAACAAGGTTATGCTGAACTCGTTGGATTGGCCGCCGATAGTGTGAAAGAACAGTCACACAACTTTCAAGTTTATTTTGAAGTAGAAGATTTAGACAAAGTGTATGCCGAAATGAAAAGCATATCCGGCTTACAATGGGTGCACGAAATAAAGGAATACCCGTGGGGGCAGCGCGACATTCGGGTATATGACCCCGATAAGCATATCGTAGAGATTGCAGAGGATATGAATACGGTTATTAAACGCTTTTTTAGTCACGGCATGTCGGCTGAAGAAGTTGCCAAGCGCACCATGTTTCCCCTTGAAGTCGTAAAACAGTATGCGTTAGGCTTTGGTATGTGATATACGGCGGCTTTGGTGAAGCAAAGCCGCTATTTTATTCCAAACAAGATCGGAGGAGACGGACAATGAGTAAATATGAGCCGCTTTGGAAGGCGATAGGTCAACGCACGGAAAACAGCTTCACGCTGACCTATGCCGAGATTGAACAGATTCTGGGCTTTCCCATCGACCATGCCTTTTTAACCTTCAAGAAGGAGCTGCCCTCCTACGGCTACCAGGTGGGTAATATCTCCATGAAGGCACAGACGGTGACGTTCAAACGCTGCGTTTAATAAGCGGCTGCGTTTCTTCTATCATCGGCTTCACTCATCCAAGAGGAGGAACACTATGAACTGGGAGCCATGGACAGGCTGTTATACAATAAGTGATGGCTGTACAAATTGCTATTTTTATGGGCCGTATGCAAAACGCTACGGTCAAAGCACCATACAAAAAACAGATAAATTTGATTGGCCCGCAAGGAAAAATGCAAAGGGCGAATACAATATCAAAGGAAACAAAATTCTTGCAACTTGCTTTGCGACTGACTTTTTCCTACCCGAAGCGGATGAGTGGCGTAAAGAAGTTTGGGCAATCATCAAGCAAAGAACAGATATTGATTTTTTGATTTTGACAAAGCGAATTGACCGCTTCCCCCAATCGCTTCCGTCTGATTGGGGTACAGGCTATGACAATGTGAATATTG
>OBZU01000135.1_pt1 | contig 41143 bp, 38 predicted proteins | sample 1495561 | NCBI WGS metagenome assembly OBZU01 (sample SAMEA2580250, study PRJEB22360) | human gut metagenome | biome: human gut; feature: human-associated habitat; material: faeces | place: Denmark | collected 2008/2010 | reverse complement strand
CCTGCCGTATCCGGGATTCCATTCGCGGCCACGTTTTTCGCACCACCTATGGCGAAATCGCCATCACCTGCAGCATCGGTGTAGAGACGGTCACCGCAGACTGTGCGCCGAAGGCTGTGGATGAACTGATCTACCTTGCGGACAAAAAGCTGTATCAGGCCAAAAACGCCGGAAGAGATCAGGTGGTATAACCTAGGGATTAAAATAAAAAAACTTTAATTCTTTTTCAATTAAAATAAACAAACTGTTTTTCTGAAAAATCAATATGATTCATGAAAATCCATCCCGGACGAAACGTCCGGAATGGATTTTTTTGCTTTATCGCAAAATCATGCCCGATGTGAGGTTATGGAAATGCGCCGCCCGAATGAATACTTGCAGGGAAAAAATCCATAATAGCATCTGGGTGATAACATTGAAAATTGGAATACCAAAGGCGTTTTTATATTATCGGTACGGCTGTTTGTGGGAGACATTTTTTCAGGAGCTGGGGTGCGAGGTCATCATCAGCAGCGAAACCTGCAGAACGATTCTGGAGGATGGGATTCGTCATTCCGAAGCGGAAAACTGCCTTCCGATGAAGCTATATTTAGGGCATGTGGAATCGCTTCTGGGGCAGTGCGACGCGGTTCTGGTTCCCCGGTTTGAGGGAACTCGCGGCAGTGAGGAATTTTGCGTCCGTTTTTTGGGGCTGTATGATATTGTGCGCCACACATTTCCCTGGGCCAAGCTGATTACTTACAATTTAAAAGGGAGCACACGCTCTGAAATGTTTGCCTTCTGCGCGATGGGCCGCCAGCTTGGAAAAAGTGCGGACCAGTGCTTTCGCGCGTATCAGCGCGCCAGACAGCGCCAGCAAAGTCAGGATTTGGCGCGGATGGAGCGTCAGCAGCGTGTCTGTGAAGGCGATGGCCTGAAAATTCTGATCGCCGCACAGCCGTATATCAGCCATGATTCCTTTATCGGCGGGCCGGTCTGCCGGATGATCCGGGAGCAGAACGGAACCGTCCTATTTTCCGATTACTGCAATCGCCGCGCCTGCAGCCAGAAATCCAAGGCGATCTCGACCGAGCTGTACTGGACGATGAATAAGGAGATGATTGGCGCGATCGAGCTGTACAAAAACCGTGTAGACGGCGTGATCCTGCTCACCGCATTTCCCTGCGGAACGGATTCTCTTGTCAACGAGCTGGTGATCCGGCGGGTGCATGAGGTTCCAGTGATTCAGCTCCTCATGGACGAGCAGCAGTCGGACGCCGGGCTGCAGACCCGCATTGAGAGCTTTCTGGACATTCTGGGGGAAAGGAAGAGGGTTTATGGATAAACAGCTTGTGTTCAGCTTTCCCCACATGGGGGATTACCATGTGGTCATCCGCTCGATGCTTGGGGAACTCTTCCCGGGACAGAAGGTGATCTCAGCGCCGCCGACCACCCAGCGCACGCTGGAGCTTGGCAGCAAATACAGCCCCGATTTTGTCTGCTCCCCGTTCAAATACAACATGGGGAACTATATCGAGGCGCTCGAGGCCGGAGCCAACGTGCTGCTGCAAACGGGTCTTGGCTGCCGTTACGGCTATTACGGAGAGGTTCAGGAGCAGATTCTGCGGGACTTGGGATATGAGTTTGATTTTCTCTGCTTTTCCCGGGCGCACGTAAAACCGAAAAAGATCTATCGGGTACTCCGGAATCTGGAGTGCCCGCTTTCCATGCGCGAAATTCTCAGCGTGATGATGCGCACCGCGGAAAGCCTGAGGATCATGGACGCGCTGGATTATTATGTTCGCGAAAACGTAGGGTTCGAGACCATACCGGGTTCCTTTGAAAAGCTTCAGAAGCAGCTTTTAAAGGATTTGAGCGAACCGAGGACCATGCTTCAGCTGGAACGCCTCAAGCAGCGGTACGCGCGCGCCGCGGGCGAAATCCCGGTGAAAAAAAGCGCCATGCCGCTTCGCGTCGGCGTGATCGGGGAGCTGTATACCCTGATGGAGCCGTTCAGCAATTTTTATCTGGAAAAGCAGCTGGCGCGCAGGAACATCAGCGTCAGCCGCAGAATGAGCGTGTCGTTTCTGCTGTTTGGAAAGAAAGATCGCATCTCTCTGCGGGAAAGCGGAGGATATTTGAAATATACGGTAGGAGCCAATGGAGTGGACAGCGTCTGCCAGGCAAAGCAGTATGCCGAGCTAGGCTACGATGGGTTGATCCACATGAAGTCGTTCGGCTGTATTCCCGAGCTGAACGTGATGCCCGCTTTAACACGCCTGGAGCAGGACTACGGCATGCCGATCCTGCACCTGAGCTTCGACGCCAACACCAGTGAGGTAGGCGTGGAAACAAGGCTTGAGGCCTTTGCCGATATGATTGACATGAGGAGGAAAAAAGCGTATGGAACAGCTCGTGTCTCTGGGGGTTGATATCGGCTCTATTTCAACCAAGGGCGTGCTGCTGAGTGAGGACGGCCAGGTGCTTTCGGAGGAATACCTCTGGACGGAGGGCGACCCGGTAGGGGCGGTCAAGAGGCTGGTGGGCATTCTGTTTGAAAAGGCGCCCGGCCCGGTCAGTGTGCGTACCGTCGGAACAACCGGCTCCGCGCGGCGGCTGATCGGCAGCATGCTGGGAGCGGACGTGGTCAAAAACGAAATCACCGCCCACGCGGTCGGGACGCTGTCGCGTCACCCGGGGGTGCGCACCATCTTAGAGATCGGCGGGCAGGACTCGAAGATCATTCTGATCCGCGGCGGGGTGGTTTCGGACTACGCGATGAATACGCTGTGTGCAGCCGGTACCGGCGCTTTTTTATCGTCGCAGGCAAAACGCCTGGGGCTCGAGGTGGAGTCTCTCGGTGATCTGGCGCTGCGTTCCCAGTCGCCATCCAAAATTGCCGCCAGATGCACGGTGTTTGCGGAATCGGACATGATCCACAAGGCCCAGACCGGCCACAGCAAGGAGGATATTGTGGCGGGGCTGTGCCGTGCGGTCGTTCTGAACTATTTAAATAATGTGGGTAAGGGAAAGCGCATTGAAGAACCGATTGTGTTTCAGGGCGGCGTGAGCAAGAACAGAGGGGTCGTGCGGGCGTTTGAAGAGGAGCTTCACTCCGGCGTTACGGTGGACCCGGAATCCCACCTGATGGGCGCGATCGGCGCGGCGATTCTGTCGCGTTCCGCATCAAGAGAGCGGCCCTTCGATCCGTCCCTGCTGGAAATGACCTTTACGACGAAAGCCGGGGAATGCTCCGGCTGCCCGAACCGCTGCGAGATTGTCCGGTTTTACCGGGGCGACGAGCTGCTGGATGCCTGGGGCAACCGTTGTGAAAAGGGTTTAAACAGATAAAAAAGAACATTTTGGTTCGTCTTTCTGGCATCAGATTTGCTGCAGGAGATTCTCTCTCCTGCGGCTTTTTTGTCAGAAGCCCTGGCCGCGGATACATACGCGCCCGCCTGTGAAGACGCTTTTTCGTTTTCAGAAGCAAAATCGACCTTTCCGCTTGTTGAAGGCGAAAAATAGTGATATGATATTGCATATGCCATCGTGAGTGCGTATCGGGCCGGGGTGCTCCCTGTTGTAGAAGAACGATCGCTCTCTCAGTGACGAAACCGGAGGTAGTGCGTGAAATGGTCGAGGAAAAGGAAGAAGCGAATGGTTTTCTTATTGCTCGGTTTGTGCGTGATCCTTTTTTGCATCTGGCAGAATAACAGCATTGTGATAACCAAATCGGTCTATCGCAATCCTAAAATTCCGGAAGAATTTAACGGATATGTGATCGCCCAGATTTCCGATTTGCACAATAAAGAATTTGGCAGCGGGCAAAATGCTCTGCTGAACCGGCTGGAAAGCGTGTCGCCTGATTTGATTGTCATTACCGGTGATCTGGTGGATAGTAGGCGGTATCGTTTGGATCCGGCCATGCAGCTGGTAAACGGCGCTGTGAAAATCGCCCCTGTGTACTATGTATCCGGGAATCATGAATCAAGGCTCAGACAATACCCCGAAATCAAAAGCCGCCTGACCGATGCAGGGGTTCATGTGCTGGAGGACGCGGCGGAGAAGATATCCATCGGGAACAGTTCCATCGAATTGCTGGGGCTGCGGGATCCCGCGTTCGCCGATTCAGACGATACGGACGGGGATCATACGGCGGAGCTCGCGGGCCATCTGGCCCGATGGTCGTCGCCGGATGCCTTTCAGATTTTGCTTTGCCACCGTCCGGAGCTGTTTTCATTGTATACGGAACATCACATGGATTTGGTGTTTACCGGCCATGCCCACGGGGGCCAGATTCGGCTGCCGTTTGTGGGCGGGCTCGTAGCGCCGGGCCAGGGCATCTTCCCGCGGTATACCAGCGGCTCTTATACACGGGGCGCAACGACGATGGTTGTCAGCCGGGGGCTGGGGAACAGTCTTTTTCCGGTCCGGGTCTTTAATCGCCCGGAAATCGTCGTGGTTACTCTGCAAAGCAACGCATAACAAAATGTCCGAATGATTATAATATCGCCTGGTGGCTGTGCGGAGAGAACGGCCCTGCGCACCGGCGGTGGAGGGTGGACCAAATGGAAGTTGAAAAAGAAAAAAACTCAAAAGCGTACGAAAAGGTATTGGATTATTTGCAGCAAAAGCTAAAGGATGGAACTCTTTCGCTGGGGGATTCCCTTCCCCCGGAGCGGAAGCTGGCAGAAGAGCTCGGGGTGGGGCGCAATTCCGTGCGGGAAGCCATGCGACTGTTGGAGCACATGGGGTTTATCCGCAGTGAGCACGGTGCGGGCAACTTTATCTGCTGCGACATCAGCCAAAGCCTGAAAGATACCTTCGGTCTGCTGTCGCTGCTGCAAAGGATCAGCTACCGGCAGCTGGCAGAGCTGCGCAGAGGGCTGGAGCTGGAGGCCGCCATGCTTGCCGTGGACCGTATTTCTGCGGATCAGATCGCGAGGCTGGAAGAACTCGTTCAGGGGCTGCGCACCCATGAAGGGGAAGAGGCCGACCTGCTGGATAAGGAGCTGCATGAGCTGATCGCCATCGCTTCGGGCAACGAGCTGATCATTCAGATTCTGCGCGCGCTGTCGGATTCCATCGACCGCTTTATCCACGATCTGCGTTACAATATTCTGCTGCACGACGACACAGGGCACAAGCTGCAATACGCGCACGAACAGATCGTCAACGCATTGTGCCGCCGGAATAAGCTTCATCTTTCTCTGGCGGTGCAGGATCATTTTGCGCTGATTGAGGAATACATGCTCGAGCAGGGTTTTATGGCTGATTTTTCTCCCCCTCAGGAAGAAGAGCCTTTCGAGGAGGAATAGAGCTTTTGGCGGTCCGCTTTCCAGTCGATCCACTCGAAAAGTGGCGCTACATAGAAGCGGCGATTGCTTCCCCATCATTCGTGGGGGAAAGAAGTCAACGGTTGATATTACTATTATAAATGAAAAAGAAAATAGAGCAGGGCAGATCATCGATCTGCCCTGCTCTATTTGTAATAAACCGGTAAAATTGCAGAAAAAAGGATTATTTAAAAAAACCGTTTGTGCCTCCGGAGCAGGAAGAGCAAAGCCGCGTACTCGCCCGGCTTCCCTCATACTCGCTCGCTTCCCTTCGATTACAGCAGGGGAAGAAAGAAGAGTCATTACAGCTTTGCGTCTATGCTCTCAGGTGGAGAAGACAGGCAAACGGGAGGGGGATAAAGGAAATCAGGCTTCTGCCTTCGCTTTGCGGATTTCCTCGATCATCGCGGGGATGACCTTGACCGCGTCGCCGATAATGCCGACGTTCGCCACATCAAAGATAGCGGCGTCTTCATCCTTGTTGATTGCCACAACAAAGCCAGAGGAGGACATGCCGGAAACGTGCTGTGTCGCACCGGAAATACCGCACGCAATGTACAGCTTCGGCGCAACGATCTTGCCGGACTGGCCGACCTGATGCGCTCTTGAAACCCAGCCGTCTTCAATTGCGGGGCGGGTAGCGCCTACCACGCCGCCCAAAAGGGCTGCCAGCTCTTCCACCAGCTTAAAGTTTTCCGCGCTTCCCATGCCGCGGCCGCCGGATACGATCACATCGGCGTCTTCCAGGTTTACGCTCTCGGTCAGCTCCTTGACCGCCTCTCGAATCTTCGTGCGGATGGAATCGGCCGGAACGGAAACCGCCTTCTTTTCTACCGGAGCGGTATTCTGTGCGGTTTCAGGCTTTGAGAACGCGCCGGTGCGCACGGTTGCAAACTGCACCGCGGAGTTTTCGATGACCTCTTCCGCCAGCACAGTGCCTCCAAAGCGAGGGGTAATCCAGTGCAGAGCGCCGTCTTCGATGGAGACAGCGGTTACGTCCGCAACACAGCCGCTCTGAAAGCGGGCCGCCAGGCGGGGCACAATCCCCTTGCCCTGCGGGGTGTTTCCCATCAGGAATACGGCGGGATTTTCGTCTTTTACGAGCTGCTCCAGCACGCCGGTGTATTCGTCCATTGAAAAGGCGGTGTAAGCGGAGTCATCCACAACAACAACCTTGTCCGCGCCAAGAGCGGCAACCCGCTGCGCGGCTTCGTCCAGCCCGCTGCCAATCAGCGCGGCGGTCACTTTCTGTCCGGCGGCATCGGCGATCGTTCTGGCCAGCGTCAGCAGCTCCAGACCGACGTTCACGGGTTTTCCGCCGGCGGTTTCTACATATGCCAATACGTTTTGAGTTTGATTTTGTTCCATGTTTCAATGCTCCCTTACAGCGCTTTTGCTTCGACCATCATGGCTACGGCCCGGCGGGCGGAATCCTCGCAGGTCTCTTCTTTGATTTTTACCCCGGCCACCTTCTGGGGCGGCTCCGCAAACCTTACGGTGCGGGTGAGGGCTGCCTGCTTGCCGACTTTGCCGGCATCCTCGCCCAAATCTGCCAGAGAAATGGGGTCGATGGGCATCTTCTTCGCGGCCAGCTTGCTCTTGATGGTGGGGTAACGGGGCGCGTAGGCCGGGGTATTCACGGTAACGACGCACGGCGCGGCGGAATCGATCAGGTTGTAGCCAAAATCGGTCTCCTGCTTTGCGGTGACGGTGCCGTTTTCGTAAGAGATATCCGTCAGGTTGGTAATGAGGGGCAGATTCAGCAGCTCGGCCAGCTGTGCGCCGGTTTGGCCGGTAGCCTTATCGGTGGCCTCAAGTCCGCAGAAAATCAGGTCAAAAGGCTTGCCGGATTTTTCTTCCAGCTTGGCCTTGGCCGCGGCCAGAATCCGGGCCTTGCCCAGACTGTCGGACCCCTCAAAGGCGGGGTCTGTCAGCAGAAAAGCATGCTGTGCGCCAACTGCCAGACAGGTTTTCAGCGCGTCGCGGGCGCTTTCGCCGCCCACGCTGATCACCGTGATTTCACCGCCGACCGCTTCTTTCAGGCGGGTCGCCATTTCCAGGGCATAGGTGTCAAACGCGTTGACCACCTGCGCCACACCGTCCAGATCGGGCGTTCCATCCGCCTTCAGGCGGATTTCAGCCGCGTCGTCCGGCACTTGCTTAATACATACCAGTATTTCCATGTGTTTCGTTCTCCTTGCAGAATAGTAAAGCGATTGATTCTTTCCCCGCCGAAGGCGGGGAAAGAATTGCTGTGTGCTTGCGTTTTGTTCTTTTTACAAACAGAATGCCTTTGCTTCTCTTCGCGTTAAAGACGGGGAGAGAAGCATCATTTGTTTCAAGTTCCGTTCCCCTTGCAGGAACATGCGTTTTGAAAACGGTTGATTCTTTTCCCGCCGGGGCGGGGGAAGAAATCACAGTTTTCACGTAAGTCACTTTGAGGGTGACAGTGTAAGCGAATGCTCCGACGGATCAGAAGCGTCCAATGGTATTATTGGCAACAACAATGCGCTGAATCTCGTTGGTTCCCTCAAAAATCTGGAAAATCTTCGCGTCGCGCAGCAGCTTTTCTACCGGATATTCACGGCTGTAGCCGTATCCGCCGAACATCTGAATCGCTTCGGAGGCAACCTCCATCGCGATGTCGGACGCATAGCACTTTGCGATCGCGGATTCCTTGCTGTAAGGCAGGCCGAGATCCATCAGGGTAAGGGCATGGGCCACCATCTGGCGGGCAGTTTCAATCTTGATGGCCATGTCGGCAATTTTGAACTGGAGTGCCTGATTTTTCAGCACCGGTTTGCCGAACTGAATTCTCTCTTTGCCGTAGGCGATGGCTTCTTCCATGCCGCGCTGGGCGATGCCGGTGGCAATACAGCCCATCCATGCGCGGGCCTGATCCAGCGTTTTCATGGCGATGGAGAAACCCTGTCCTTCGGCGCCGATCAAATTGGAAGCGGGAATGCGGCAGTCCTCGAGCACCACGTCGCAGGTGTTGGAGGTGCGGATTCCCATCTTATCCTCTTCATGTCCCGTGGAAAGACCGGGCGTGTCTTTCTCGATGTAGAACATGGAGATTCCCTTGGTACCGGCGGATTTATCGGTCATAGCGGTCACGCAGTAAAAGGACGAAACCGCGCCGTTGGTAATAAAGCATTTGCGGCCGTTCAGAATGTAGCTGTCGCCATCCCTGACGGCTGTGGTCTTGCCGGCGGAAGCGTCGGAGCCCGCGCCGGGCTCTGTCAGGCAGAAAGCGGCGAAGCCGCCGTCTACGATCAAATCGCATGCGCGCTGCTTTTGTTCCTCGGTGCCGCCGATCAGAACGGGCTTCATGCCGAGTCCGCTTGCGGAAATCGTGGTGGCAAAGCCGGAATCGGCAATCGCCATCTGCTCGATCAAAGCGGCAACAGAGACACGGTCAAGGCCCATTCCGCCGTATTCCTCGGGAACCTCGAGCATATGCAGCTGCATTTCAATTGCCTTATCATAAATCTCTTTCGGCCATTCACCGGTTTTGTCATATTCCTTGCATTGCTCCTTGACTTCTTTTTCGCAGAATTCCTTTACTGCACCCAGCAGCTCCTGGCCTTCTTCAGAAATGATATATGCCATTGCTTTTTCCTCCGCTCAAAATAATGTGGTTTCTGATCCAGCTCTTTTATCAAAGAATAGAATCAAGGTTCTTGTTTCTTTCCTGCCGAAAGCAGGGAAGAAATCTGTTTTTTTGTTCTTCATGGAAGCTGTTTCTTACAGCTTCAAGCAGACTTTTCCGGGGTTCAGAATCGCCTTCGGATCGAAGACAGATTTGATTTCTTTCATCAGGCGCATGTTCACCGGGCCGGCCATTTCAGAAAGGTAAGCCTGCTTGCCGTGGCCGATGCCGTGCTCGCCGGAAATGAGACCGCCGAATTCCGTTGCCTTGGTGTAGGCCTTCTTCATAAAGTCGTGCACCTGGCTCTTGAATTCCTCCAGCTCCATGTCGTTGGAGCAGGTGTAAATGTGCAGGTTCCCGTCGCCTGCGTGGCCGAAGCTCTTGATCTCGAAGCCGTAATCCGCCTCGATGGATTTGATGTAGGTCAAATACTCTGCAATTCTGCTGGTGGGCACGACCACGTCGCATTCATCCAGTAGCTTGGTCTGCGCTTCAATTGCCTCAAGGAATGAGCTGCGGGCCGCCCAGGCGTCCTTTTTCAGCGCCGGGGTATCGGCGACCAGAACGTCCAGCGCTCCGGCTTCCAGAACGACTTCGGAAGCTTTCTCGATGATCTCGTCCAGCTGATCGGCGTTTTCGCCGTCAAAGGTGATCAGCAGGTAGGCGTTGACCTGGCTGCCCTCAAACTCCTGCGGGAATACGCTTTTGCCGAGGTAAGCCTCAGAGGAGATGACGATCTCGCGCTCCATGAATTCCAGCGCCTGGGGCTGCAGGTGTGCCAGCATGATCTGCGGAACAGCGGCGATGCACTCCTCCAGGTTTTCAAACAGGACGATCAGGCTGACGACCTCTTTCGGCTGGGGGATCAGCTTGAGCGTCAGCTCGGTGATGATACCGAGTGTGCCTTCGGAGCCGATCATCAGGTGCAGCAGGCTGTAGCCGCTGCTGCTCTTTGATACGCTTGCGCCCAGGCGGACGATTTCGCCGGTGGGCAGTACGACCGTCATAGCGCGTACATAGTCGCGGGTGGTGCCGTATTTCACGGCGCGCATGCCGCCAGCGTTGTTGGCGACGTTGCCGCCGAGGGTGGCGAATTTCTCACCCGGATCCGGGGGATAGAGCAGGCCCTGCTTTATGGCGTCCTCCGCCAGATCGTTGAGCAGAACGCCCGACTGAACGCGGACGTTCAGGTTCTCTTTGTCATAGCCCAGAATCTTGTTCATCTTGGTGGTGGAGAGAACAACGCCGCCGCAAAGCGCAACCGCGCCGCCGGTCAGGCCGGTGCCCGCGCCTCTGGGGGTGACGGGAATGCTGTTCTCATAACAAAGCTTCATCACAGCCGCCACTTCTTCTGTGGAGGTGGCTTCGATGACGACCTCAGGACAGGCTTTGCCGTAAATCGGCATTTCGTCATGGGTGAAATCGTCGTTGATGTCTCCGTTGACGGAAACACGGTTCGGTGCGATCTGCCTGAATTGTTCGATCAATTCAGGGGTGACCTTGTTGTACTGACTCATACTGCATGTTCCTTTCCTAATTACTACAAATGATTTATCCAATCCATACTAGAGGCTGCTTGCTCCTAAGATTTTCAGTTCCGGCAAATACCCTGCCCAAAGGGGAGGTTCAGGCAGGCGCCGTGTTCCGGGAAACAAGCGCCGTGTCGCTTTCAAACCAAAGAGAGAAGACTGTACCCAAAATAAGAAATCAGGCCGAAAATCACGATGTACAGTAGGTAATATTTGAGAGTGGTGCGAAGGATATTGCTTTCCTCTCCGCTGGTTCCGGTAGAGGCCACCGCGATCGTGATGCTCTGGGGCGAAATGATTTTGCCGGCCGTGGCGCCGATGGTGTTGGCGGCCACCAGCCAGATTTCCTGCAGGCCGATGGCACGGGCGGTCTCTGCCTGCAGCGAGCTGAACAGCACGCTGGAGGAAGTGGCGCTGCCGGTAACAAAGGTGCCGATCGAGCCGATCAGGGGCGCTACGAGTGGGTAAGCCGTGCCGGTAACCGCTACCAGGAACGCGGCGATGTCGCGGGTCATGCCGCTGTATCCCATGATCTTCGCAGCGGCCAGAATCGTGATCAGCGTAATCATGGTTTTCAGCATCTGCTTCAGGGTCTGAACCAGCACCTGCGCCATGTCAGAAAGGGTGGCCTTTTGCAGCAGCCCGCCCAGAAACGCGGCAATGAAAATCAGAACGCCGGGGGTGGTCAGCCAGGAAAAGGTATAAGGTGTGGCCCCTGCGCCCGCGTAAATGACAACGCTGGTTTTAACCGCAGCAAGCACATTGTAAATCGGGGGCACCAGCTTGGAAACGGTGAGCAGAAACACAAAGATCAAAAGGAACGGGGACCACGAGATCACAGCCTCGCGCAGGCCCGGATGCTCCTGCTTCTGCAGTTCGGCGCTGGTTTCCTCAGAAAGCTGATACTCCTTCGGGGTATTCTTACAAAAGACCTTTGCCGCAAAGATGGTCAGCAGCATGCTTGCGACCGATCCGGTTACCGCAGGCAGCTCCGCGCCGATGAAGCGGGCCGCGAGAAGCTGTACCGCCGCAAACCCAAGGCCGGAAATCAGCGCGATGTGCCAGCTGCTTTTCAGGCTCTTCAGGCCGCCGCCGGTGATCGTGACCAGCAGGAACGGGGTCAGAACGACCATGAGGAACAGCTGCAGCGATACCACGACTGCCGTAGCCTGCGGGTCAAGGCCGGAAACAGACGCGGCTGTCACGGTGGGAATACCGATCGACCCGAATGCTGTGGGGGTGGCGTTTGCCACCAGACAGACAACAGCGGCGAAAATGGGATTGAAGCCGAGACCGCACAGAATGCTGGCGGGGATGGCAACGGCGGTTCCGAAACCGGCCATTCCTTCCATAAATCCGCCAAAGCCCCAGGCGATGATCAGTACCAGCACCCGCTTGTCGTTTGAAACGGATGTCAGCATTTTTTGAATTCTTGCCATAGCCCCGGTTTTCACGGTGAGGTTATATGTAAAGATCGCGGCGATGATGACGAGAGAAATGGGCCAAAGTGCCATTGTCGCGCCTTCCAATCCGCCGGTGAATACCTCAATTCCGGGTGCTTTCCAATACAACAGTGCCAGTAGAACGGTAATGACGAGCGCTACAGGACAGGCTTTGTAAGCAGGCATTTTCAGGTAGCATAAGGATACAACAAGCCATAGAATCGGCAGCAGCGCAAGAATAAATTCCAGAAACACAATTGCTCCTCCTTATTGGCGCCTTTGATAATTGAATTGATACTACCAAATTGCGCATGAAATGACAGAGCACTCCCCTTGCGCTGTCACTTTGTCTTATTATCCTCTGGAAAAAACGCTTTGTCAATAACAAAATTTGTGCATTTCGATTGATTATATTAAAAATGTTAAGAATATACATTAAGAATGAAAGATTATTGGCTCTACCAATATAGGGAAAGAATACCGTCTTTGGAAAATCTGACGAAAGCCGGAAAGACTTTCAAAAAATGACACGGGAATTCGGGCAGAGTATCTGAAAATCAGGTGATTCCATCATACAGAAAAGGTTTCAAAGTATGGAAGATCATTCATTTGACCCTGATCGTTCCACTAAGTTGCGTTGGAATGTCCTCTGCTAATTCTGCAAATGCGTAGAGCAAACACGGTTTTGTATTGAATGGCGGAGAGAATCGTCATTCTGCGTAAAATAAAAACAGGCACAGCCAAGCAGAATATGCTTTGCCGTACCTCAATGAAAAAACGGACAGCTTATCACTGCCCGCCGCAAATATGTGTGATTTTCTTCTGAAAAGGGATCAGGTATTTTTCATAATAACGCTTTCCACCACATTGGCCACATCCTCACATGCGTCGCAGCAGCGCTCCAGGCGGTTGAAGATTTCGGTCCAGGTGAAGATTTCGATCGGATCGGAGGGATCGGCGTACAATGCGTGAATCGCGTCTGTGTACAGCTTGTCTCCGTCCTCCTCCATCCGGTTGATGTCTATAATCATCTGGTGGATGGTGCCGGATTTGTTAAAGTTATGAAACTCCTCCATCATCGACTTCATGGCTTTACAGCAGGAAACGATGATAGAACCGAACTGCAGCGCCTCGGGGCGAATGATTTTGGTGTGGAACATGTACAGGCGAAGCACAACGTCCTCGATTTCATCGGTCACGTCGTCGATCGTCTGGGCCAGCTCGATAATATCTTCGCGCTCAATGGGGGTGATGAATTCCTTGACAAGGCGGCTCATCATCACATGCTTGCCCAGATCGGCTGCGTGCTCAATGGCATGCATGTCCCGAATACAGGCGTCCATCTTTTCCGGGTGGTAATTTTTCAGTGTTTCCAGCAGCAGATCGGCAGCCTGCATGCAGTAATCGATGCCCTCAGACAATACACTATAATAATATTGATCACTTTTTCTCGCCATAGTTTCGATTCTCCTGTTTCGTCAAGGTGTCGGCATATGCCGGATTTAAAAGATCGTCATAAACAGTTTAGCCATCAGGAAACCAATAATTCCGCATCCGGGGAAGGTAAGTACCCAGGTCATTACCATTTCGTTTACGATGCCCCAGTTAACGGAAGAAAGACGTTTTGCGGCGCCAACACCCATAATGGAGGTGGTTTTGGTATGTGTGGTGGAAACCGGGATGCTTGTCAGGGAAGAAAGGAGCAGACAGGCTGCGGCTGCAAGGTCTGCCGTAAAGCCCTGGTGCTTTTCCAGCTTCACCATGTCCATGCCGACGGCCTTGATAATGCGGTAGCCGCCGATCGAGGTTCCAAGGCCCATCACCAGGGAACAGAACAGCATCAGCCAGATGGGAATCTGAAAGTTCGGCACGTTTGCTTCACCCTTGGCCAGGAACATTCCCAGCATGAACACGCCCATGAATTTCTGGCCGTCCTGCGCGCCGTGCATAAATGCCATGGCCGCGCCGCCGCCAATCTGTGCTTTCTGGAAAAACGCGGTCGTACGCCGGCGGTCCATTTTACAGCAGATGGATTGCGTAATCTTGGCACTGCCCCAGCCCATGGCAAACCCCAGCAGGGTAGAGAGCACCAGGCCGTAAATGACCTTGATCCATTCCGCACCGTTGATGCCGGAAAGGCCGCCGTGCAGGGCAATCGCCGCGCCGGAGAGACCGGCGATCAGCGCATGGCTTTCACTCGTTGGGATTCCAAACCACCAGGCGGCGGTGGCCCAGATGACAATCGCCAGCAACGCGGCGCACAGAGCGACGAGGGCTTCGTGCGTATTGCCGCTGAAGTCGACCATGTTGTAAATGGTAGCGGCCACACTGGCATTGATGGAAGTCATAACAAAAACGCCTAAAAAGTTGAATACGGCCGCCATCATAATGGCGGCTCTTGGTGCCATGGCGCGGGTAGACACACAGGTGGCAATCGCGTTGGGGGCGTCCGTCCAGCCGTTTACAAGAATCACTCCGGTCGTAAGCAGCGCAGTGATTCCCAGCATGGGGTAAGCCGATATCCACGATATAAAATCTGTTAGTGAAACAGTCATTTACACTCCCCTTACATGAAAAATTAATCAATTTTTAACCTGTTTTTAAAATTGTTCGTTTTCATTATATCACATCTTCTCAGAAGCGAAAGATATTTTATTTGGAAAAAGAAAAGTTCTCAAACTATATCAATGATCGCGCAATTTTCAGCGAAAAAAGACGTAAATGTTCACAATAGTTTTCCCCAAAAATCAAAAAACGAAGAAACGGCAAAGATAAAAATGTATAGAATCACAAGGAAAATCAGGGCTCTTTAATATGATTTTTATAGTAAATCATTAAATAGTTTTAAAAGTGTGTCACCATAAATAAAAACTTTCATCGGCAAAAGTAATAGAAAAAATTATTATGATATGAAATATAAATTGAAGTATAAATTATTATTTAATCATTTTTAATGATTAAATAATAATTTATATCTATAAGCGAAATAATAACTTGTATTTGAATTAAGGCCGAAATCAAACAATTACTCCGGGTGCTTTTTATTTCAGATGAAAAGTTTCGAAAACAAATGGACTTAAGTTGAAAAATATGGTATGCTTTTCTTGAATATTATGGATGTTACCTGATATTTGAAGTTTAAAATGAAAGGAAGAGAATCAATGAGCTTAACAGAGAAAATGAACCTTTATTTGGCCAATCAGGAAGTTGCGTTTATTAAGCTGCATAATCTGCATTGGTATGTGCAGGGAAGTGCGTTTTTTACGCTGCATGCAAAATTTGAAGAACTGTACGACCATACCGCAGATGTCATCGACGAAGTTGCGGAACGCCTGCTGGCTTTGGGCCAGGCGCCGATCGCAAACTTGAAGCAGGCTCTTGACATTGCTACGATCAAAGAACTGAACAGCGCACCGATTACTTCCGAAGAATCGATCCATCAGCTTTGTACCGATGTTGAGTACTGGGTACGGGATACCAAAGAAATTGTTGCGTTAGCGGAAGAAGAGAAGGATTCTGTCACTGCAGACCTTTTCAATGGATATCTGGAGCATTACGAAAAACTGCTTTGGATGCTGCGTGCCTATCAGGCATAACCCCATCGCAGTAACGTACTGAAAAATCGGCCCTTGCTGCCTCGCTGTAAGCGTGGTGACAAGGGCCGATCTGTTTTTTAGGATCATTGAAAGCAGTGCTAATGCAGAAAACGCTTCTTTGTGAAAAGCTGCCGCCAGGGAGGGAAAGCAGTTCATTGAGACAGAAGAACTCTTCCTCCGCTTAAAATCCGGCGGGATCATGGAACCATGCGATCCTCTATTCGGCCTCAAGGGCTTTTTTGATTTGAGAAATGGAGAGGCCGTCGTCCTTCATCTGCTTGATCCATTGAATACGTCCTATGGCTTTGGTTCGCTTGTATCGGCGCGTCAGATTTTCTTCCTCCTGCTCGAAGGGCAGCATGCCCTCCTCGGTGTAGTATTTCAGGGTGCTGTATCTTGCGCCTGTCAGCCTGACCAATTCCCCGATGGTGACATATTCCGCGGCCTGTATTACATCCAGCTTTCTTTGCCTTGACAAGAGCGGTCACCTCCCTGTTACGAACCGGCGCTGCTGCCGACAGAGGCCATTACCGCGATCAGCGTGTCAACGTAATCGATCATTTTCTTGATCATAGAGCCGGCTTCACTTTTTTTGATCTCTTCTATGCGGCGGTTCAGGGTGTCCGACTCATATTTTGAAAAATAGTTTTTAATCAGACCGCTTTTCTGCAGTAATGCGCCAAGCACAAGCGTTTCGTCATCTATCGGGCCGCCCTCCAGAAACTCTGCACGGATTTTCTCAACGGTTTTCCTTACCGCCTCCTGATTCGGCACATAGACGGGCCTGTTGTGAAACAGTCCACCGATTTCGGGGGAAACGGCCTGCTGTTCCGCCATCGGCAGGCAGAGCGCGCGCAGAAATTCATCCGGGAGCCTATGGGACGAAAAGACATATTTGACCGCAAGGTCATATACCTTCAGGGGCTTGCGGTTCGTTAAGATGGCGTAAAGCGGCTCCAGATGGGCTTGACTGCGATCCAGTTCCTTTAGGACAGCGATTTTCTTTTCTTCGTTTATTGAAATCGTACCGGAATACAACAATTCTAAAAGTCCGCCCGCCACAAGGCATGTGATCATTTCTGTCTGCCGAAGCGCGGGGAGCGTCCCTTTCGGACTGAGTGCGCACAAAAGATACTCCTGCGTAAACGATAATTCTTTCATCTATGGCACCTCACATTCACTTATTACTTACTACTTATTACTTGCTGTTTATAGCATACTGTTTCTCACGGAAAATGTCAAGGAGTATCGCAAACATGATTTTCAAACGCCATACCAAAGCAGAAATCGAACCGGACGAAAGAGGAAAAAGCGGCTTTTGCTTCTGGTTTTTTATTCTTCCGACGGAAACAAGTTTTGACAGAAACAGCCGTTTTGAGCGGCTATAATAATTTTGCAGCGCAAAAAGGAGGGGGCGGGATGAAGCAGATTATCTATGTGGATGTATTGGTTGCCGTCAACCTTTTCGTCAACTACTTTTTGCTCTTAACGGTTGCCGGGTTCTTTCATATCTCCGCTTCACGGCTGCGTATGGTGCTGGGGGCGGCGATCGGAGCCCTCGGTTCCCTCGTGATTTTGCTTCCGTCGCTGCCGCCGCTTGTGTCTTTTTTGATCAAACTGGTTCTTTCCGTCTTCATCGTCGTTACGGCGTTCGGCGCTCCGTCCTTGCTTTTCTTTCTGCGTACCGTCGGCGGGTTTTACCTGACCAGCTTCGGTTTTGCGGGGGCAATGCTGGCGCTGTGGTATCTGGCGGCGCCGAGCGGAATGATCATCAAAAACTCCGTGCTTTATTTCGATATTTCCCCGCTGATGCTGCTGGCCCTGACTGTTGTTTGCTATGCAGGGGTCTCCTTGCTGACCCGGCTCACCGGGCAGCGGCAGCCGACCGCGCTGTTCTGCTTTGTCACAGTCCGCGCGCAGGGGAAGAGTGTGCGCCTTACCACGAAAATCGATACGGGGAACAGCCTGAAAGAACCATTTTCCGGGTACCCGGTGATCGTGGCCGAATATCAGTGTGTACAGGAGCTGGTACCGCCCGCTGTACGCTCCTATCTGTTTGTGGCAGCGGGATAAAAGCGGGGAGAGGTGCAGCCGGGGCTTCGCCTGGTGCCGTTCCGTGCGGTAGGGGGAGAGGGAATTTTGCCGGCGTTTCGGCCGGATTGCATCGAAATTCAGACAGCGAAAGAGAGGATTACAGTTCAGGAGGTGTACCTGGCTGTTTCCGCCCAGAAACTGGGCACAACAGGCTTCAGCGCTTTGCTGAACCCAGAACTGATCACACAAGGCAAGCGGATTGCCGGAAAGGAGAAATCGTTGTGAAAAGGGGAATGGAAAAACTGATTTCCGGAATCAGGGGGTGGCTGCTGCGGCTGCTCTGGCGCTTTTGGCCTGCAGCGGAGGTACACTACATAAACGGTCCGGAAACCTTGCCCCCGCCCCTGACGCCGGAGCAGGAATCCATTGTGATGGACAATGTGCGTCAGGGCAGAGAAAACGCGCGCGAACCCCTGATAACCCATAATCTTCGCCTGGTCGTTTACATTGCGAAGAAGTTTGAGTCCAGCTCGGCTGGTGTGGAGGATCTGATTTCCATCGGGACGATCGGTCTGATCAAAGCGGTCAACACGTTTTGTCCAGAGAGGAACATCAAGCTGGCGACCTATGCGTCGCGCTGCATTGAAAACGAGATTCTGATGTACCTGAGGAAGAGCTCGCAGCTGAAAAACGAGGTATCCATTGATGATCCCCTGAATGTGGATTGGGACGGCAATGAGCTTTTGCTGTCGGATGTACTCGGCAGCGATCAGGACACCGTCAATAAAGGAATTGAAAAGGAGGTGGAAAAGGATTTGCTGCTGGAAGCGGTGGGGCATCTTTCCTCCCGCGAGCAGCAGATCATGCAGCTTCGCTTTGGCCTGAACAATTGCCGCGAGCATACACAGAAGGAGGTTGCTGATACGCTCGGGATTTCACAATCCTACATTTCGCGGCTGGAAAAGCGGATCATTGAACGGCTGAAAAAAGACCTGGAACGGGTCGGGTAAATCAAAAAGCTCTCCGCTTTTGCGGAGAGCTTTTTTTACTGATTGAATAGACGAGAATCTTCTTATAAACCCATATGAATGTTTACTACAACCTGATATCGTCTCGTACCTTGTCTACTCTCTTATATCGTGGTTTTGTAAGACCGGGCACATTTTCAGGCACCACAAATTGGAAAGAGGACGAGCAGAACAACACACTTTTAGATGGAACTCTGATACTCCCGCCCGGTTATTGTACGATCCAACAAAATTTTTTATCGGACTTGACATTTCATCACGAGATATTTATAATTAGAATTAATCTAATTCTATATTTTACAGGAGTATCGCAATGACAAAAAACGCTAGAATGATTTTAGATGTGATTCAGCATTCCGATATGCATTTAACTGCCGAACAAATCTATTTACAACTAAAAGATTGTGATGCCAAGCTTGTCTTAGCAACGGTTTATAACAATCTCAATTTGCTATATAAAGAGGGCCTGATTAAAAAGGTGTCCATAGAAGGCTATCCCGACAGATTTGATAAGGCGACGAAGCATGATCATTTGGTCTGTAAATATTGTGGGAAGTTATCTGATATCTGCCTGGATGATTTAACAGAACGACTGAATGCTCAATTGGAAGAACCCATTCTGGACTATGACTTGAAAATACACTACATCTGTCCGGAGTGTAAGCAAAAACAGCACTCCCAGGGGAGCAAGCCAGAAATCATATAGGTCGCACAGCAAAAGGAAAATTGCTTGGACAATATCAATTTTAAAGGAGGAATTTTTATGCGTTCAATTACCAAATTAAACATCCAGTATGCCCATCGTTTTTTGAATTATGAAGGGGAAGCACAGTATCTTCACGGACATACCGGGCTGCTTACCATCGAAGTCGATGGTGATGTCGATGCCAGAACGGGATTTGTTTATCCCTGTAACAGCATCAAACGGATTGCCTGGGATTTTCTGAAAAACTTTGACCATGCTTTGATTTTACAGGAAGAAGATCCGCTGCTGCCGGAAATTCTCAAAGTTTACGAGGCACAAGGGATTCGAAATGGCGCCGAAACGAATACGATGGTCGGGGAACCTTTTGAAAACGAATTGGCGAAAGCTTATCCAGAGTGTCGTTTGGTCGTTGTCAAAAAAGTTGCTACCTGCGAGAATCTGATCGAGGTATTCCATAGCCTTTTGAAGGATAAACTCAATATCAAGAAAATGACTTTTGCGTCCGGCGACAACTGCGCTTCTGCTAAGTTTTAATCTTAAACGAAATTCCGATGCTGCAAGGTAAAGGAAGGATCGTCTGCACACATTTTTAAAGATCATAACAAAACATGGCGGCATCTTCTGATGCCGCCATGTTTTGTTATTCTATGCTGCCGTGCAGGCTAGCTTTCCTGTAAGAAGGGCAGGATGACCCGGTATTCGTCCAGCAGGCGCTCCATCGGGTATCTTCCGCGGTTTGCGGGACTGGTGGAGGGCAAAGGGATAAACGGCAGAGATATTGTGGGCAGCCAGGCGGAGCGGTAAAAAGAAGCCGCTTTGCCGCCGGTGGTAAACACTGCCCGAAGCTTGGCCGTCTGCAGAATCGGAGTCAGGTCATTCAGGGCCGGTTCCGAAATACTGGAATCGTCCGCCCCCTCAATGGAACAGCTTTTCAGTACGTCCCACAGGGCGATTCTGTTTTCGAGAAGAAAATCCGTTTTTTCCTGATTCGTTTTCGGGAGGTCACAGCCGAGCAAAGCCGACAGCACCGGCCAGAATCGGTTCTGCGGGTGGGCATAATAAAAAGCCTGCTCCCTGGATTTTGGGGACGGGATCGAACCGAGAATCAGAATTTTGGAGTTTTCATTATAAATAGGGGGAATGGTATGTTCAACAATGCTTTTCATGCAGTATCTGCTTTGCCAGATCCAGCAAAGCCTCCTTTTCATTTGGAATTTTTCCGTTGATGACTGCATCCAGCAGCCGTGTCAGCAGCGCGCCTACCTTTGGCCCGGGAGGAACACCGAGAGCAATCAGGTCATTCCCGCTCACATCTAAATCCTTTAGGGAAAAGCACTGCCGCTCCGACAAAATCTGTTCCAAAATCGGGAGTACGGCGTCAATCTGATTCAGGCGGTCACGGTAAGCAGGATTCTGGGCGAGGCTGTCCGCCCGTTTGATCTCCAGCAGGGCGCGAAAATCCTCTTCTCCCATCCGGTTCAGCCGCCGGCGGATCCATGCGGCGCAGGGCTGCAGGGGCATGTCGTGTATGCGGACCAGCGAGCTGACCCGGCGGATGGTCTTTCCGTCCAGCCGAAGCCGGTGGAGCGCCTGCTCTGCCAGCTGAACGCTGACCGCGCCGTGCCCGTAAAAATGGCCGATTCCCCTTTTGTCACTGGTAAAGGTGTGGGGCTTGCCGCTGTCGTGCAGCAAAATGGCAAGACGAAGCACAGGGTCGGCAGGCGTTGCATCCAATGCGTGCAGCGTGTGCTCCCAAACGTCGTAAATGTGATGTGGATTGTGCTGCTCAAAGCCGATCATCGGCAAAACTTCCGGCAGAATCTGCCCGATGACCAGGGGGAATTCCCGCAGAATCTGCGCGGCATTTTGGCCGCACAGCAGCTTGACCAGCTCTGTGCTGATCCTTTCTTTGGCGATGTGGTCCAGCAGTTCCCGATGGATATTCATACTCTGTGCGGTTTTTTTGTCAGGATGGAATCCGAGCACGGCGCAAAAGCGCAATCCGCGCAGAATCCGCAAAGCGTCCTCTTCAAAACGGCGGTCGGGGTCTCCTACGCACCGCAGAATCTTTTGCCGCAGGTCCTCCTGTCCGCCAAAGCAATCGATCAATCCGTTCTGTTCGGAATAGGCCATGGCGTTGATCGTGAAATCCCTGCGGGACAGATCGTCCGTCAGGCTGCCGGTAAAGCAGACGCTGTCCGGCCGCCTGTTGTCGGAGTATGTGCCGTCGATGCGGTAGGTGGTGATTTCCACTGCCATCCCGCCGGAAAGCGCGGTAACGGTGCCGTGCTTCAGGCCGGTTTCCAGCAGCCTCAGGTCAGACAGAGCCAGCTTCACTTCCTCCGGCTTGGCCGAGGTGGTGATGTCCCAGTCTTTTGGGGAAAGGCCGAGCAGACTGTCCCGAACGCATCCGCCCACGACAGAGGCTTCATATCCTGCCATATTGAAGCGATGCAGAATTTCCTGCACCGGAAAAGGAATATCCAGTTTCATAAGTACGCCTACTTTCTGTAAGCAGATATCGTGAAATATTTGAATGTTATCTTTACCTTATTCTGTTTTGATAACCAAATTATGAAGTGGTTTCTTTACAGCGATATCACAGAGCTTCTGCTGGCGCAGGCCTGCCCCGGCACGAGGAGCAGGTTCTGTGCCAGCAGAATTTCTATACGGAGAATCTGTAGAAAAAATTCATTCTTTTACATTTTTATATTGATTATACCATAAAAAGCAGACTGCGTTAATAAGTCAGCCCTACTTTTGTCATGACATCCCCAATCAGCATCAGAATACTCGGGATGGGCACTTCCAGATTGCGCAGGATGGCTACAGAGCACACGATCACGAATAAAACGCCGTAAATGATCAGATCGCGCTTGTTCTTTTCCCGGATCAAAGGGGGAAGGTCGATGGCGAGAATGATGAGAAAAACCAATATCAGTAAAAACATAGCCCGTCTCCTTTCTTTCAAACGGACTGGGACCGGTAAGACCCGGAGCCGGAGGACTTGGGTCTGGACTGCGATTGAGAATCCCGGCCCTGCTTTGCTCCGGTTGATGAACCGGATTTTGGCTGGGATTTGGAATCCCCTTGCTCCTTGGAATCTGAGGGTGATTTGGAATCCGACTGCTTCCCTGAGCCGGAAGGGAATTTTGAGCCTGATTGTGATCCGGATTGTGACCCGGAACCGGACTGCGGTGCGGCTGCGGATTTTGATTCGGAGGAACCGCTTTGAGTCTCACTCCCGGTTTGTCTTTTTCGGGTCATCCCGCGGAATTTGGCGACGATCAAAGTGACCAGCGGCAGAATGATCTCAAAGATCGGCCAGACCAGCGGGACGATTTTCTGCCCGGATTCATTATGGGCCAGAGAGTTCGGGTACAGAATAAAGCCGGAGGTGACCGCCAAAGCGCCGATCAGCAGAATCAGGCGGCGGTGATCCTGAAAACGCAAAATCTGTTTTGCACTGATTACCGTCACATAATAAAGCCATGTGACTTTGAAAAATAACAGCGCAATCAGAATAAAGGCGAATACAATTTCCATGCGGCTGAGTGTCTGGGTGACGCTGACCATGCGCAGCGTCTCGAAGGATGGCATGGAAAACAGAGAAATCGTGTTCCCAAGTACGGCGATGTCGCGCATGATAACGAGCAGGATCGTGATGCAGCCGATGACGACCCCGCCGAAGAAAACGGGGAAGAAGCCGCGTTTCCCGGTTTGGACATGATTTGTCGTCATTAAAAAGATGATGACTTCAGCAAATGGAATCGTAACGACGATATTGGTGGTTTGAACATACTTTTTTGGCTGCAAATCCATTGTAGGCAAAAAGTTTTCAAAATCCATCAGGTTCATGGTAAGAATAATCGTCGCGATGACAATCAACAGGCAGATCATCGTCATCAAAAAGCCGTACTTTACCATTTGGCGCAGCCCGCCCACATAAACGGCCCAGGCCGAAGTCATAAGAAAGGTAATCGAGAGAACGACCAGCGGTGTCTGGGGCATGATGGTCGCTTTGACAAACTCGCTTAAATCGCTCAGGTTTAGTGAGGTTAAAATGAAAAAGAACAGTACATACAATCCGCAGAAAAAATTGCCCAGATATTTTCCATATACGGTCTGCAGTATCCCGAACAAATTTTTGGAGGGGAAGCTTTCAATCAGTCTGGCGTATATCCAAACCACAGGGCAGCAGATGATCAGGGCAAACAGAACGACGATCCAGGAGTCCTGACGGGTGATCGAAACAAAGAAAGAGGACAGCAGGGACGAAGACTGAATATAGCAAGCCACGGCAAACATAAAATCCAGACCGTGGACCTTTTTCGATTCCGCTTTCATTCATGACCCTCTCTCATATTCAAAGATTCCGAAATTTTACCGCTGGAGCCCAGATTGGTTTCTACCTCCAGTTCCAGTCGGATTTTGGGGTAGATGCTAGCCCAGGCGTCCTCCATCGTTTTCCACTCTTTCGGGTGGTATTTGTGAATATGGGCGCCGATTCCGTAAATATCGGCCTGCAGGCGCTGCGACTCTGCAAAGCAGGCTTTGATTTTGGTTTCCAGGTTCTCTTTCGCCTTTTCATTGACCAGTGAAATCACTTTGTTGATATCCATGCTGCGAAAATTCTGCAGGGCGCCGATGGAGAGGGTTGTATTGACCTTTAGCTTAAAGGTGATATTCCCTTGATTATCGAGCTGAATTTCCTGCTTGCAGATAGATTTCGTGATTTTTAAATCTGCGTTGCCAAGCTCTGTTATAATTTCAACGCTGCCGCCGTTGACTTCTCCCATGCTGAGAATATAGCCCTGCATTTGATACATATCCATCATTCCAACCAGAACGTCGTCCTTAAAAACGGCCATACCGCTGAAATTAAGGATCTGCAGGCCATCCTCTTCTTTCCGTTCCACTACCAGCGTTACAGGAGCGGTCGAACGATCCACCAGACGAGCGGTGAACTGCAGCATGTTGGTACTGGAATAAGGGGAGATTGCCCGCTCGTTCATAATCATTCTGGATAAGGCGACAGACGGGATTTTGTCCTGTACGGTTTCGGTGGTCAGAATGGATCTCGCGTCGTTTTTGGCGACCACAACCCAAACCTCCATGCGGGTTTCCGTATTTCGCATAAAGCTGTCCAGATATGGTTTTACCCCGGATTTCGCCACATCGCTGCCGAAGATAATCACCTGATTATGCTGTAAAAAAAGTTGACGGCTGTTTCCATACCGAAGCGAATCGATTCCGCCCAGAACAAATCGATCTTGCGCTTCCCGGACCAAATAGGGAGCGGCTTCTCCGCCGCCGCCCTCTTTTTTTGAGCCGTTCTGAACCGATGCGATCTGGAAACTGAGATCCAGGTTTCCGGGTTCCTTGCTCGAATCAATTCCTACGCCGGTGACAATGGAAAGGCTGTCCAGCTCCCTGTTGTCCCAGCATCCTGTTGTACACAGAAGAGTGCTGCACAAAAGCACAGCGAAAACAAGCTTGAGCTTTTGTCTCATGATCCATCCCCCTCTGTTCCGGAATTAGACATTCCGCCGCTGGCGCTTGCAGTAGGGCGGGGATCGGGAGGAATGAAAAATTTTCTGCGGGTCATATCGTTCTTTGCAATACGCGCCGGGCGCTTTGTCATGAACCACAGAGGCATGCGGATAACGCTGTCCTCCAGGTCTCTTGAAAACGAGAGGCCATTAAAATAGGTAACCCCAAAGGAGGAAAGCGAACCCAGATGAACCAGAAGCGCCAAAAAGCACAGGCAGATTCCGTAGCCCCCCAGGGCGGCGGCAAAGGCCATTGTGATCAGGCGCAAAAGCGACATGGAGTCGTTCTGTTCCGGGACGATAAAACCGGCCACAGTAGTCAGCGCGATCGTGATGACCATCGGCGCGCCCACCAGACCGGCGGAAACGGCGGCGTCGCCCATAATCAGCGCGCCGACGATACTGACGGCCTGGCCGACCGGGCGCGGCAGCCGCAGTCCGGCCTCCCGCAATATTTCAAAGGAGAAAATCATGATGAGCGCTTCAAAAAATGCGGGGAACGGGGTGCCCTCGCGCGCGCTTGCGATCGTCAGCAGCAAAGTCGTCGGGATCAGCTCCTGATGATAGGTGGTCAGCGCAATATAAATCGCGGGGAAAAAGACAGAAATGAAGTAGGCGATATAGCGAAGCATGCGCATCAGGCTGGCAAACAGCGGGCGGATATAGTAATCCTCCGCGGTCTGGAAGGTTTCGATAAACAACAGGGGAGCGGTCAGCACAAAGGGGCTGCCGTCCGTAATGATGGCGACTCTGCCTTCCAGTATTTTCGCCGCGGCCACATCCGGCTTTTCGGTGTACCCCACAGTGGCGAAAATCGAAAATGGGGAATCCTCAATGTATTCCTCCAAATATCCGGCATCCAGAACAGAGTCCACATCCAGCCGTGACAGTCTGTCACGTACCTCTTGTACCACCTGCGGATTCGCAACGCCTTCCAGATACGAAATACACACGTTGGTCAGGGTCTTTCGTCCAATCGTCATCTGCTCCATGCGCAGGCTGGGGCTTTTGATTTTTCGGCGCAGCAGAGAAGTGTTTGTCCGAAAATTTTCAGTAAAGCCTTCTCGCGGGCCGCGCACGACGGATTCTGTCTCCGGCTCGGTAACGCCGCGCTTTTCCCAGCCCTTGGCGCTGACGCTCAGGCCGACCGCGCATTCTTCTACCAATAGCACGGCGTCGCCGGACAGGATTCCGGCAGCCACCTGCGAAAGCTTTAGCAAAATCTGTGTATCGCCGGAGCAAAGGACTTTTTCCCTCAGCTGGCTGATGCGTTCTCTTCCATCCTGCCGGGAAGACGGGACGGTGTATTCCATCGATAAAATGGGGTACAGGATTTCATCTGAGATCACCTTCTGGTTGATCATTCCGTCCACAAACAGCAGTGCGGCAGGGCACTCCCTGTTTTTGCCGAGACGAAACCGGTGTATTTTGATGTCACCGCTCTTTCCCAGCAGATTTTCAATGTATGTCAAATTCTCCTCAAGCCGATCCGTTATTTCCGGATCCTTGGGATCCTTTTTCTTTTCCGGTTCCTGTTTTTTTTCGCTTTTCTGCTGCGTGCTGCTGTTCTGGCGGTGGCTGTAAAAGCCGATTTTACGCTGAAGCAGATCCCATATCATGGATGTTCCTTCCTTTCCCAAGGATATTTTTCTAGTATTGCAGAAAAGAATAGAATCATACGGAATCGTGACCAGCGGTGCTCATTTTTCTTGTTTGCTGTCTTTTTTGCACCATATATATGATGCGTATTGACATTCAGCACAAGATAGTGTATATTAATAACAGAATCCGAGAAGGGGGGATCTACATGAACGAGAACGTCACCGTTACCGGCGGAGTATTGGATGAAAAGGAACTGATGAACTACATTCAGCATGTACATGAGAGTCATCCGGGCCGGCACATCAAGTCTATGGAAGTAGAGCTCGACGGAGAGTATGTCAATTTGAAATATGAACTTGAACCGGTATCTTTTGATCGAATTCGGCGAATTACCGGTTATTTGGTGGGCGGCACAGACCGCTGGAATGACGCGAAACTGGCCGAGCTGAACGACCGTGTGGTTCACGGCATGGGCAGATCTTTCTCATAACAACCTGTCAAAAACATAGAACCCACCGAATAACGGGGGTCACATAAGCGAACAAGCACCGATACCGCCGTTTGCAGGTGGTATCGGTGCTTGTTTTTGAAAGAAACGGAACAACAAGCATAGAAGTGCAGCCGCATATCCGTAAAACGTTCAGTCGGGAGGCGCCCAAACCCTGTGCTCTTTTGCAGAGGCAGTCTCAAAAGGCTTTTGTCGTTTTATCATCGGCATGATGGGTGAAATGATGCTGTCGTGATAAAATAGTGTGCATGAAATAAAAAAGCTCACAATGAAGGTAATGTGCCTCTATGGGGATTCGATGTTTTTTACATGCAAAAGTCGAGCATTCCCAAAGCAGCTTTGTTATGATGTAAAAGCGAAAGGAGGGAAGGCTATGCTGCAGGAACTGAACCGCGCGATTGAGTATATCGAAGAACATTTGACTGATGAACTGTATTTGAAAAAAATTTCTGAACATGTCGGAATCTCAGATTATCACTTCAGGACGGTGTTCTTTTATCTTGCTGGAATGACATTGAGTGAGTATGTAAAAAGCAGAAGGTTGTCGCAGGCCAATCAAGATTTGCTGATGGGAGAAAAAGTCACGGACATTGCCTATAAATATGGCTATGGGTCAATGGATGGCTTTGCCCGTGCGTTCAAAAAATGGAGCGGCTTTTTGCCCTCGGATGCAGTCAAAAAAAGAATCAGCAAGCCTTTCCCCAAGCTTTCGTTTGTCATCACAATCAAAGGGGGAAATACAATGGAATGTAGAATCGAAGAAAAGCCGGCGTTTTATCTGGCTGGTGTAAGCAAGCGGGTTCCCATGCAATTTGAAGGCGTCAACAATGCGATTGTAGACCTTGCAATGAGCATTACCAACGAACAAAGAGAAGAAATGCACGCGCTGCAGAACATGGAGCCTCATCAAATCGTCAACGCCTCTTATGAAGCAGACGCCGGCTTTTTGAAAGAGGAAGGTGAGCTGACCCATCTGATTGGTGTGCTGACCACAAAAGAGGAGGTAAGCGACCAATTGGTGAGAGTTCCGGTAGAAGCCTGCGTTTGGGCAGTTTTTCCGAATGAGGGGCCGTTCCCCTTCACGCTGCAAAATACCATGGCGCGAATCTATTCCGAATGGCTGCCCACTTCCGATTATGAGGTCCTTAACATGCCTGCTTTTTCCTTTTCAAAAATGGATGAGTATAAAAAGGATTACGCTTACAGCGAAGTTTGGACACCGGTTCGGAAGAAAAAATGAATTTGTTTGCGTATTATCTGCTTTTGCAACAGAAAACGTAAAACGGCGAGGAAACATCCTCGCCGTTTTATTGTTTTGTTCTACGCTTTACCGGTGGGTTCTTTTGTACATGACAAAGGAAAAGGGAGCCAACCATCGGTTGACTCCCTTTTCTAAAACACCCATGCAATCAAATTCCAAAAGCATCGCCCGAATCTTTTGGAACACATGGGATATTTTTATCAGACCCCCGCCAGAACGGGTCACTCCTGCAGAGCAGAAGTTTATGTATATGCCACAATAATAGCACGATTTTATCACGCTGTCAATTCTTTTTACACAAATCCAACTCGATTTTAATTGCCTCCATCACCTGTTCCCAGGGCGGAGTTTTTGTGTCGATCACGTCGATCCGATTGCTCAGGCGATTCTTTGAGATGCAGCGCATTTGCTCTACGAGAATGACTCCCCGAACGGGGCAGTCCGGCTTTAAACGGCGGATATAAATGTGGGTGGGCAGCTTTGCTTTTGTCTCGTCGGTGATCGGCGCCACAATCGTAGTGGGGCTGTGCAGGTTGCCCTTGTCGTTTTGCAGTACGATGGCCGGTCGGAATTTATCCTGTTCAGACCCAATGTTTCGGCCGAAGTTACAGTGGTAAATCTCTCCCTTTTTCACGACCAGTGAATTCGGTGGGTTGCGAAACTTGTATTTGTACTTTTCCTCAAACCACAGCGCATAATCGGTGACCTCGGCCAGCCATCGGGCACTGTGATTTTTCAGCCTGCCGTCTTCGGAAATCATCTGTAAAAGCCGCGCAAACGTATCTCTGATATCCTGCATCCTCGCTTTTTCTGTGTCAGCCGGCACCAAAGGCCCCCCTTTTATCAAAATCATCAGACCCACGCTTTTTTCAGCGGCGGGTTGCCAAATGGGAATACAAAATGAGTGATGGGTACAATTTTCCATCATTTTGATCAAATAATCCCTGTGCGCCGCTCGGTTTGGCCAGGCCAGATCGGCAATGCGCAAAATCAATTTTGTAAACTCAATAGATTGCATTCTTCTTTCATCTATATTACGACAACTTTTCATTCTAGTAAATATGTTTCTGGATTATTCAGCGATATTCTTTGAATATTTTTGATTCGCCCTCCTTTTTATATGAAAAATCTGCCGCAAAGAGGGCCCCTAAAATTTTAACATTCAGTCAAAATCTTGCCTTGCTGCTCATAGAATGAAGTATCACAACTGAATCAGCAATGTGCTTAGAAACGGCGGTTTCTCCTTTGTGCAGGCGGGGAGAAACCGGCTTCATTCTGAAAGCCGCATGCTGTAACAGAAAATTCAGCAGCAAACGGAGGGGCTGGACATGTCGTTTGGATTGGCGCTTTCAGGCGGGGGAATTCGCGGGGCGGCGCATGTAGGGGTGCTTTTGGCGCTGGAGGAGGCGGGTATGGTGCCCGACTCGATTGCGGGCGCCAGCGCGGGAGGAATTGTGGCAGGGCTCTATGCGGCAGGGTATTCCGCGCACGAGCTGCGCGGGATTGTGCAGGAGCTGGTAGGGGGAGGGCGTTCTCTGCTGGACCCGGACTACTTGGGACTGCTGCGGGCGGTGCCGCAGCTGTTGACTGGCAGAGAGGTGAAGCTTTCGGGGTTTTTAAAAGGCAACCGGCTGGAGGATTACCTGTGCGGGCTGACGGGCGGAAAAATGATGCGCGATCTGAATATGCTCACGGTGATTCCCTGTGCGGATCTCACCTCCGGCCTGACGATCGCGTGCACCAGTCATTTGCGCGGCGTTCAGCAGATGGAGCGTGTGCGCTGGAGCTCGGGCCTGCGCATCTGCGAGGTGCTGCGGGCTACCTCGGCGGTGCCGGCTGTGTTCCGCCCGAAACTGATTGGCGACCTGTGCCTGGTTGACGGCGGCGTGACGGATGTGCTGCCGGTGAATCTTCTGATTGCCGCAGGGGAACCAAATGTGCTGGCGGTAGATGTGGGTAAGGAGTACCGCATGCCGGAGCAGATCAATATCTGGGAGGTGGCTACCCACTCTCTGTCTGTGATGCAGGAGCGTTTGCAGGAGTGTGTGGCGCACGGTGAGAAACTGCAGCTGATTCCGCACCTGCCGGATCACACCCGGCTTCTGGACTTCGGCAAAATGGAAGCCTGCATGGAGGCGGGCTATGAGGAAACAAAGCGGAAAATGCCTGAGATCAAGCGTTTGTTTTCCCCGTCGTACCCCGGCTCCCGGCGGGTGTTCCGTACCCGGCCTTAGGCCGTTAGGGGTACTGTGCTTTAAAAGAAAAAATATGTCGTTCATCGGTTAGACCGATCTTCTTTTCCTGAGAATCCCCCGGTATTTCGCAGTGGAGCATCTCCGTGCAAAATGCCGGGGGATTGTCTTTGGAAACAGTGGAGGAACACGAAGAACAGCGCGGATGGTTAACGGACAAGTTATGTATGATAAATAGGCTGTAAGACCTCGATAAGAACAGTGCTGGGTAATACGAAACAATTGCAATCGATCAAAGATTTCCATTTTTTATTTGCGGAAAGAGATTGACACAGTGACTTGTTGGTCATATAATGTGACCAACAAGTCACTATTCTTGATATAGGGGGCGAAAGTATTGCCGAAAAGAACCTTTCACCGTCTTGACGACGATAAGAAAGAAAGAGTCATCCGGGCCGCAATTGAAGAATTTCAGGCTCGCGGTTTTGAAAATGCAAAAATAGAAGCGATCGCCCGAGGCGCGGGAGTCGCCAAAGGCAGCATCTATCAATATTTCGACGATAAAAAAGAGCTGTTTCTGTACTGCGTCACATGGGCCTTGGAATATTTCATGAAAGCAATCGACAGGCAGACTCCGCTTCAGGATATGGACGTATATGACTATTTCCTCTCCGGCAGCCGGGAGCGTTTTGAACTGCTGAAGCAAGAGCCGTTGCTTGTTGCGTTTTCCATGGAGATTTACACGGGTAAATTCGGCAGCCTGGCGCTGGAGGCAAGCCGTGAACTGTCCCGGATCGGTGAGGAATATGAGCTCAGGCTGATTGCCAATGGAAAAAGAAAGGGAACGGTCCGCGAGGATCTGGATGATAAAACCCTTTTGCTGTTTTTTCAGGGCGTAACGGAGAAATTTGACGCAGAGATCATGGAAAAGGTCAAAAGCGTCGATTACAACCCCACGGAAGAACAGTACCGTGAAATGGAGCACGTACTGAAAAACATGATTTCCTTATTAAAGCAGGGAATGGGGAGGAATTGAGAATGTTCATTACAGTGGAAAACCTGAGAAAGAGCTATCAGGCGGGCGAAAACAAAAACGAGGTGCTGGGGGGAATCAGCCTTACGCTGGAAAAGGGACAAATCGGCGTGATCCTCGGCCCGTCCGGTTCGGGAAAGTCGACGCTGATGAACATCATCGGCGGCGTTGACCGCGCGGGCAGCGGCAGCATCCATGTGGATGGCCTCGAGATCACTTCTCTTGACGACGACCGGCTGACGGATTACCGCAGGGATTCGGTCGGCTTCATCTTTCAGTTTTATAACCTCGTTCCCAATCTGACGGTCACGGAAAATATCGAGGTGGTTTCCAATATATCCAAAGCTCCGCTTGATATGAATACCGTGCTGAGCGCGGTTGGGCTTGAGTCGAAAAAGAAGAGCTTTCCCAGGGAGCTGTCCGGGGGAGAACAGCAGCGCGTGGCCATTGCCCGCGCGATTGTGAAAAACCCGAAGCTGCTTTTGTGCGACGAGCCGACCGGCGCGCTGGATTATGAAACGGCCCACGGTGTGCTTTCCCTGTTGCAGCAGGTCAACCGCGACCTTGGCACAACGGTTCTGATGATCACCCATAACACCGCAATCGGCGATATGGCAAACGTGGTATACAAGCTGCGCGGCGGAGAGATCGTGGAAACGATCCGGCATGAGGAAACGGCCCCGGCAGAAAGGATTGAGTGGTAATGGCGCTCTTTAAAAAAGCAATACGCACCATGCTGGAGCATAAGGCGCGCTATATTGGTTCGATGCTGCTGCTCCTGATCAGCAGTATGATGTTTATTACGATGAATCTGACATCTATGAACCTGGACAATATGTTCCAGAAATTTTCTGAGCAGAACGTGTTGTCCGATGCGGAATTTTCCATCGATGCCGACATCGATGCGGCGGCTTTGGGGCGGCAGTTTGCCGCCAAGGCAGAGAGCGGCGGCACGGCGGACTGCGAAGTAAAGCCGGGCCAGACGCTGCGGGTATTTTCTGCTATGGATGAGGTGAACATCCCCGCCGTTCAGGAGGGGAAGCTTCCAGGCAGCTCCGAAATCCTGCTTGACCGCCCATTCGCTCAAACAAACGGATATCAAATCGGGGATAAAATCACCGTTGCGGGCAGGGAGTTTACCGTTTCAGGCTATGCGCTTCTGCCGAATTACATTTATGTGATCCAGTCGAAAGAAGAAATGATGAATGACCCCAGCACCTTCGGCATCGCGGTGGTGGGCAAAGAGGATTTTGAAGCCCTGCCGGGCAAAAATCAGGTTTACGCCATTCGTTTTGATAACAGGGAAAACATCAAAGCTCAGGAAGCCTCGGTAAAGAACGCGCTGCGTTCTCAGGGAATCCAGATCACCAACTGGCAGAGTACCAGCAGGAAGGTCAACGTATCCTATATCCCCATGGAGATCGATGTGCTGTCTACAATGAGCGCCGCCGTACCGCTCGCTATGCTTGCGCTCGCCTGCGTTCTGCTCGGGATGCTGATGTGGCGCACGATCAAAAGCGAATCAGTCATCATCGGGACATTTTACGCTCAGGGCTATCGTAGGAATCAGCTTCGCCGCCACTATCTGACTTTCCCTCTGCTGATTTCCGTCATCGGCTCCGTGATGGGCTCTGTAGTGGGGCTGCTGCTGGTAGACAGTGAGATCCGCTTCATGCTGACCGCTTTTCCCATGCCCGTTCAGAAAACAATTCTGAATCCGTGGCTGGTTGTCTTCGCCGCCGCACTGCCAGTCATCATTCTATGCAGCGTTACCTGGTGCATCATCGGCAGAACGCTGAAAACAGCTCCGGCTGTTCTGATGAAAGGCGGAGAAGCAAAGAGCAGGGTCAATTTCCTCGAGCGCGGCCTGCGGCTGGACCGTTTTGGGTTCAGCACGAAATTCAAAATCAGAGAACAGGTTCGCAGCCTGTCCAGAACCTTCTTCCTGCTCTTCGGCGTTGTCGTTGCCACGATGCTCATGCTGTACGGGCTGACCATGAAAAGCTCCGTCGACTATATGCTGAAGGAAGGAATCAGCGAGCTGTATGATTTTAAATACGAATATGTTTTCACGTCGGCAAAAATAGGAACACCTCCGGCGGGAACCGAACAGTTCAACGCTGCGTATGTGAGCTTTGCGGACAATGAGGACGTGAGCTTTTATGTCACCGGGCTTCTGCCCGACACCAAAATGGTTCGGCTGAAGGATGCTTCCGGGCAGTCGTTCCAGCCGGACCGGACCACGATTACGGCAACGCTTGCACAGAAGCTGAATGTGAAAGCCGGTGACAGCGTGACGGTATTCGATACGGAAAACGGGAAGAAGCACACATTCACCATTGAGAAAATGGCCGATACCTATGCGGGCGATTTCTTGTTCCTGCCGCTCGACCGGTTCAACGCGGAATTTGGTTACCCCGACGGCGCTTATCTCGGAATCTGGAGCGGCGATGCGATGACCTTTGCCCAGGGCGAGATTCAAAGTACCAAATCCATCGACACTGTTGTCGCGGGGCTTGGCAAGATGATCGACCAGATGGGCCCCATGATTTACGGCCTGATCGCCTCCGCCTTTCTGCTTGGCCTGATTATCATCTATATTGTAACCGGGTTGGTGGTCGACGAAAGCCGAACCAGCATCTCGCTTATGAAGGTGTTCGGATATCGGAGAAAAGAGATCGGGAGGCTGGTGCTGAACAGCAATACCCTGATAGTTGTTTTGGGGTATCTGCTCGGTGTTCCCGCCCTGCTGGGTACGGCAGGGGCCTTCTTTGGCTCTTTGACAGAAAGCCTGCAGGTCGTATTGCCCGTCAAGCTGAATGCTATTTATATGCTGTTCGGTTTTATCGTTGTGATGGTGACCTATGAGTTCGCCAAATGGATGTGCAGAAAAAAGGTGGCTCGGATTCCGATGAGCGAAGCGTTGAAGGCGGGAACGGAATAAAGAGAAGAAGGTATCCCGCTGTGTGAAAAAGATGTGTGCCACTGGCCGATGATCAAATGAATTTGCCGCCAGGTCTCTTGTGAAATCGGCAATGGAATACGCGCTTTAAGGGCTTTTCAATCACAGTCATGCGGTTGAAAGGCCCTTGTCATTTGCGAAAGGCAGAGCCGCTGTCTAACCGTAACGGTCAGCAATGCAGGTTGAGACTGCATTGAAAAAGCGCTTTCTCTGCTTTTTATCGGAGAATCGGCGGTTACGCCGGGAGTTTCGTTTTGGCGGCAGAAAAAAACAGGTTTCCTTTTTCCCGCACACGTCGGGAATGGAAACCTGTTTTTGATTGAAAAGAAAATGAACACTTTCAAATCAGAACTTCTTCGGCAGGAAGCCGATCTTCTTCATGACCTTGCTCAGTGTGCGGGTCGAAATTGCCAGCGCCTGCTGTGCGCCTTCGATGTAGCACTGCTCCAGGTACGCCTTGTCGGCGATCAGCTTCTCATACCGCTCCTGCACGGGGCGCAGCTCTTCCAGCACCGCTTCGGCAACCCGAAGCTTAAAGTCGCCATAACCCTTGCCCTCAAACTCCGCCTCGATCTGCTCGTTGGTCAGGCCGGTAACGCTGGAGTAAATCCCCATCAGGTTGTTGACGCCGTCCTTGCCGGGGGCAAAGTGAACCCTTGCCTCGCTGTCGGTAATGGCGCGCTTGAATTTGCGCACGATGTCATCCGGCTTATCGAGTACGGCCACATAGGCATTGGCGTTTTCGTCGGATTTGGACATCTTGCGGGCCGGGTCCTGCAACGACATGATGCGCGCGCCGACCTTCGGGATATACGGTTCCGGTACGGTGAACGTGGGGCTGTACGCGCCGTTAAAGCGCTCGGCGATGTTTCGGGCCAGTTCCAGATGCTGCTTTTGGTCGGCACCGACCGGCACCAGATTCGACTGGTACAGCAGAATATCGGCGGCCATCAGGCTGGGGTAGGTGAACAGCCCGGCATTGATGTTGTCCGCGTGTTTGGCCGATTTGTCCTTGAACTGTGTCATGCGGGAAAGTTCGCCGAACTGTGTGTAGCAGTTCAGAATCCAGGCCAGCTCCGCGTGGGTGTGAACATGGCTCTGTAAAAAGAACGGATGCTCCTGCGGATTGATCCCGCAGGCCAAAAAGAGGGCGTAAGCCTCCAGCGTGTGGCGGCGAAACGTTGCCGGGTCCTGACGCACGGTGATGGTATGCAGATCAGCCAGCGCGAATACGCAGCGGTAATCCTCCTGCATGGTCACCCAGTTTTTAATGGCGCCCAGATAATTGCCCAGCGTAATGGTGCCGCTGGGCTGTACGGCGCTGAAAATAATCTGTTTCGGTTGGGCTTCTGTTTCGATTTCCATATGAGCGGGACTCCTATCTTTTATTTGGTACGCAGCTCTTTGGCGAGCTGGCCCAATAGTTCAATGCCTTTTGTCAGCTGCTCGTCGGTGGGAGCAGTGTAATTGATGCGGAACGACTGGCACGGCTGGGTTTCATCCACCAAAAAGGCGTTGCCGGGCACCACACAGACAGTGCGCTCCATCGCCTTGCGGCAGAAATCCATCATGTCGATGTCGTCCGGCAGGCGGCACCACAAAAACAGGCCGCCCTCAATCGGTTCCCAGGTGATGTCCGGGGCCAGGTGACGCTCGGCAAGCTCCAGCAGCAGCTTCGCTTTTTTGCGGTATACCCCGCGGATGCGGTCCAGATGCGCCGCATAATCATAGTTTGTCAAAAATTCCTCGCAGATCAGCTGCGACCAGATATTCGTGTGAACATCCTCACCCTGCTTACAGACGACCATTTTCTGTACGATGGGCTTCGGCGCCAGCGTATAGCCGACGCGCATGCCGGGGGAAATCACCTTGGAGAAGGAACCGGCGTAAATCACAAGGCCGTCCTCGTCCAGCGCCTTGATCGGCGCGATCTCTTCGCCCGCAAAGCGCAGGTCGCCGTATGGGTTATCCTCCAGAATCAGCACGCCGTATTGTTTGGCCAGCGCGTAAACGCCGCGGCGCTTCTCGGCGCTCATCGTAATGCCGGAGGGATTCTGGAAATTCGGAATGGTATAAATGAATTTAGCCGTTGGCTCTTCGCGCAGGGCCCGTTCCAGCTCGGCAAGGTCGATACCGTCGGATTCCATCGGAACGCCGCGCAGGCGCACCTGATAGGAACGGAAGGAATTCAGCGAGCCGATGAAGCTCGGCGCTTCGCAGATAACGACGTCGCCCGCGTTGCACAGAGATTTTGTCGCCAGATCCATCACCTGCTGCGCACCCGAGGTGATCAGCAGATCATCAAAATCGCGTCCCGCACCGTGCTTTTCTTTCATATACTCAGTGAGCGTACGGCGCAGCGGAGGATACCCTTCGGTTACATTATATTGTAAGGCGTCGATCGGACGCTGCCGAAAAATCTGCGAAGAAATCTCCCCGATTTCTGTTGCGGGGAACGCTTCCGGCGCGGGATTCCCGACAGAAAGGGAAATCATTCCGGGCGCAGTGGCCGATTTCAGGATTTCGCGGATGGCGGAGGGCTTCAGGGTTTGCACCCGGTCTGAAAATAAATACTCCATGGCAAAACGACCTTTCCGGCTAAAATCTTTGCAAATATTCTAACACAAATTGGAAAAAGAATCAATTCTGCTCACTTGGACAAAACTACGGCAATTTTTGCCAAAATAAAACAGCGCGTTATGACAATTCTGGATATATACGCTATGTATAATAGAAGGACAAGCTTAAATGAAAATGGTGGTGCGGAAAAGATGAAAGAAAAAGCTGTTGTACGGCAGAGACTGACGGTTGGGGAATTGCTGGAAACGCCGGTCGCGAGAAAAATCATGGTACAGGCCGCCTGTTTTGCTGTTGGATTTGCCTGCTCGCGGGCAATCGTATTTGGCCGGTATGCTCCATTCGGGGTGGCGGCGATTGCGGCGGTTCCATTTGGCGGCATGTGGGGAATGGTGCTGGGCGTTCTGCTCGGTTATCTTCTGCCGTCGAGCACGTTGTTCCCGGTTCGGTATGTTGCCGCTCTTCTGGCTGCGGCTGCCATTCGGTGGACGCTCAATGATCTGGTCAAGCTGCGGATGCATCCGTTTTTCGCTCCGCTGATCTCATTTGCCCCGGTTCTGATGACGGGGCTGGCCATGGCTTTGGTCAACGGTACGGATGCCGCGGGCATCGCGATGTATGTCGCTGAATCGATGCTGGCAGCCGGCGCTTCGTATTTTCTGGTAAGGGCGGGCACCCTGCTGCTCAAGGGGACAGGCCTGAACGCGATGAAAAGTCAGGATCTGGCCTGCGTGACGCTTTCGGCGGGAATTTTGATTTTAGCGTTTTCGAGCATCACACTTGGCGGACTTTCGCTGGGGCATGTTCTGGCCGTGCTGGGGATTCTGCTGGCGGCGCGCTACGGCGGCGTGACCGGGGGCAGCGTCACCGGAATCGGCGCGGGCGTGATTTTAAGCCTTTCCACCGCCGGGGTCAGCTATCTTTCCGGCGCGTATGCGCTCGGCGGGCTGATGGCGGGTGTGTTTTCTCCGCTGGGAAGACTCGTTTCCGCGTGTGCCTTTGTCATCTCGAACGCTGTGGCGTCCCTGCAGGTCGGCAGCCGCGAATCGGTTCTGACCGGTCTGTACGAGGTGATGGCCGCGAGCGTGATCTATATGATCTGGCCAAAGGATGTCGGCAGCCGGCTCTCCGCGGTGTTTGCCCGGCCGGCGGATTTGTTACATAGCGAGGGGCTGCGGCGCTCCGTGATCATGAAGCTCGATTATGCCGCACAGGCTCTCGAAGGCATTTCGGATTCCGTGGAAGAGGTGTCGCGCAGGCTCGATAAGTTCAGCGCGCCGGACATCAACGCCGTTTACAACCGGGTTATCGACAACACCTGCGTCCGGTGCGGACTGCGCGTTTACTGCTGGGAACGCAACTATGATGAAACGATGCGCGCGTTCGGCACTCTCACACAGATTCTGCGGAAAAGCGGGAAAATCACAAAAGACGATTTCCCGAAGCAGTTTACCGACCACTGCAGTCATACGACTGAGATCGTCGAGAACATTAACCGCCAGTACGCGGAGTTTTTGACCCGCGAGGCAGCGGAGCGGCGTGTCGCACAGATTCGCGGCGTTGTGGCTGATCAGTTCGATACCACCTCGCAGATGCTGAAAAACATGGCCGAAGAACTGGAGCTGTTTGAGCGGTTCGATTTTACCGCCGCCCAGCGCGTCAGCGATGTGATGACCCAGAACGGCATCATTCCCATCGATGTCAGCTGCCGTGTAGACCGCTACGACCGCATGACGATCGAGGCAGAAGCCGCGCAGGTGGACAAGTCCCGCCTGAACAAGGCGGATCTGACCCGGCAGATTTCACAGGTGTGCGGCCGTACCTTTGAAATGCCCTGCATCAGCTCGGCGCAGGGAAAATGCAGAATGCAGATGAGCGAGCGCCCCGTGTACCGCGTGCAGAGCGGATTTTTCCAGCATGTCAGCGGGAACGGCCAGCTCTGCGGCGACAGCCAGGAGCTTTTCCCGGACGGGAACGGACGCCAGATCGCGATCATCAGCGACGGCATGGGTACCGGCGGCCGGGCGGCGGTGGACGGCGCAATGGCGGCGGGGATCATGGCCAAGCTCATCAAGGCCGGGATCGGCTTTGACTGCGCGTTGAAAATCGTAAACTCGGCGCTTCTGGCCAAATCGGGCGACGAATCTCTCGCCACGCTCGATGTAGCCGCCGTCGATCTGTTTAATGGAAAAGTAGAACTGATGAAAGCGGGAGCGACAGTCAGCGTTCTGCGCAGGGATGGCAGAGCCGTTATCATTGATACGCCCTCTCTGCCGGTGGGAATTCTGACCGAAGCGAAATTCGCCAAAGAAACCGTTCGGCTTTCCTCGGGTGATCTGCTGGTGCTGTTCTCAGACGGCGTGGTGGCTTCCGGTGACGACTGGGTGCGGGAGATGGTGACTGAATGGAAGGGCACCGTGCCGCAGGAGCTGGCGGAGCAGATCGTATCTCAGGCGATCAAGCGCCGCAATGACGGACATGATGACGATATCACCGTGCTGGTTCTTTCTTTGAATGAACTGAAAAAAGAACTCTGATCCATTCCTTCTTCTTTGGAAGTGTGCGTATACATAAGCAGTTTCATCCTCCAAATATGGCAGTGGAGCTCCGCCTGATCTCTCGGGATCAAACGGAGCTCCACGCTTTTATCGTAGACCATCGAAGCATTGCGCAACGCACTGGTCTTACGTTTTTGTTTCTTGCATTGCCGTGTGCCCGCAGGGCAGCGGAACTTCCGCAAAGTTCCGTTACATACAATATACGTATGCTCCTATATTTAGGATTGCCGCCTTGGCACGATTTTCGCCGGCCTGAACATTTTGATGAGCTGTATACTTAATAGTAAGGTCAGGGATTTATTCCGAGAGATCCTTCAGATCATACGGGGTCTGCTGATAGACATAATAGTTCAGCCAATTCTGAAACAGCAGGCTGGCTCCGCTTCTCCAGGTGAGCGCCGGCGTCTGGGCAGGGTCATCGTTCGGGAAATAATGCTCCGGCAGGTCAGGTTCAATCCCCTTGTTCAAATCGCGGTAGTATTCGTTCGACAGCGTTTCGCGGTCGTATTCCGCGTGGCCCGTCACAAAAAATTGCCGCCCGTTTTTGTTTGCGATGATGTGAGCGCCCGCTTCGTCGGAATCAGAAAGGATCACCAGTTCGTCGTGCTTGTCAATATCTTCCCGGCGAACCTCTGTGTTGCGGGAGTGCGGCGCGTAGTACACGTCGTCAAATCCACGGATCAGCGGGTGCATGGGTGTCAGCACACGGTGTTTGAAAATTCCGGAAAGTTTTTTGGGCAAGGTATATTTTGGAATCTGATAAAAATAATATAACGAAGCCTGAGCTCCCCAACAGATGGTCAGGAGCGAATACACGTTTTTTCGGCTCCAGGCAAAAATCTCGCAGAGCTCATTCCAATAATCCACATCTTCAAAGTCCATCAGTTCCACCGGCGCGCCGGTAATAATCATTCCGTCGAATTTATCATCTTTCAGTTCGTCGAATGTTTTATAAAAGGTATCGATGTGCGTGTAAGAGGTGTTTTTGGAAAAGTGGCTTGCCATATGCATCAGTTCAACATCCACCTGCAGGGGAGAGTTACCCAGCAGACGCAACAGCTGAGTCTCGGTTTCAATCTTGGTCGGCATCAGGTTCAGGATCACGATTTTCAGCGGGCGGATATCCTGAGACATGGCGCGCTCATGAGTCATTACGAAAATGTTCTCGGATTCCAAGACTTCAATGGCCGGCAGTGATGTTTGAACTTTAATTGGCATAGCAAAAGCCTCCTTTTGTTAGGGTGTTTTCCATTATAGCAAATCAGCTCCGATAGTTCAAGAATCGTACTCAAAGGGGGAGTTTCAAAAAGAATTGAAAAAAAGTGAAAAAAACAGTTGACTTTGTTTTGTGGGCGTGGTATTATAGCTAAGCCGTCGAGAGACGGGGGCGAAAATTCGATAAGATGAACGAAAGTTTTCAAATTCGAAAACGCCGGTTCGTCAGTAATGACGAAAAGAATGTCGAAAAACGAAAAGAAATGCTTGACAGGCGAAATCCGCTGTGATATAATACGAAGCATCTCTTCCGAAAATTCGACAGAGACAGGACCTTGAAAATTAAACAACGAGAAAGACAAGAAGGAACCCGTAATTTTT
>OBZU01000133.1_pt1 | contig 42910 bp, 39 predicted proteins | sample 1495561 | NCBI WGS metagenome assembly OBZU01 (sample SAMEA2580250, study PRJEB22360) | human gut metagenome | biome: human gut; feature: human-associated habitat; material: faeces | place: Denmark | collected 2008/2010 | reverse complement strand
CTCCAGACCGGCGACAAACCCGATTCTGCCGGCATTGACACCCAGAATCGGCTTGTCGGCCAGAGCGGCGTGCTTGGCCGCGTGAATGATCGTACCATCGCCGCCTACGGCAATGACGATATCGCATGCAGCTATCATGCCAAGAAAATCCTCAAAAAATTCAATATCGCGGTACGGAAAGCTGCTGTACAGAGCTGCGTCCATGCAGACATGGATTCCCAGACGGCGCAGCTCTTTGACAAGCTCCTGCGTCACCTGTTCCGCATTTGTTTTTGTCAGATTAGGAATCACTGCTGCAATCAATGTGTATCACCACCGTTTAGCTCGATGTGGGATTGCTCCACCAAATCCGGCACGGATTGTCCGCTGGCATCCTCCGGATGTTCCGATTTCTGCAAATAGATCAAATACTCAATATTTCCCTCCGGCCCCTTGACCGGCGAGAAGGTAAGTCCCAGTACGGAAAATCCATGCGCAAGGACGAAATCTCGAATTTTGACAATCACCTGCTTGTGGACTGCTTGATCGCGAACCACACCCTTTTTTCCGACATTTTCGCGCCCGGCTTCAAACTGTGGCTTAATCAGGCAAAGCGCCCTCGCGTTGTCGGAAAGAAAGGTTCTTGCCACCGGCAGCACCAGAGTCAGAGAAATAAAGGACACGTCCACACTGAAAAAATCGATGGGATCCGGCACCTGCTCCGAGGTTAAGTAACGCACATTCGTTCGTTCCAGATTCACCACCCGGGGGTCTGTGCGCAGCTTCCACGCGAGCTGGCCGTAGCCGACATCTACCGAATACACCTTTTCGGCGCCGTTCTGAAGCATGCAGTCGGTAAAGCCGCCGGTAGAAGCGCCGATGTCCATACAGGTAAGGCCCGAAAGGTCAAGCGCGTACAGCTCGATCGCTTTCTCCAGCTTGAGACCGCCGCGGCTGACATACCGCAGCCCCTGCCCGCGCACCTCTATGGCCGCGTCGGCAGGGAGAATGGTTCCCGGTTTGTCTGATTTCTGGTTATCTACATAAACGTTCCCCAGCATGATCAGGGTTTTGGCCTTTTCACGGCTTTCTGCAAAACCTTTTTCAAATACAAGGGTGTCGAGTCTTTTTTTCTCCGTCACTTTAGATACTCCGTTTGAATCCTATTTTTCATGCCTTCGCTGTCCAGCCCCAGCTCAGCCAAAGACTGGCGCATGGTAGCATGCTTGACAAAGCGGTTTTCCACCGCCTGCAGGGTTGTTTTCCCCGCATAATTTTGCTGGTACATCAGATACAGAAAATGCTCGCCTACCCCGCCCTGCCGGACGCCTTCCTCAAAAAAGAAGGTGTGACGGGCATTCATGCAGGCATTAATCGCCTGTGGGTCCACCGGGTGGATACGATTGAGCTTGATGATCCGAACCGAAATCCCTTCCTTCTGCAGCTTTTTTGCCGCAAGACAGGCCATGGAAAAGATTCTGCCGTAGGTGACCAGCACCACAGGCGCTTCGGTGTCACCGTATTCGTCGAAAGAGTTTCCCGTAATCGTGAAATCCTTCGGCTGATACAATTGGCCCCCGCGGGGATAGCGTACTGCTGTGACTCCGGGACACTCGTAAACTGCCTGATGGAGCAAAAGCTCCAGTTCCTCATGATAGGCCGGGGAAAAAATCGTCATGTTCGGGATGGCGCTGAGCAGGGAAACGTCGAACAGTCCCTGATGGGTTTCACCATCCTCACCCACGACCCCGGCGCGGTCGATCGCGAATGTCACTTTCAAATTCTGCAAAGCCGCGTCGTGAATCACCTGATCGATGCTGCGCTGCAAAAAGCTGGAGTACACGGCAAACACCGGCAGCATTCCGCCGGCCGCAAGTCCGCCGGCAAAGGTAACAGCGTGTTCCTCCGCGATTCCCACGTCAAAGAAACGATCGGGAAACGCTTTGTGGAAGCCGACAAGACCGGTTCCGCTCTCCATGGCGGCCGTAATCGCGCAGATGCGTTCATCCTTTTTGGCCATGGCGGAAAGACTTTTGCCGAAGACCTTGGAAAAATTCTCGCCGGAAGCCTGCGATTCCCCCGTTTTGATGTCAAAACAGGAGACCCCGTGGAACGCGTCCGGATTTTTCTCTGCAAAGGTGTAGCCCTTTCCTTTTGCGGTAATGACGTGCAGCAAAACGGGCCGGTTGATCTCTTTTGCGCTTTGCAGTACAGAAATCATCTGTTCCACGTCGTGGCCGTCATACGGGCCATAATAGGCAAAGCCCATATCCTCAAACAAGGTGCCCTTATAAAGCGCCTGCTTGAGCAGGGTTTTGGATTTTTGCAGAACATTGCTGATCGGGTCGCCGAGCACCGGCAGGTGATCGAGGATTCCCTCTACGGTTCCCTTTGCCTTTAGATAACCCGGCTGCGTACGGATATGTGCCAGATACCGGGCAATGGAACCGACATTTTTTGAAATCGACATTTTGTTGTCGTTGAGAATGACGATGAAATTTTTCGGGAAACGCCCCGCGTTGTTCAGGCCCTCATAGGCCAGACCGCCGGTCAGGGCGCCGTCGCCAATCACTGCAACCACGTGGCCGGGGTCATTGTGAAGATTTTTTGCATTGGCCAGCCCCAGAGCAACTGAAATGGAGGTACTGCTGTGCCCCGAATGAAACGGGTCGCAGTCGCTTTCTTTGGGGTTTGGGTAGCCTGAAAGCCCGCCCTGGGTACGGATGGTACACAGCTGCTTTTTGCGCCCGGTCAGGATTTTGTGGGTGTAGGACTGATGCCCCACGTCCCACACGATATTGTCAAACGGAACATCAAAGACATAGTGCAGAGCAACGGTGAGCTCCACAACTCCCAGATTGGATGCCAGATGCCCGCCGTTCTTCGCCACAGTGCGGATAATCTCCTGTCGGATTTCTCTGCACAGTACGTTCAGTTCATCCATTGTCAAGGATCGCAGATCCCTTGGGGATTCTATGCAATCTAATATTTTTCCCATCCAAGAAACCTCTGTTCATTGTAATGAAGGCGTCATCCGGTAATTCCGCTGTGCCGTTTGGCTGCCTCCAGTGTATTTTGCAGCAGCATGGCAACCGTCATCGGGCCGACGCCGCCGGGTACTGGCGTGATGTAAGACGCAACCGGCTCCACCGAAGCGAAGTCCACGTCACCGCACAGTTTGCCCTCTTCGTTGCGGTTCATCCCAACATCGATGACGACAGCACCGGGGCGAACCATATCGCCGGTAATCAGACCGGCCTGCCCTACGGCACTTACCAGAATGTCCGCCTCGCGGCAGACCTCCGCCAGATTTTGTGTTTTGCTGTGGCAAATGGTAACGGTGGCGTCCGCGTGCAGCATCTGCATTGCCGTCGGCTTGCCGACGATATCGCTGCGGCCTATTACGACACAACGCTGCCCCGCCGGATCGATTCCGGATGCACGCAGCAGCTCCATAATCCCCGCAGGAGTGCAGGGCAGAAAAACGAAATCTCCGCGCATGATATGTCCAATGTTTTCCGGGTGGAACGCGTCAACATCTTTATCCGGCCGAATCAGGCCGACAAACTGGTTTGCATCCAGATGGCTTGGCAGCGGAAGCTGCAGCAGGATGCCGTCGATGTCCTCCCGGTCGTTCAGAGAACGAATTGTTTCTTCCAGCTCCTGCTGTGTGGCAGAGGCCGAAAGCCGATATAATTCAAAGTCAATGCCGACCTCTTCGCAGGCCTTGCCTTTGTTTTTTACATACACTTCAGACGCGGAATCCTCCCCTACCAAAATAACGGCCAAGCCGGGGGTGATTCCCTGTTCTTCCTGCAGTGACTGGATTTCTTCCGCGATGCGTTTGCGTACTGCGGCAGAAATCGCCTTTCCATCAATCAATTGAGCCATAGGTTGCCTCCCGTATTTTCCCCTTATTTCCGCTTCCCCACAAATTTGAGGCTCGGTTTATTCTTCGTGTGTATCGGCGGACTCCTGTGCGGGAGCCTCTTCCGTTATGATCTCTGTTGCTTCACCGGCTTCTTGCAGTGTGGTTTCGTTTGAACCGGTCTCTTCTGCCGAATCCGCTTCTTCCGGAGCCGCTGCATCCTCTGCGGATGCCTGCGATTGGATATCTTCAGAAAGAACTTCTTCTGTTTTTTCTTCCTCCAGGGCTTCCTCGGTTTCCTCTGATCCCTCTAATTCGGGCTTGGGAGTAATATCGCCGAAGATAGTGCTTTTCCCATCATCAGCTGCACCTTCCACCGCAGCAAGGGTAATTCCATTGAGAGCCATTACCTTGGGCGATCCGATGCCGGTCAGGCTGGTTTTGTTGCGGAAGATCGCCAGAAACGCCAGCGCAATCAGAACGGTGGCAGCAGCCAGAAGCTGAGAAACCCGCAGGTTCAGAACCGGAGCGATCAGGCTGTCGGTACGCAGCCCTTCAATCCAGAAACGGCCAAGACCGTACCACATCAGGTACAGCAGGAAAACCTGCCCGTCGTATCTGCGCAGCTTGGTCGCAAACAGGTGCAGAAGGCCAAAGCCCACGAGGCACCACAGAGATTCATACAGAAAGCAAGGGTGAACCGGGCCGTCGACGATCAGGCGCGTACGGTCGCTGATCATGCCCCAGGGCAGATCGGTCGCAGTGCCGAAAGCCTCCTGATTCACATAGTTGCCCCAACGGCCTACAGTTTGTCCAATCAAAAAGCCGAGGGCCGCCAGATCGAGAACAGCGGCGATTTTCAGGCCGCGCAGCTTTGCCATCAGCGCGCCGCAGAGCAGACCGCCGATGATCCCGCCGTAAATGGCAAGACCGCCGTTCCAAATATACAAAATGCTGAGAGGATCCTTCACGTATTGGTCGCCGGGATAAAAAATAACGTAGTACAGTCTTGCGCCGATGATTCCGCCGATCATGCCGACGATCACAGCGTCAATCAGCCTGTCCTGGTCAACGTTGAACTTTCTGCAGCTGAACATCAGATACAAAAAGGCCAGCAGAAATCCCATTGCAATAATGACGCCATACCACTGAATTGTAAATCCGCCGATCGAAAAGGCGGTTGGGTTTATGTTGAAGTCGAGCCCCATTTTTGGGAACTCGACGGTATGAACTTGGTACATGAAAGCTTGCCTCCAATTATTTGATAGGGAAAACCACTGACAGAGCAGAATTTTCCGTGAGGAGCTGTTCTTCCAATCGTTTCTGAACGTCCGGAAGCTGAACGGTAGCCAGCGCGTCGATATAAGAGAACAGCTCGCGCTCTGCAAACGTCAGAGAAATCATGGCGTTCGCAATGGCTTCGGCGCTGTTGAGCGCGGCCACATTGCGGCCGTACACGGCTTTTCTGGCCCTTTCAAAGGCCTCGGCCGGAATTCCTTCCTTGCGCAGGCGTTCGATTTCATCGCGGATTTCCTTTGCGACGGTATCCGGGTCTTTCGATTCCCCGGAGAAAATCACGGCGGCATAGCCTGGTCCCTCAAAGTATTCGCTGCCGAAGGAGGCGGTGTTGATCAGGTTCTGATCCAGCAGACGGCGGTACAGCGGAGATGCGTCGGAGGCCAGCAGCTCCAGCAGAACATCCGTCTGCGCCAGCTCCTGAACGTTACGGCGGCGGGCGGGCTCCTTAAAGCCAAGCTGGAACAGAGGAATCGTAACGGAAAGCTTCTGCTCCACACGATCCTGCACCACGCCGGCAGGCTCTTCCTCAAAAATGCGCTCTACCTGGGTCGGTTCGGAGGGCTTGAGCATTTTATCGCACAGCTCTAAAACGCGCTCGGGATCGATATTCCCTGCGACGCACAGAGCCATATTATTCAGATTATAAAAAGTGTGGTAGCAGCGGTACAAATACTCCGGCGTGATTTCTGCAATGCTCTCTACCGTACCGGCAATATCGATCTTCACCGGATGGTGGTGATACAGGGCTTTGAGCAGATTAAACATGACCCTCCACTGCGGGTCGTCGTCGTACATCCGGATTTCCTGGCCGATGATTCCCTGCTCCTTCTGCACGGTCTGCTCGGTAAAATACGGAGACTGAACAAAATCCAGCAGGATTTCGAGGGATTCATACACGTTCTCGGTGCAGGAAAATAAATAGCAGGTCATGTCGAACGAGGTGTACGCATTGGCGGAGGCTCCGGTTTTTGCATAACGCGCAAAAGCGTCTCCGTCTTCGCTCTCAAACAGCTTGTGCTCCAGAAAATGCGCAATGCCCTCCGGAACCGTGCTGACTTCCTGTTCATCGGAGCGCCGGAAGCTGGTATCCACCGAGCCGTAACGGGTGCCGAAAATGGCATAGGTTGAGTTGCTTCCCTCTTTCGGGTAAACGAAAATACGCAGGCCGCTGGGGTGTTTGACGCTGTAGTAGCTGTCCTGTACGCGTTCGTTCGTGATTTTTTCCATTCTCATTCCTCTGCCTCCTCCTTTCCGACCATGCGGTAGACCGTATCCAGAACGACGCGATTTGCGGCCTGAACCACCTGCTCCATGGTAACGGAGTTGATTTCTTCCGCCGCTTCTTCCGGCGACTGGATCTTTTCGCAGAATGCCTGGGAAACATACCAGTTTTCAAGGCCGCCCAGGTAATCCACGACGGTGCGGTAGCTGTTGCCGACACTCAGCCTTGCTGCGAGAAGCTCTTCTTCCGTCACCTTCCCGGCACGGATTTCATCCAGCTGACCGAGAATTTCTGTCTGGGCCCGGTCGATATTTTCCGTTTCCACGCCGCTTTCAATCAGGATAATACCCTTATTCCAGTCATAGCGGGAGGCACAATAGTAGCAAAGGCTCAGCTTTTCGCGAACATTTAAAAACAGCTTGGAACTGGGTGTGCCGCCGAGTACTGCGGACATCAGCTTTGTGGACGCCACCGCGTCCTGCGGAACGGCAGCTCCGGCGCGGAGCCCCAGAACCAGCTTGGACTGGGCAACCTCCATCGTGTCGGAAAATTCACGCGGCTTTGTCACTTCCTTGATGATTTCCGTGTGCAGTTCCGGCACCGGGTCGCGGTCGAGCTTTTTGAACGCGTTCAAAAAGCTGTCGTAAATCGGCACTGGGTCGCAGTCGCCGAGCGCCATGATCTCAATGCGGGCGGTGCGCAGCACGCGTTCCCATACCTTGGTCATCTCTTCTCTCTGCAGCGCCGTCACATCTTCACGGCTGCCATAGCGGTTGATTCCAAAGGCCTCGCGGTCACACATCAGCTGTTCGCAGCGCAGACGCGCAAAGGTGCGTTTATCATTGAAATCAGAATCGATCATTTCGATCGTCTGTCTTTTTTCCTGTTCAAAGCCGTCCTCCGGGAACAGCCCGTCCACAAGTGGCGGATCAAATAAAATACTGCACAGCAGATGCGAAAGCTCTGCTGAAATGCTTTCTCCCTCGAGCGCGTAGCGGTCTGCAAGACCGGCCGCCGCGATGGAAAGCACCTGAGCTTCTCCCAGCTTTCTCACATCGGCGTGAATCGCCGCGCCATACAGCTCCGAGAGGCGCTCATTCAAGCGTGTAAAATCGGGGTATTCCCGGCTTGCACGACTCAATAAAAAAGGAAGCAGCGCATTTGCTGCCGCCGTTTCTTTCTCCAAAGGCAACATGAAATTGACTGCAATACGCAGAGTTTTAAATCTGGTATCCTGAATACTGCGAAAGTTTATACCCTCAGTGACAGGATACTCCTCTGTTTTTATCATTTCTCTCATCTCCCTATCCGGTGATCAGCGGGGCGCGGGCAAGCTGCCCGATCCGGCCGCAAACCGCCGTTTTTCCTTATCATTCCCGATTTATATCGTTTTTAAGTGTAAACAGGACGTCAAAAAAAGAATATAACTTTAATCATTATTATATCATAAATTTCCAATATGAGTTTATAAAAATACTAAATCCAGACACAAAAAATATCTAACTGATGATTTGTGACCTTTCGATGTCTTCTCAGGCGTCGAAAGCTTTGTTTGATTCTATCATCTCCTCCAAAGCAGTTGATTCAAAATGCTCAGCTGCTTTTCCCTGCCGGACAGGATGATTCAATGTTGTCTCAGGCATCGAAAGCTTTGCTTTCGCTTGTGTCGTGAGGTTATTCTATCATCCCCACCAGAGCAAGCTGATTCGAAAAGCTCAGCTGGTTTTCCCTGCCGGACCGGATGATTCAATGTTGTCTCAGGCATCGAAAGCTTTGCTTTCGCTTGTGTCGTGAGGTTATTCTATCATCCCCACCAGAGCAAGCTGATTCGAAAAGCTCAGCTGGTTTTCCCTGCCGGACCGGATGATTCAATGTTGTCTCAGGCATCGAAAGCTCTGCTTTCGCTTGTGTCGTGAGGTTATTCTATCATCCCTTCAAAGCAAGCTGATTCGAAAAGCTCAGCCGGTTTTCCCTGCCGGACCGGATGATTCAATGTTCTCTCAGGCATCGAAAGCTCTGCTTTCGCTTGTGCCGTGAGGTTATTATAACACAATGCCTGCTTAGATAAAAGCAACAATATTCTAAATATTTTGTGAATCAAATCAAATGATACGGTGCTTCGGCAGGCCATTAAAAATATCTTCCCTTTTTCAATAGAAGCATTAACATCAGGTATCCGCTGACAATCAGCAAAGAAAAATTATAGCGCGACTGCAATAAAACCAGAAAGCCGGCCAGTGCAACAGGAAGGATCACAAAAAAGGAAACGATCTCTACAATTTTTTCGCAGGTTTCCGCCGGGTATTTTTTGCAGAGCAGAGCATACAGAGTCTGGCCGCCGTCCAGAGGGCCGACCGGCAGTCCGTTTAAAAGGGCGAGCATCAGATTCGCCGCGGCCAGATTCGCCAGATACAGCGAACTGGTCAGCTCATACCCTATCCAGCAGAGCGCAAAAAAGAACAGGCTTGCCAAAGGACCCGCCGCGGCGATCCAGGCATCCTGATGATAAGTGCGGCAGCTGCCGCTTTTCTGGCAGATCTCAAGACCAAACAGGCTCATAGAGAGTCGCTCCGGCGGAGTGCCCACGAGCGACATCAGCAGCAGATGCCCGCTTTCATGCAGAATCACCGCGACCAGCCCGATTCCGGCCATTCCGCTTCTGTCTAAAAACAGGGACAGCGTTACCAGCGCCATAAACCAGAACTGCACTGTGACTTGGCAGCCACCAACTGTGAAGCGCATCAGACTGTCCTGTTTTTCAGCAGCGGCTGCGGATCATAGCAGATGCCGGACAGAATCAGTTCAAAATGTACGTGCGGGCCGGTCGAATCCCCGGTACTGCCAACCAGGGCGATGGGCTGGGAATAGGTAACGATATCCCCTTTCTTTACCAGCAGTTTTTCACAGTGCGCGTATCTCGTTTCAATATTGGAGCCGTGGTCGATCAGAATGTATTTTCCATAGGAGGAATTCTCTCCGCTGAACTCCACCTTGCCGGGCATTGCGGGCACAATGTTACTGCCGGCGTCGGCGGCGATGTCAATGCCCAAATGGATGCCGCCGTCCCTCGGACCAAAGCCGGAGGTAATCACGCCGTTTTTTACCGGGGTATCTAGAAACACAGAAACAAACACCGGCGTTTTGGAAGAAACGCTGGTGGTATAGGCAATTCCGGAGACTGTAGAAGAAATATCCGGCAGTGAGGAGGACGGCGCGGAAGAAGGAGCAGAAGAAGCCGGTGCAGAGGATTCCGGCACTGAAGATTCTGGTACAGAAGATGCCTGCTTCCCCTGTTCTGCCGGAGAGGAAGAGAAAAACTGTACCCAGGTACGGGTAAAATGATTGAAGGATTCCTGCGCGATGATGGAATCCCCAGCGTGACTCAGGTACCATTCGCGAATGCTCTGGTAGGCATTCCCGCCTGTGATTTTCAAAAGCATGGCAGTTACCAGAACGGTGATGCAAAGCAGCATTTGTACAAAGATCAGCATCTTTTTCGTCTTTTTCTTTTGCCGCGGCTGGAAATCCTCTTCGTCCTCTTCATATCCCTGGGGCTTTATGTAATGGTAATCGTAATTATAATCGTAGCCGTCTTCATCGATTCTGTCCATTTTGTCGTAGCGGCTGTTTGTATTGTCTGATTCACTGTAAATATCATTTGCCCGGTTCAAGATGATGTCATCGTCTTCCATGCCGTCTGTTCTGTTATACTTACGATTCATTTTGATATCCCTCCCGTCAACTCTATTTATATGACAGCAAGTACCAAAAGAGAACGCCGAACCTTTCCTCTCTCAAACAGAAAGATTTTCAGAGTAAGATACAAAAGAATTCTTTTGTATACTACTCTGAAAATAAAAAAGGAACCCGCTGTTTTATAAACAGCGGGTTCCCTGTCATTCAGAATAAAATTACTTTTTGCTCTTGATGTATTCGTCAATAGAATTCGCGGCATGTTTGCCCTCACCCATCGCCAGAATAACGGTTGCCGCACCGGTCACTGCGTCTCCGCCGGCAAATACGCCCTCACGGGTGGTCTGCAGCGTTTCTTCGTTGACAATCAGGCAGCCATGGCGGTTCGTCTCAAGGCCCTCCGTTGTTCTCTGGAGCAGCGGGTTCGGCGAATTGCCGATGGCCATGACAACGCAGTCTACCGAAAGACGGAAGTTCGAGCCTTCTACCTCCACCGGCTTGCGGCGGCCGCTCGCGTCGGGCTCGCCGAGCTCCATACGGATGCACTCGATTTCGGTCACTCTGCCGTTTTCGTCACCATGAATGGCAACCGGATTCGTCAGCAGGCGGAAATCGATCTCTTCCTCTTTGGCGTGGTGGATTTCCTCACGGCGGGCAGGCATCTGCTCCTCCGCACGGCGGTATACGATATATACATTTTCGGCGCCCAGGCGCTTTGCGCTGCGGGCTGCATCCATCGCGACGTTTCCGCCGCCGCAGACGGCAACGTTCTTCGGCCGGATGATTGGGGTATCGTAACCCTCTTTGTACGCCTTCATCAGATTGATGCGGGTCAAGAACTCGTTGGCGGAGTACACGCCGACAAGACCCTCGCCCGGGATGTTCATAAAGCTCGGCAGTCCGGCGCCGGAGCCGATAAAGACTGCCTCAAAGCCCATTTCGAACAACTCGTCCACAGAAAGAACCTTGCCGATCACCATATCGGTTTCGATGGTTACTCCGTTGGATTTGAGCAGATCGATTTCCTTCTGCACGATTTCTTTCGGCAGACGGAACTGCGGGATGCCGTACATCAGCACGCCGCCCGCGGTATGCAGGGCTTCGAAAACGGTGACGGAATAGCCCATTGCGTTCAAATCACCGGCGCAGGTAAGGCCTGCGGGGCCCGCGCCGATAATGGCGACCTTATGTCCGTTTTGCTCTGTTTTCACAGGCTTTCTTTCGCGGTTATTCATGTACCAGTCTGCAACATAACGCTCCAGGCGGCCAATTCCGACCGGCTCGTGCTTAATGCCGCGCACGCATTTGGCTTCACACTGTGTTTCCTGCGGGCATACACGGCCGCATACCGCCGGCAGAGAGCTTGTGGAGGTAATGATATGGTAAGCCTGCTCCAAATCCCCCTCTGTAATGCAGCGGATGAATTCGGGAATTCTGATATTGACCGGACATCCGCTGATGCAAGGCTTATGTTTACACTGCAGGCAGCGCTGCGCTTCTTCCATAGCCATTTCATCGGTGTAGCCCAGAGTAACCTCTTCAAAGTTATGATTGCGCACCAGCGGATCCTGTTCCGGCATCGGTGTTTTTTTCGGATTCATGTTAGCCATTCTTTGCGCCCTCCATCAGATGACAGTTATATTCGCGAGTCGCTCTCGCTTCATCTTCTCTGTAAGTTCTGGTGCGAAGGATTGCTTCGTCAAAATCCACCAGATGGCCGTCAAAATCAGGGCCGTCTACACAGGCGAATTTGGTTTCGCCGCCCACTGTTACACGACAGCCGCCGCACATACCGGTGCCGTCGATCATAATCGGGTTCATGCTGATGATCGTCTTAATGCCGTACGGCCTTGTCAGATTGCTGACCGCGCGCATCATGGGCAGCGGGCCGATCGCAACAACCAGATCGTAATCGGCGCCGGCGTCGATCTGTGCTTTTAAAGCGTCGGTGACAAAGCCCTTGTTGCCGTTAGAACCGTCGTCGGTCATCAGGAACAGATGATTGCTCGCCGCGCGCATTTCATCTTCAAGAATGATAATATCCTGACTGCGGAAGCCGGCGATCATATCGACATGGGCGCCCATTTCATGCAGCGCCTTCGCCTGCGGGTACGCAATCGCGCAGCCTGCGCCGCCGCCGATCACCGCGGCTTTCTTGTATCCATCTAAATGGGAGGCTGTGCCAAGGGGTCCGATGAAATCCAGAATCTTGTCCCCTTCCTCCAACTGATCGAGCAGCAGAGTCGTTTTTCCGACCTTTTGGAAAATGATCGTAATCGTACCCTCTTCACGGTCGTAGTCGGCAATTGTCAGCGGAATTCTTTCACCGAATTCATTGACACGCAGGATGATGAATTGCCCGGCCTTCGCTTTTTTTGCGATAAACGGCGCTCCTACCTCCATCAATGTCATGGTATCATTCAGTCTTCGCTTTTTTAAAATTGGGAACATTCTGCCACTTCCTTTTATAGAGTATTGACTCGTGCAATATAAGCTGCATGCGTATGACAACGATTGCACAAGATAACTTTTCAGCTACTCTATTATATCCTTCTTGTTCTTTAAATGCAAGAAAAGTCATATGGCAGAAGCACCAAAAAAGGCAAGGGAATTCTTGCATCCCGAAAAAAAGAGCGATATAATGAAGACAAAGAACGGTATTTTTTGGTTCTGTATGGAAATTAAAACATCTGATGGATCCGTTATACTCAATTTAGTACCGTAAGGAACATCCATTTCAAACAAAAACGAGTGCACATCACCGGACGGAGAGATCAAATGAAGTACTGCATTCTGATGGGAAGCCCGCGCAAAAACGGAAATACATCGAAATTGCTGCAGCCTTTTATAGAGGAGCTTCAGCTCCGAGACATTCCGTACGAGCTGATTTGGCTTTATGACAAGCGGATTGAACCTTGTATCGCCTGTCGTCGATGTCAAAGGGACTGGACTGTTTTTGGGTGTCATTATTCCGACGATGCACAGGAAATCTTCTATCAGATATTGGACAGTGACGTCATTGTTTTGGCCACGCCCATTTATTCCTGGTTCTGTACGCCGCCGATGAAAGCGCTGCTGGACCGCATGGTGTATGGAATGAATAAATATTATGGCGATGAAAAAGGCCCTTCCCTTTGGAAAGGCAAACAGCTGGCGATCATTACGACCTGCGGTTACAGGCCGGAAAAGGGCGCCGATCTATTTGAGGAGGGCATCAAACGCTATTGCAAGCACTCGCAGTTAAATTATCTGGGGATGCTTGCCGAACGAGATCTAGGGTATCAATCCATCTTTTTATCGGAAGATAAAACAGAGCGTTCCAGATCGTTTGCCCGGCGTCTGATCGCTGACGCGGATAGCACGGCCGGCTGATTCCTTTTTGGCCGGCATCTATGCTTTTACAGCCCGGGGGCGTGATTGCTCCCTGACATTTATTTTTCGCACTGTTTTCAGCGGAGCCGAAACGGCTAAACTGAAAACGACAAACACTTTATTCAGGAGGTTGCAATATGAGCTTTTTAGAATTGGCGAAAGACAGGTATTCGATGAGAAAATTCAGTGACAAGCCTGTGGAACAGGATAAGCTGGATTTGATTTTAGAAGCGGGCCGGATTGCCCCCACCGCCCACAACAGTCAGCCGCAGAGAATTCTGGTGCTGAATACCCCCGAGGAAATGGAGCTTCTGACAAAATGCTGCCCGTTCCGTTTTCATCAGACTCTGGCGCTTGTGGTATGCTATGAAAAAGAAGTCAGCTGGAAGCGCAAAGATTATGATAATGCCGACAGCGGCGAGGTGGATATGGGGATCGTCGGCACGCACATGATTCTTCAGGCCAGTGAGCTGGGGATCGGTTCCACCTGGGTGATGCACTTTGATCCGCAGGCGGTGCGCCGCGAGTTCCATATTCCCGAGGCGCTGGTTCCCATGGCCATCCTGATGATGGGGTATCCCCGTGAGGACGCAAAGCCCAGCAGACTGCATAACGACCGCTTTGAGCTTTCCAAAACGGTATTTTACCACACCTTCCAGGGATAACGCTGGAATTGACAGAGTTATCTCCCCTTTTCGGGCGGTTCAATACTTTGTTTGTGGTGAAAGATCAGAAAAGACTTGAAATCCTTCCTCTGCCTGCGGCAAGGGAAGGATTTCTGTTTTCGCGAAAGATGGATAGTAAAGAAAAACCGCGCTTTGCTTTGGCCCAATGATAGCCAATGCAAAGCGCGGTTTTTTCTGTTTGGGGTGAAATAAATCAACTTACTCCCTGCGGAGCAAAGAGATCGCGCGTTATGTTACAGGATGATACAAATGAGACCGTTGCAGCCGTCGTTGATGATCCGCTCGATCGTTTCCTTCATCTTATCGCGCGCATCGGCCGGCATGCGATACAGCTTGTTATGCATTCCCTCGTTGACCAGCTCGTGCAGAGACTTGCCGAAGATATTCGACTCCCAGATCTTTACGGGGCTTTCCTCGAATTCCTTCATCATGGACATGACAAGCTCTTCCGACTGCTGCTCCGAGCCTACAATGGGCGTCAGCTCCGTTGTGATTTTGGTGCGGATCAAATGGACTGACGGTGCGGCCGCTCTGAGGCGGACGCCATACTTGCCGCCCTGCTTGATGATCTCTGGCTCTTCCAGGCTCATCTCATCGATCGTCGGCATCATGATTCCGTAGCCGGTATCCAGAACATCCTGATAGGCGTCGCGAATCTTGTCATACTCCATTTTGATCTTTGCCAGTTCCAGAACGGAGGAGAGCAGTTCGCCCTCGTTATGCAGTTCCAGCCCCGTCTGCTCACCGAGAATGCGGTAGAACAGGTCGGTTTTGAGCTGAATTCCGATTCTGGCACAGCCGGTTCCCAAATCGACGGAAAGAGTCTGCGCGGAACCGACATGCTCGCATTTCGATACGTCGTCCACCAGGCCCCCAACCTCGCGGATGCGCGAGATTTTCGAAGCGGACTGCTGAATGATCTGGAAGATCGCGGAGCGCAGCCAGTGCTTCTTTTCGAGTGTGGAGAGCCAGTGCGGCATTTCGACTTTGATTTCCTTGACCGGGAACTCGAACAGGATCTTTGCCAGAACATCGCGGATTTCCTTTTCGTTCAGCTCGAGGCAGTTCACCGGCTGCACGGGAACCTTGTAGCGCTTCTGCATGTTTTCCGCCAGCGCCTGAGATTGCGGCGCGGTGGGATTCGTGCAGTTGAGAAGAATGATAAAGGGCTTCTTGATTTCCTTGAGCTCTGAAACAACGCGCTCTTCCGCCTCTTCATACTCTTCCCGCGGGATTTCGCTGATGCTGCCGTCCGTCGTAATGAGCAGCCCGATGGTGGAATGCTCGGTGATGACCTTTTGCGTGCCGATTTCCGCCGCCATATTGAAGGGGATCGGCTCGTCGTACCACGGGGTGCGGATCATGCGCGGCAGATCGTTTTCAATGTACCCCAGGGCGCTGGGAACGATATACCCCACGCAGTCGATCATGCGCACGCGGAACGTCGCGCTGTCGTCAATATTTACGGTAACCGCCTGTTCCGGAATGAATTTGGGTTCCGTTGTCATAATGGTGCGGCCCGCGGCGGATTGAGGCATTTCATCGATCGCGCGGTCGCGCCGGCTGTTTTCATCCATGTTGGGGATGACGATGGTATCCATGAACTTTTTGATAAAGGTAGATTTGCCCGTGCGAACCGGGCCGACCACACCAATATAAATATCACCGTTGGTGCGTTCCGAAATATCTTGATAAATATTGCGCTCTTCCATTTTACCTCCCCCTCAGGCAGAGAATTTTATTTTTGGGATCGCTTACATTGGAATTAAAAGCATCCCCCTATTCTCAGCAAAATCTTCCTCCAGCTCGTTTTCCTTTTGAATTGCGGAAACGGAGGTGCAGTAGCGCCGGGCAATGTCCCAAAGGTTCTCTCCCGCGTCTGCAAAATAGATGGTCAGTGCGGCAGAGTTATCTTTTTTACGCGTTTTGGTTTCGTCCGCGTTTGCGCCCGCAATCATTCTGTGGCTGCTGGATTGGAACACGGCGGCGGTCAGCTTGAGCTCGGTTTTTACTTCAATTCCCGTGCCGCCGGTAATTCGGAAGCTGATATTGCTGATCTCTACCCGGGGTGCGCAGAAGACTCCACCCTCTTTTTTGCGCCACTCGTGGCTGCCGGTGAAGTCGACGACCCGTTCAAAGTAGAAAGGCTTCTCCTGTGCGTTGAGTGCGAGAATGCACAGATTCAGCTTGCCGGTAAAACGAATTTGGTTTTCTTCTTCCTCTGCGGAAACACTGCTGATTTCGTTCCAGACGTCGATCACCTTCGTGATGCCGCCTTCGCCGATATCGAAGCTGTTCTTTTGCGTAACGGAGTCGTTGATCATCTCGATCAGCCGGAAGACCGGCTTCGATTGCGCCTGGGTTTCCAGCTCATATTGGGTGGAATAGGCGTCCGTTACAATGGCGATTTCAGTGTCCTCGTATGCCATCAGGTTGGCCGCCAGGCGGACTTCGGCCTCAAACAGCGTGTTTTCTCCGGAGGAGTCGCTCTTGATTTGCAGATCATTGCTCAGCACGTTGACGCTGACATCGCAGAGGTTGCCCTCTTCCAGCCCGTCGCCGTCCACCATCTGGCTGTAGGGAATCACATATTCCATCGCCTCGGGAAGCATATCGTCCGATTCGGGAGCATACAAAAGCTTAACACTCACTTCGCCCTTGACGATCAGCTTGCCGGAGACCACCTTGTAATCCGAGATGGTTGCCGTTGCGCCGGAGCGAATGATGTTATTGGCCGGCGGCTTGCTGTCGCTGATTTCCAGCACTTCAGAAACAGAAAACTGCTGCTGTGCGATCGACGTCACCTGGCTGGCCGGGATTTGCTGCTGCTTTTGCTGAATGTCTTCGCCCTCAATATTGCTTACAAACTCATTGTTTACCTTTTCTGCTACCTTGGCGCAGATGGAAAACGCCCCGTGAATATCCAAACGGCGCGGACTTGTTGCCCGGCAGTTGATGTATTCCACACGCGAGCTAGTAAATATCACTGCATTGTCGGCCTGCTTTTTCAACGGAATCGACGCGGAAAATGGTTTGACATTTTCGCAGCACCGGATACAGCCGCCGCCGGAATCCAGATAAATCACCTTAATCGCCGCAGAGCCTTCGATTTCCAGGTGATCCCCGATGATGCTCCTGCTGGTGATGCGGGGGCAAACCTGGCACTTCAGGATGCGTTGAATATCCGGGCAATAATCAGGAAGGCTGAAATCCAGGTCGATCGGCTGTTCCTGGCAACCGTCAAATATGATCTCACTTGCGCAGATGGACTGCCGGTTGAGTGTATACTCCATAGAGTTTCTCTCCTTTTCCTGTTTCTACCTAATTTCTATTCGCATCCTGTCCCGGATATGCTAAATCAAAACAGAAAAAGAAAAGCCTCAAATAGAACAGCGATACAAATTAAAAAATTCACCGTAAAAGGGAATATTCCCCCGCCTGCGGCGGAGGAACGCCGATACCTGATACATGCATCCTGTTCCGGATATGCGAAATCAAAACAGAGCGGAAAACTCCAATTAAGATAACCGTGCAGCTTTCAAAATTTACCCTGAAACAACGATTTCCCCCGCCATAGGCGGGGGGAATCAATATCATCTTATCAATGGATTGTCATGAAAGACGAGCCTTATTATGGCCTGAGGGGCCTCTTAATAAAACATTATTCTACTTTCAGGATGAGCTGATCGATATCCACGTCGTTTTCGATCATCGCGTTCTCTTTCATAAACTGCTCCGTCTTTTTCATGGATGTGATATCCGCGTCGGTAATCTCCGTGCTGAAATCATACATGGGGTACATTTCTTTCACGGCATCGATGCTCAGCTCGGTTTCCTTTGCGGTTATTTCCAGAATCGCTTCGGAATTTTCTTTCATGTAGGATGCGATCTGATCCTGTGCCTCTAAAAAGCGTTTGACGAGCAGAGGATTCTTGTCGTAGAAGGACTGGCTGGTGGCCACGACGATGGTGGCGTCTACAAGGCCTTTTCCGGTGGTGACGATTTTATAGCCGTCTTTTTCCATATTATAGGCGGTCGGGCCGGCCAACAGCGCGCAGTCTATCGTACCGCCAACCAGAGCCGCCTGTGCGTCCGGAATGCCCATGGAAACAAACTCCACATCCTTTTCGGTCAGGCCTGCGGTAGCGAGATAGGCGACCATCAGCTCATGCAGAATCGTGCCCTTGGGGCCGGCGATCTTCTTGCCCTTCAGGTCTGCGGCGGACTGAATCTTGCTGTCTTTGCCTGCAAACATGCGGAAGGCTTCGGGGGAACGGCTGTAAGTACTGATGATTTTGATATCCGCGCCGTTGGAGGCGGACAGAATCACAGAGGTGGCGCCCACCGCATACAGGAACTGAATATCGCCGGAGGCCAGCGCCTGAGTCTGCTCCGGGCCGGTGGTCAGATTGGAGTATTCCACGGGCAGGCCGTATTCTTCAAATGCCTTTGTAAAGATGCCCTGCTCCTTCTCGACGATCGAAGGAACGTTCAGCGGGGATTTGACATAAGTGACGCCGATTTTGTCTACGGTAAACTCCGGCGCCGCCGAAGAAACAGGCTGGGAGGTTTCGGCCTGGCTGGACTGGCCACCGGATGCGCATCCGGCGAGAGAGGCCGCCGCAATTGCCGCGGACAAAAGGACTGAGAGGATTCGTTTCATTACATATGCTCCTTTTTCGATTGAATTGCCCCGAGAATTTCTTTTTTCCGTTCAATCATTTCATCGGAAAGCAGATCTCTCGGATACGTGTATTGGGACAAAAGAAATTCCTGTGCCGCACCGCCCGGGTTCAGCACCAGAATCTTCTGCCCGATCAAAAGAGCTTCATCCACACTGTGTGTGACAAAGATGATGCTCTTTTTCTGCTGGGAAAAAATTTGGATCAGCTCGTTCTGCATTGCCTCGCGGGTAAAGTGATCCAGCGCGGCGAACGGTTCATCCATTAAAATCAGCTCCGGGTCGTAAGCCAGCGCCCGGGCCAGCGCGGCCCTTTGCTGCATTCCGCCGGAAAGCTGCGACGGATATGCTTTTTCAAAGCCGGTAAGCCCCGTCATACGGAGCAGGCGGTCAACGGCGGCAGGGTCCAGCCGTTCTTTCGGAACGCCAAAGGTGATGTTCTTCCAAACGGTCAGCCACGGCATCAGCCTTGGCTCCTGAAACACCATCCCGATTTTTTCCTTCGCCGGGGTAAGCACCTCCCCGCTGTTGTGCGGCTCAAAGCCTGCCAGAATCCGCAGCAGGGTTGTTTTTCCGCAGCCGCTTCTGCCCAGAATCACCGTGATGCTCTGCTCGAGGAATTCCGCCGTCAGATTCTGCAGCACCGGCAGCTCTTTCCCGGCTACCTGAAAGCTCTTGTACAGCTTTTCTACCTTAGCTCCAGCTATTGTCAACACCCCCATGCAGCGCTTTTTTGATGGCCAGTGAGAACAGCCGGTCGCAAAGATACCCCACGATCCCGATGACAAAAATGCCCACGATCACCTTGTCCGAGCGGGACATCTGCTGTGCGTCGAGAATCATGTATCCAAGCCCGCTGGCTGCCGCGATCATTTCCGCGCCGATAATGGCGCGCCAGCTGTACCCCATCCCCACGCGCATGCCGACCAGAATGTCCGGCAGAGCGTTTGGCAGCAGGATTCGCCGGAAGATCTGTCCCTGCGTAAAATTCAGGGAGCGCCCCACCTCGATCAGCTTGGGGTCGCAGGAGGCCAGTCCCTTTTTGATGTTCAGGAACATCGGGAAAAACGAGGCCAACACGATAATGATGATCTTGGAGGTTTCCCCGATGCCGAACCACAGAATCAAAAGAGCAATCAGGCTCAGCGGCGGAACATTCCGCAAAAACTCCACGATATGGTTATAGTACACGGAGGAATTCGGGCGAAGCCCGGCCAGAAGCCCCAGAAGAAACGCCAGCGCAAAGGCGATGGAAAAACCTGTCAGCACGCGGCAGAAGCTGACCCAGATGTTCTCGAACAGAACGCCGCTCTGCGCCATTGTGGTAAAGGCACGCAGCACCCTCTCGGGGCTGGGCAGCACATATTCGCTCCAGATTTTGGCCGAGGCCGCCGCCTGCCACAGAGCCAGCAGAACAGCAATCGGCAGAAGGGCTTTCAGCGTCTGTTTCATTCTGTCCCCTCCCATACTCCGTCGCCATGGTGGCAGCCGCCTTCGCAATAAAGCAGCTCCAGAAGCGCAGGGGGTGTTTTTGGGACTGGCACGGAAAAATAATCGTCGATCTTCTCCCGGCTGTCCAGTATTTTGACCCGGTCGCCCAATCCCACAAAAAAGCCCGGTGGAATCGGGCTTTCATCCAATTTCTTTTTATGTAGGGAGATGTCGTGCCGTTCGGCCAGTTCCAGAAAGGTCAGAAATTCCACCCCCGGCAGATGCAGACTTGTCCCCAATTCTTTTAATGCGCGGCATGGTGTGGTGACCAGCAACTCCCCCTGCCCCAGCAGCCGCTGATGCAGTTCCCTCGCACAATGCAGCAAAATCGGTTCAATGGGCGGGTACTCCAAAACATCGGGCGCATACCGCTCTTTGACATAGTCCACAGCAAGTGGACATCGCATATCTGCGACACAGCCGTTTGTTTTTCTCACGGCCTGCCGGTACTTTTCACGGACAGAATCCATGTGATTCAGCCGGCATTCCACCGGTTCCATCCCCTTTTCTTTTAATTGAGCAATCAAATCGTCTCCGCCGTACATCGCCACCGATACGGGATTCAGCCATACATACTGTTTCAATGAATCATACCCTCACATAAGTTAGATTAAACTAACTAAAATGATAGCAGAATCTTCCTGCCTTGTCAATCTTTTATCAGCATGATAAACGGCCCTTAGGCCCGCGTATCCTCCTTATTCCTTTAATAAATAACGCAGACTGTTTTTTTCAAAAATTCTCTTTACCATCTGCAGTTCTTCTCTGGAAGGTGTAGGGGTTTCCCCTAGTTCATACTGCAAATTCAGTTCCTTCCATTTGAATTCCCCCATTTTATGAAAGGGGAGCAGTTCCGTCAGTTCGATACAGGAAAAGGAACGCAGATAGTCCGCCATTTCTTCCAGCAGGGCTTTGTCGAGAGTCAGCCCCGGCACCAATACATGGCGGAGCCATACCCGCTTTTTTGTTTGCTCACAGTAATCGAGTGTGGCCAGGGTGTTTTCCGGGCCTTGTCCGGTCAGCCGCTTGCACAGTTCTTCATCCAGGCTTTTGATATCCAGCAGCAGCATATCTGCCATGTCGATGATAGGCTTTGAAATGGAAAGCGGAACGCTTCCCGCGGTGTCTACTGCCGTGTGAATTCCGTTCTTCCGACATCGCTGCAGCAGATCAACGACAAATTCCGGCTGAAGAAAGGGTTCGCCGCCAGAAATGGTGACACCACCGGTACGAATAAAATTCCGATAGCTGAAAATATCCGCCGCGGCCTGTTCTGAATCGACCGCTTTGCCGCAGGAGGGATTCCAGGTATCCGGATTATGACAGTACAGACAGCGCAGACCGCAGCCCTGTAAAAACAAAACATAGCGAACGCCCGGCCCGTCCAATGTGCCAAAGCTTTCTACCGAATGAATGTATCCCGTGATTCCCATTGTCATTTCTCCCTGCTGTTTGTATTATCATCATACCACTGAAAAAGGCTAAAATGAAATAATTGTTTTTTCTCACCTAAAATGGAGAAAAAATTTCTGACGCTTTGAAAAAGCTTTACAGAATAAAAGGCGGCAAACGCCGCCTTTTACCCTTGTTGCAGGATTTTAGAATTTCTCGTGGAAGGTGCGGCTCAAAACTTCCTTCTGCTGCTCGCGTGTCAGTTTGATAAAGTTCACCGCATAACCGCTGACGCGGATGGTCAGCTGCGGGTATTTTTCCGGATGCTCCATCGCATCCAGCAAGGTTTCGCGGTTGAATACGTTTACATTGATATGATGTCCGGTCTCAAGGAAGTAACCATCCAGCAGGGTGACAAGGTTCTTTGTCTTCTGCTCCTTCGTCTTGCCCAACGCATCGGGAACGATGCTGAAGGTATAGGAAATGCCATCCTCAGAATCGTCATAGGGCAGTCTGGCCACGCTCTTCATGCTGGCGACGGAACCGCTGGTGTCGCGGCCGTGCATGGGGTTGGCTCCTGGCGCGAAGGGCTCCCCTGCCTTGCGGCCGTCGGGCGTGGAACCGGTTTTTTTGCCGTAAACCACGTTTGAGGTAATGGTCAGTACAGACAAGGTCTGCAGCGAATTGCGGTAGGTCTTCTGGCGGCGCAGCTTTCTCATAAAGCTGCTGACGACGTCAGCGGCAATTTCGTCTACCACCGGATCGTTGTTTCCGTATTTGGGGTAGTCGCCCTCGATTTCAAAATCCACGGCCAGCCCGGCTTCGTTGCGGATCGGCTTTACTTTGGCGTTCTTTATGGCGGAAAGGCTATCTGCTACCACGCTCAGGCCGGCGATGCCCCCTGCCATGGTGCGCAGAATCTCTTCGTCGTGCAGAGCCATTTCAATCCGCTCATAGCTGTACTTATCGTGCATGTAGTGAATGATGTTCAGGGTGTTGATATACAGATTCGCGAGCCAGTCGCACATGGCGTCAAACTTGCGGCGCACCTCTTCATACTCCAGATATTCTGAGGTAACGGGAGCCAGCTCCGGGCCAACCTGCATGCCGTAGCGTTCATCCTTGCCGCCGTTGATGGCATACAGCAGAGCCTTGGCCAGATTTGCGCGGGCGCCGAAGAACTGCATCTGCTTGCCGATGCGCATGGCGGAAACGCAGCAGGCGATTCCGTAATCATCGCCGTATTTCGGGCGCATAATGTCGTCGTTTTCATACTGAATGGAAGAGGTTTCGATCGAAACCTTCGCGCAATAGTCCTTAAATGCTTCCGGCAGGCGCTCACTCCACAGAACGGTCAGGTTCGGCTCGGGCGCCGGGCCGAGATTTGTGAGCGTATGCAGAAAGCGATACGTCATTTTGGTCACCATGTGCCGCCCGTCCAGAGCCATTCCGCCCAGGGATTCGGTTACCCATGTGGGGTCGCCGCTGAACAGCTCATCGTAATCGGGCGTGCGCAGGAAACGGACGATACGCAGCTTCATCACGAAATGATCGACCATCTCCTGAATCTGTTCCTCGGTAAACAGTCCGTTCTGATATCCTGCTCGGCGTAAACATCCAGGAAGGTAGAAACACGCCCCAGGCTCATCGCTGCGCCGTTCTGCTCCTTTACCGCCGCCAGGTAGCCAAAATACAGCCACTGAATCGCTTCTCTGGTATTGGAGGCGGGCTTTGAAATATTAAATCCGTAAGAGGCCGCCATTTCCGTCAGCTCGCTGAGCGCGCGGATCTGCTCGCTGAGTTCTTCGCGCAGCTGCATCAGGTCGCTGTCCATCGCGGCCGCAATAGATTCGCTCTTTGCCTTTTTCTTCTCCTCAATGAGGAACGCGGTACCGTACAGGGCCACACGGCGGTAATCGCCGATAATGCGGCCGCGGCCATATGCGTCCGGCAGGCCGGTAATAATTCCGCAGTGGCGTGCCCTCTTGATTTCGTCGGTGTAAACGTCGAATACCCCATCGTTGTGGGTTTTCCGGTACTTGAATACCTCGTCGATCTCTTTTGGCAGCTCCCGGTGATACGTTTCCAGCTCGGTATGCACCAGACGAATCCCGCCGAAGGGCATAATCGCGCGCTTTAACGGCTCGTCTGTCTGTACGCCCACGATGACCTCCAGCTCCTGATTGATATAGCCGGGCTGGTGAGACGTAATCGTCGAGATGGTATGCTCATCAATGTCATACACACCGCCGCGGTCACGCTCGATCTTCATTTTGTCGGAAAGCTGCTCCCACAGCTTTTGTGTATTTTCTGTCGGCGATGCCAAAAAGCTTTCATCACCGTCGTAGGGGGTGTAGTTTGCGAGAATAAAATCTCGTACGTCAATTTCTTTGGTCCATTTACCTTCTGCAAAATTCATAATCACAGGCTCCCTTCTCCACAATACCAATAGACCGGTAAGCTTTCTTTGCACACATATTATACTAAAAAGGTGTACATTAAACTGTGATTTACATCACGTTAATAGAACTTACAATGTTCTTATATTGTTTTTTTGACATTTTATTTTTGGTCGGATATAATTACGTTAGTTTAAGCTAATTAGCGTTGAAAGGGGAATTGATTCTTGGACTGCAATTTAAAATGTATCAACTGCCTGAAAGAATTGTGCGTGCATAAGGTTCCCCTCTTCTCCGCATTACAGCATGAGGATTTTGAAGAGATCGCGGGGCGGATGATCTACCGCAAATATGAAAAGGGAGAAATCATACTGGCTCAAGATTCAAAGCCCCATGGGATCACCATCATCCGCAAGGGCAGTGCGAAAGCCTGCCGGATCGCCCCTGACGGGCAGGAAAAGATTCTGTATCTGTTTTCCAAAAACGACTTCTTTGGGGAGCAGTATTTGTTTGGGGATGAACGGGCAAGCTACCATGTCGTAGCGCTCCAAAAGGTAGAAACCTGTTCTTTTTCGCGGGAGCATTTTCAGCAGATGATCCTCTCCCGCCCGCTGCTGGCCCAGCAATGCATTGAGGAGCTTGGCCGGCGTGTCATTGCGTTGGAGCAGGTGGTGCAGAATGCGGGCACCCAGAAAATCGACAGCCGTATTGCGCTGCTTCTGCTGGAGTTCGACCGAAAATACGGTGTAATGACGGAGCAGGGTCCCTCGGTGTTCCTGCCGCTCAGCCGGGAGGGAATTGCGAATTACTTGGGGATTGCCCGTGAAACTCTCAGCAGAAAGCTGAACCAGTTTGAGGAGGATGGGATGATACGCTCCGTGGGAAACAAGCGGATCACTCTGCTGCAGCCGCAGATTCTGGCTGCCATGGCAAACGGAGAAACAGCTGTTTCCCCTGCCTGAAAAACCTTCTCGGAACGAGCGGGAAAAGGAATGCAACAAAAAAGAGCAGGCAGCTTTGCTGCCTGCTCTTTTTTGTGATTTTGGTGGTCACCCTTATGAATCGAAACCTGAAGCTGACGATCGTTTTGCCTTGCCGGGGAATTACTGCTCCACGCGGGACTTGGGAATTCCAAACATCTTTCTCAAAATGAAACCAAAGAACCCGGAGCTTCTTACTACTACTACTTTCATCGTACAGACCTCCTAATTATGTTCAGCAGCGCAGCAGCGCAATGCCCAGCGCCACCAGCAGAACAGCCATGATGAACATGGTTAGCCCGATCGGAAGAAAACAGGAAAGAACCAGACCCAGGCCAAAGGCAACGGAGTAGGCCGCAAGACCACCTGTGCGTTTGCATCCTTTTCGCATACATTCCACCGCCTATATCCAGAGTAAGGCCCTTTTTGCTTCCGCCTTACTACAGTATATACGCAATTAGAAATTTGGTTCCTTTTACAGGCATTTTAAAATAGTCTGATACAAGTACAGGCGATTCCTTCCCCCGCCTGCGACGGGAAAAGGAATCGCCTGTTTTGCGCTGGTATGCTTCGGGATGATGATTTCCCCTGAAATCTTTTTTAAGAAGGTTCGCCGGCTTCTCTTTTGTCCCCCGACGCTTCGTCAACCACGATGATCAAAGCGATACCCGCATGCAGAATGATTTCGGCAACCGGCTCCGTGATCCGGTTGCTCACACCGAGCGGGTCCTGTGAATACAGGGTGTGGCGATTGAGGGGATATTCCAGCCCCTGATAGGTGACCATACAGCTGGGCGTGCCGAACGGGAATACCGAAATGGTCTGCCCCATCATGTCGCGCAGCCGCAGCCGCCCGCTGGAGAGCACGAACACCTGACAGTGATCACCCACCAGCACGCCGCGGCAGTTCTGCATGGCAATAAACTGCAGCGCGCAGAGCGCCGCGTAAGAATGGTCGAAGCGCTCGCCTCCCAGAACACCCAGAAGAACAAATTCCTGATAGCCGCGGCGAATGGCCTCGCGGATCGCGAACATGGTATCCGTATCATCCTTGTGCACCGGCAGGTGAATGGTTTCCACGCCCTGCGGCGGCTGGGACTGTACAGAATCAAAATCCCCTACCAGCAGGTCCGGCACAATCCCATACTGTGCAGCAACGTCCAGTCCGCCGTCCGCACAGATCACAAAAGCATCGGCGCAGAATTCCTCCATCTGCTTCCGGTTCTGCACCGGAACGGCGCCGATAATCACGCAAGTTTTCATTTGAGTTCCCATTCCTTAATGTTTTTGATTTCATCGTACATTGTCACATAGCTCTGATGCCGCGAAGGGGCGATTTTTCCCTCCTGCAGGGCGGCCAGAACAGCACAGCCCTTTTCTTTTGTGTGGGAACACGAGTGGAACCGGCATTGATCCAGATACGGCACAAATTCCCGAAAATCATGTGCCAGATTCTCCTTTCGGATCAGCTCGGTCTGAATCATATCCACAGAAGAAAAACCCGGGGTGTCCGCAACATAAGTATCCGGCCTAAGCTTTAACAGCTCCACTTGGCGGGTGGTGTGGCGCCCGCGCCCCAGCTTCTGGCTGATCTCTGCCGTAGGCAGGCTCAGCTGTTCATCCAGCCGGTTCAACAGGGAGGATTTCCCCACGCCCGAATTCCCTGAAAAGGCGGACAGCTTCCCCTGCAGCAGCTCGCGCACCCGTTCTACCCCGTCCCCGGTAACGGAAGACACCGTCAGCACCGGGATACCGGTTTTCTGGTAAATCTCCAGATATTCACTGCAATCCTCCAGGTCTGTCTTGGAGAACACAATCACCGGAGAAATTCCTTTTTCCTCCGCACCGGCCAGCATTTTATCCAGCACCAGCAGATTCGGCGACGGATGCAGGACGGATACGACCAGAAACAGCTGGTCCAGATTTGCGACGGGCGGGCGGACCAGAGAATTCTTTCTCTCCCCGATTTCTTCAATGGTACAGGTGCCGTCCTCCTCAATACTGATATCGACGATATCACCCGCAAGCGGCGTGATCCCCCGTTTGCGGAAAATCCCGCGCGCCTTCGCCTCATAGATTGTATCGGCGGCTTCTACATAATAGAAGCCGCCGATTCCTTTTCGTAATAGTCCACGTTCCATTTTCATCAGGGTGCCCTCGTAATTCCGCTGGCGGAGCTGTCTTCCGGCTCCTGATACGTGTAGCTTTCTGTCTGGCGCGGAGTACCCGTATCAAAGTCCAGCAGGAACGTGTTGTATTTCTGGCCGTCCAGCTGAATGATCAGCGTTTTCTGGCCGGAGGTTCCTTTAAAGCTCATCTGGTACACGCTGTTGTAAGAGGGATTCACTGTCTTCTCTGAATACAGTGTACCGTCGAGATATGCTTTCAGCGCAATATCGTGCGTGACCTGCGAAGGCAGCTGCACGTAAATATCGATCGTCTTTTCGCTCTTCTTGCCGGAGCTGACGCTGATTTTCACCGGCGTGCCCTTGGCAACCTTTACGCCCGGAAGCGGAGAGGTCTCAATCACGACGCCCTCAGCCTTATCGCTGTCGTCCACATAGGTGATCTCAGCGTCCACCGTCAGGCCGACCGCCAGAATATCGGTTTTCGCCGCATCCAGATTTTTGCCGATGACGGACGGAACGCTCACCTCTGTGGAGGAGGGGCCCTTGCTGACATACAGCTTGACGACGGTTCCGCTCTGCGCAACCTCTGAGCCCTCGGCGGGGACAACATCCTTCACATAGCCCGCGGCGGTCTGGTCGTCCTCTACCTGATAGATCTCATACTGCAGGTTCAGGGCTTTCAGCTTTTCTTCGGCCTCCGCCTGTGTCAGCCCTTTTACCGGGGGAATCGTCACTGTCTGGCTCTCGCCGTTGACTGTCAGTGTGATCTCAGCATTGGCCTTCACCTTTTTCGTGCCCTTGGGGTTCTGATCCAGAACGATTCCGGGATCCTTGCTGGAATCCTCGGCATATTCGATCTTAAACTGGAATTCCTTATACTTTTCGTCCGCCTGAATGTCGGAGAGCTTCTGCCCGACAAAATTCGGCAGATCGACGTCCTCTACCTCCTGCGTGCTGCAGCTGCGGGTGAGCGCCATGATGCCGAATACCACCGCCGCCAGCAGAAACGCGGTCAAGACGCCGCTGATCACCAGCGTGGCCGTGGATTTCTTCTTCTTTTTGCCGCGGGAGTATTCCTCCTCGTAGGCATAGTTATCATTATAGTTCGCCATTTCCGTTCCGCGCACCGTATTGATGGCGTCTACGTACTTGGTCGGTTTTTCATCAATAAAATATTTATATTGGAAGCTGATGCTTGGATTCCGGCGGAACTGCTCGATATCACGCAGCATTTCCGCCGCGGATTGATACCGTTGGGAAGGGTCTTTCTGCATGGCCTTGAGCGTGATCTCTTCAAGGCCGTCGGGAATGGCCGGATTGATGTCCTTCGGCGGGCGCGGGTCTGCCTGAAGCTGCATAATCGCGACCGAAACCGCGTTGTCCGCCTCAAACGGAAGCTGGCCCGTGATCATCTCGTACAACATGACGCCGACGGAGTAGATATCCGCCTTTTCATCCGTCAGGTCTCCCCTGGCCTGCTCCGGCGCAATATAATGAACCGAGCCGATGGCCTTGTCGGTCATGGTGCGCGTTTCATTTCTGGAAAAGCGCGCGATGCCGAAGTCGGTGACCTTAATGGTTCCATCCTGAAGCAGCATGATGTTCTGCGGCTTGATGTCGCGGTGGATGATGCCCTTCTCATGCGCATGCTGCAGGGCGCGCAGAATCTGCACGGTAAAATGGATCGCTTCTTTCCATTTGATTTCTTTCTGCTGATCCAGATATTCCCGCAGCGTGATTCCATCGATATATTCCATTACAATGTACTGAATCTGATCCCCAAAGCTGACATCGTATACCTTTACGATGTTGGGATGGGACAAAACGGCAATCGCCTTGGATTCATTTTTAAAACGGCGGATGAAATCCTCGTTCCCCAAAAATTCGTCTTTTAAGATTTTAATGGCTACTGTGCGGTCATCAATCTGATCATAGGCACGGTACACCAGCGCCATTCCGCCAACACCGATCAATTCATGGATTTCATAACGGCCGTCCAGCCTTTTTCCGGTATACTTATCCAACAAGTATCACTCCAATCACATGGTCAGTTTTCGATTATGACAACCGTTATATTGTCGCCGCCGCCCGCACGGTTCGCAGACGCGATCAACTGGTCACAGAAGTCTCTTGCGTCCAGCTCTTTCGATAGCTGAGAAATCTGCTGGGTTCCGACATAATTAGATAAGCCGTCTGTGCAAAGAAGCAATCTTGCACTCTGCGGAAACGACTCCTCCATATAGTCGACATCCACCACTGGAAGAACGCCGAGCGCTCTTGTGATGATATTTTTCTGAGGATGTGTCTGAGCCTGCTGCTCGGTGAGATCGCCCTTGTCAACCAGCTCCTGCACAATAGAATGATCGACTGTGATCTGGCGGATGGTACCGTCAGACAAAATGAGATATGCGCGGCTGTCGCCGGCGTGAACGATATAAATCTTCTGCTCCCTGACCACGGCCAGCACAACAGTGGTGCCCATGCCGCGCAGCTCCTCCTGCTCTTTGGCCAGGTGATAGACTGCCGTATTGGCTTCCCCTACGGCCTGCGCCATCAGTTCTTTTAAATGGACTTCGTCCGTCTGGTTCAGAGCCTCGGTGGTCATTGTGTCTGCGATTTTCTGTACCGCGAGGCTGCTGGCGATATTGCCGCCGGCCGCGCCGCCCATTCCGTCACAGACAACGGCCCATGCCCGGTCCTGCGCATATAGTTCCCCGGCACAGGCGTCTTCATTGGATTGCCTTACAAGGCCAACGTCGGTTTTACTGAATAGTTTCAAAGACCGGTCACCTCCTCTTGCTGTCTGCGTCTCAGCTGTCCGCAGGAAGCATTGATATCTGAGCCGAGTGTTCGCCGTACCGTGGCCGTCAGGCCGCTCTTTTCCAGAATACGGATAAACGCCCGCTGTCGTTCCACAGACGCACTGTGGTATCCTGTTCCCGTTACCTGATTGACGGGGATGAGATTGATATGAGAAAGCGTGCCGCGAAGCTTTCCCGCAAGCTCTTTGGCACAGGCGTCGCTGTCGTTGACACCGCTGATCATCGCATATTCAAAAGAAATGCGCCGATGGGTCTGTTCCGAATAGTATCGGCAAGCTTTCAGCAGCTCATCCACGCTCCATTTTCGGTTGACCGGCATGGTCTGCGAACGGATGCTGTCGTTCGGTGCGTGCAGAGAGACCGAGAGAGTCAGCTGCAAACGCCGGTCGGCAAGATCGTATATTTTGTCTACCACGCCGCAGGTGGAAAGAGAAATATGCCGCATGCCGATATTCAGGCCGTGCTCCGAAGAAACAAGCTCTAAAAACCGGAGCACATTTTCGTAATTGTCCAGCGGCTCCCCCATTCCCATAAGTACGATATTGGAGATGCGCTGTCCGGTGTCCTTTTGAGCCGCCTGAATCTGCGCCAGCATTTCTGCCGGGGTCAGATTGCGGGAAAAACCGCTCTGGCCGGTCGCGCAAAAGGTACAGCCCATTTTACAGCCGACCTGCGTGGAGATACAGATGGTGTAGCCATGGTGATATTGCATCAGCACGCTTTCCACCATTTCTCCGTCCGCAAAGCGAAAGAGATATTTAATAGTATTATCATATTGAGAAACGAGCTTCTTTTCAATAGATACTACAGAGATGTAATATTTTTGCGCCAAAAGCTGCCGGGTTGCCTTAGACTGATCCGTCATCTGCTCAAAGTCTTCTACCCCGCGGTGCAGCCACTGGTATACCTGCCGCGCCCGAAAGGCCGGCCATCCCTGCTCAGCGAAATCCTGCCGTATTTCGTCTTCCGTCATTGAATTGATTTCTTCCCGTGCCATATTCCTACTCCCGTCGGCGGCGGAAGGCCGCGATAAAAAAGCCGTCTGTGCCGTGTACCGGCGGCAGCAGCGTTACCTGATGCTCCGGTTCCCTCACAGCCCGTCGAAAGGACTTTGGCAGACTGAGCGGCTCGGGCTCAAATTCCGGGTGATCCTTTAAAAAGCGCGCCGCCACCGCGTCGTTTTCCGCGGGATTCAGCGTGCAGGTAGAATAGAATAAAAGACCGCCTGGCTCTACCAGCCCGGAAGATCTACAAAGTATAAGGTACTGCAAATCAGGCAGGCTGTCAAGAGAATCCTGGGGCTTGTAGCGAATCTCGGGCTTTCTGCGGATGATGCCGAGGCCCGAACAAGGCGCGTCGCAAAGCACCCGGTTTGCGGGGGCCAAAGCCTCCTTCGGCTCCGCCGCATCGCGGACGGATGCCCGGATCACAGAGAGCCCCTGACGTTCTGCCCCCTGGCGAATCAGCCCGACCTTTCCCCTGTATTTGTCGAAAGCGAGCAGCTCGCCCCGGTTTTCCATTCGCTCCGCCATCGTAAACGACTTTCCGCCCGGGGCGGCGCATACGTCGATGATCCGTTCGCCGGGCTGCGGATCGATCAGTGCGCAGCAAAGCTGCGAAGAAAGGTCCTGAATATGGAAGAGTCCCTCCTGAAAGCTTTCCAAAGAGGCGACTGCTCCAGTATTCTGGAGGATCAGGGCATCAGCAATCGCTGTAATTGCAGTTGCCTTTACACCTTCCTGCTCCAGCCTTTGGATCAGCTCTTCTGCAGTGATTTTCACCGTGTTCACACGCGCATAAATCGGCGCTTTTTGAAAAAGGCTGTCTAAAATCGCATGGCACAGCAGCTCTCCATAAGTCCTTGTCCACAGATCAATCAGCCATTCCGGACAGGAATAGCGAACAGAAAGCGCTTTCAGCGTCTGCCGCTTTTCATCGGGCAGCCGAAGAGGCTGTTCGGCGCGCAGTACGGAGCGCAACAGACCGTTGATAAAGCCCGAAGCCTTTACAGCACCGTTTTCCTTCGCGCAGTTTACCGCTTCATTCACTGCCGCCGACGTTGGTATTTTTTCCATATATAGGATTTGGTATACCCCGATCCGCAAAATCTCACGCACCGTGGGCGAAAGGATCTGCCCCCGGTTGCGGGAAAAAGCTTCGATCACGTAATCGAGCGTGATCCGGCGCTCCAATACCCCGTAGAAAAGCGCGGTGGCCAAAGCGGCGTCGCGCGGTTCAAGTGAAAAGCGCCGCAGCGTTTTATCGATGACGATATTGGAGTACCCTTCGTTTTCGTCCACATGAAGCAGCGCCTGCAGGGCCGCCGTTCTTGCATTTGGTGTCATTCATTATCTCCTTCGGTTCCCCGCGATCGCCAGCAGGCGAAGCAGAGATAGGATTGAGGCAAAGGCCGCGGCCACGTATGTCATTGCGGCGGCCCGAAGTACCTTAGACGCGCCGTGCAGTTCCTCTTCTGAGAGCATGCCGGAGCGTTCCAGAGCGCTGATCGCCCTGGCGCTGGCGTTAAACTCCACCGGCAGGGTCAAAAGTGAAAAAAGCACGGCCAAACTGTACAGAGCGATTCCCGCATAAATCACACCTTCATATTGAAGCGGCAGAAATAAACCGATCAAAATCAGCGGAATCGCCAGCTTGGAGGAAAAATTCACGGCGGGAACAAGAAGCGCCCGCAGTTTGATTGGGAAATAGCCGTGCGCATACTGCACCGCATGCCCCGCCTCATGGGCCGCCACGCCGACCGCGGAAATGGTGGCGCTGCCATAAACCGGCTGGCTCAGGCTGATGCTGTTGTTTCTGGGGTCGTAATGGTCGGTCAGCTGGCCGCCGATCGGCTGGATCGGCACGTCGGTGATCTCATGAAAGCGCAAAACCTGGCGGGCTGCCTCTGCTCCCGTCAGGTTTCGACGATTTGGAATCTGAGAATATTTGCGAAAGGCGGACTGTACCTGAAGCTGAGCCGCCAAAGAGAGGATCAGCGCAGGCAGAATGAAGATAAAATACGTTCGGTCATAAAAGAAATAATCCATTGTAACCCTCCGTCAGAATCCCATCCGGGTTTCCGGCAACGCAGGATGTCCCCGCAAAAAATCGGAGCCGTCCATGCGTTTACCACCTTCATATTGAACTGTCATCAGCTTCAATGCTGTGTTTTGTCCGCAGCAGACGAGAAAATCCTTTCCGGGAAGCACCTGCCCCGGCTCGCCGGATTCATCCCCGCACACCTGCGTTTGATAGATCTTGATCCGTTTGCCCTGGTAAACAGAGCAGGCAACCGGCCACGGGGAAAGCCCGCGCACAAGGTTGTGGATTTCCTGGGCGGAACGGCTCCAGTCGATCACAGAAAGCTCGCGGCTGAGCATCGATGCGTAGCTGGCGCCCTCATTTCCCTGCGGTCTGCGTTCCAGAGTACCGGCCTCAAGCTGCCGCAGCGTTTCGATGAGCACCTGTGCGCCCAGCTCCCGCAGGCGGTCAAATAACTCGCCGGAAGTCTCGTTCTCACCGATTTTTGTCTCCTCTACCAGCAGGATGTCGCCGGTATCGAGTCCTTCGTCCATCTGCATGGTAGCGACACCGGTCACTTCGTCCCCGTTGATCACGGCCCACTGAATCGGCGCGGCACCGCGGTATTTCGGCAGCAGAGAAGCGTGAACGTTGATACAGCCGTGCGGCGGAAGCTGCAGAATCTCTTTCGGCAGCAGCTTTCCATAAGCAACAACTACAATAACCTCCGGAGAAAGGGAGGCAACCAGCGCGGCGGCTTCCGGCGTGCGCAGAGTGGCCGGCTGGTTAACGGGAATTCCGCGCTCCAGAGCAAGCTCCTTCACCGGCGGCGGGGCCAGTGCATAGCCCCGGCCTTTCGGCTTATCCGGCTGAGTGAAAACCCCGCACACCTCGTGCCCGGCGTCCAGCAGAGCCTGTAAACAGGGAACCGCGAAATCCGGCGTTCCCATAAAAACAATCCGCATCGGGTTTTCCTCCTGTGTGGTTATTCCATTTCATCCTCGGAAAGGATGCGGCTGGCGCGCTCTTTAAATACAATTCCGTTGAGGTGATCGGTTTCGTGGCAGAAGGCCCGCGCCAAAAAATCAGTTCCCTCTATCTCGAAGAATTTCCCATTTCTGTCCTGCGCGCGAACCTTCACGTGCATCGGGCGCTTGACCATGCCGTACTGCCCCGGGAAAGACAGGCAGCCCTCGGCGCCGTCCTGTTCGCCGTCGCTTTCGATGATTTCAGGATTCACCAGTTCAATGATGCTGTCATCCTCCACATTCACCACAACGATTGCACGGCGCAGGATGCCCACCTGGTTGGCGGCAAGGCCGGCTCCGTTCGCGGTAATCACCGTTTCTCTCATGTCATCCAAAAGGGTAGCAAGTTTATCATCAAATTTCTCAACGGGACGGCATACTTTTTTCAGAATTGGGTCGCCGTCCTGTACAATTTTACGGATTGCCATGTTCTATTCCTCCATTCGTTATAGGGCGGATACAGGGTTTGTATCCACAAAAGCCGTAACCTGCGCAAAACGCCGTTCGGCAGAAAACTCAATGAAAAGACGCGACAGCATCGCGCGCAGCCGTTTATCGTTCCTGCATTTGATGAGCAGCTGATAACGGTATTTGTTGCTGACCTTTGTCACCAGCGCCGGGGACGGATCCAGCACCCGCAGAGGCAGATCGGTATATTCCCGGCCAGCCAGATTGCGCAGCAGATTCATAAAATACAGGCTGGCCTGGCAAACCTGTTCCTCCCGCTGCCCGACAAAGCCGATCAGAACAAAATCAGCAAACGGCGGGTACAGCATTGCCTGCCGGAACTGGATTTCTTCCCGATAAAAGGTGCCATAGTCCTGTGCCGCCGCAAGACGGATGACACGGCTCTCGGGCGTAAAGGTCTGAATGATGGCTCGGCCGTGATTAGAGCCTCGTCCGGATCGGCCGACTACCTGGGTCAGAAGATCAAAGGAGCGTTCGGAGCATCGAAAATCATCTCCGTAAAGGGACTGATCAGCGGAAAGCACACCGACGAGCGTCACATTGGCAAAATCCAGGCCTTTTGCGACCATTTGAGTTCCCACGATAATATCATATTCCCCATTTTCAAAACGGCTAAGCTTCTTTTCGTAAGAAAAACGTCCCATGGTGCTGTCGGTATCAAGCCGCAGAACCCGGGCCTGCGGGAAAAGCTGTGCCAGCTGTTCTTCCGCTCTCTGCGTTCCCGCGCCGGAAAAGCGAACTTCATCCTGCCCGCAGCTCGGGCAGCGGCGGGTGGCCGGTACGGAATAGCCGCAGTAATGACACATCAGGCGATGATTTGCCGCATGGTACGTTAACGAAATGCTGCAATTCGGGCAGCTTACCACAGCGTTACACGCTTTGCACGTAGCAAAAGTGTGGTACCCGCGCCGGTTTAAAAGCAAGATGGCCTGCTCGCGCTTGGCTAGGGTCTCTGTCAGTGCCTCTTTGAGCGTTGCACTGAATACCGTGGAATTTCCGAGAAGAATTTCCTGGTTCATATCCGCAATCGTTACCTGCGGAAGCTCGGCCGGGCCGTATCTGCTGGGAAGCGGGTACATCGAATACCGGCCTTTTTGGGCAAAGTAGGTGGTTTCGACCGACGGGGTGGCGGAACAAAGCAGCAAAAGCGCTTTGTGGTATGCGCACCGGAATTTTGCCACGTCGCGCGCGTGGTAGCGCGGTGAGGATTCCGATTTATACGTAGCCTCCTGTTCCTCATCCATTACGATCAGGCCCAGGTGCTCAAAGGGAGCAAATACAGCGGAGCGGGTACCCACGACGATTTTTGCCTGTCCGTTTTTGACCCGCTTCCATTCATCGAGCCGTTCTCCCAGAGAAAGCCCGCTGTGAAACATCGCGACCTGTTTGCCGTATCTTTGATGAAACAAAGCAACCGTCTGCGGGGTCAGAGAAATCTCCGGCACCATCACGATCACACCGCGGCCGTCGGCGATCACGTCCTCAATCAGCCGCAGATAAACCTGTGTTTTTCCGCTGCCGGTTACGCCGTACAGCAAAGAGACCGCCGCGCCGGAACGATACCGGCCAAAAAGCCCCTCATACGCTGCCTGCTGCTCGGGAGAGAGCGAAACATCCACCTCTTCGGCGGATTCCTGCGCTTTTTCGTACGGGTTTCGATACTGTTCCTCCTCATAATAGGAGGCCAGACCCTTTTTCACCAATGCGTCGGGCACGGATACCGTAACTCCCGCAAAGTAGCACAGCTCCTTCACCGACACACGGCCAATCGAAAGCAAAAGCTCGAACACCTCCCGCTGCTTTGGGGAAAGGGAATCGGGCATTTCTTCCGCAGTGAGGCGGATCATCTTGCGCATGGCGTCGCCGATTCGCCGGGTGGCCGCGCTTTCCTTCCGGATAATGCCGAGAGAACAGAGTCTCTCCAAAGTAGAAGGCCCATGCCGGGAATCGAGCAGCTGCAGCAGTTCTTCCTCTGCCGCGGCCTTTTGAGAAAGACGGCTGAGCAGCAGCCGTTCTGTCTCGGAGAAGTTCTGTTCAGGGAATTCCTGCTTTGGAGCAGCCAACACATACTGTGTGGAGATTTTAAAGTTAATCCCCGCGGGAAGCAGCAGCTTCACCGCGTCAAACAGGCTGCAAAAATAGCGTTCCTTCAGCCAGGGAACCATCCGGAGCTGTTCCGCGGAAAGCAAAGGCGTTTGGTCCAGCACCGCCGCTACCGGTTTGAGCAGTTCGGGCTGTTCGCAGGACTGCAAAGAGAGGATCATTCCCTGCCGCCCCCGATTGCCACTGCCAAAGGGCACCATTACCCGGCACCCGGGGGCAGCCTGCATCCCCGGCGGAAGAAAATACGTAAACTCTTTGTCAAAATGATATGCCGTGTTTTCAACGGCCACGCCAACCGCGGTCATTCGTTCCATGAAATTATTTCACCTGCCGGGATTATTCGTGAAAAAAAGAATCCGGATTTTTCTCCTGAGTCGGCACAATAATCTTATATTTATGCTGGATAAAATCCCGTACCGCCAGATCTACCGGCTTTTCAATCAGAATATCCCCTGCCTTTTCGGCTTCATCCGCGATTTCTCTCGCGCGTTTTGCAACTGCAACCACAATCGAGTATTGGCTCAAATTCGGGGTGGAAAAAGCTTCATGTGATGGTCTCAGCATAATTTAGCATCCTTTCAATATCGGCATCGGCACGACCAAAGCGGAGTTTCTCCGTACACAAAATGGAACAGATCTGTTCCACTGCGTGGTCTACCGTATCATTTACAATTAAATAGTCGTAATGCTTCGCTTCTAAAATTTCGCCGCAGGCGGATTCCATGCGCTTCTGGATCACCTCTTCGGTGTCTGAAGCACGGTGGCGCAGGCGCGATTCCAGAACCTCCAGCGACGGCGGCAGCAAAAAAACGCTGACACAATCGGGATGCTTTCGCTTGATCTGGGCGCCGCCCTGCACTTCGATCTCCAGAATCACGTCAAGGCCCTGCTCCTGCCACTCGCGTACGGGCACAGCAGGCGTACCGTAATAATTGCCGCAATACTCGGCGTATTCCAGCATTTCCCCGCGCTCGATCATCTCCTGAAAGTGCTCGCGGGTGACAAAGAAATAGTCTTTTCCGTCTACCTCACCGGGGCGGGGGCTGCGTGTGGTGGCGGAAACCGACAGCCGCACGGAGTCATTCTGGCGCAGCAGCTCGTGCAGCACTGTGTCCTTCCCCACTCCGGACGGCCCCGAAAACACCAGCAGCAAGCCGTTAGTCATCCTCATCCAGCTCCTCATCCGCAATATCTTCCTCCCGATCGTTCAGTCGGTTGGCGACTGTTTCGGGCTGGACAGCAGACAGAATCACATGGTCGCTGTCTGTGACGATCACCGCGCGGGTACGTCTGCCATAGGTCGCGTCAATCAAAGTGCCGCGCTCCTTGGCGTCTTGTATGATGCGCTTGATCGGTGCGGATTCGGGACTGACAATTGCCACCAGACGATTGGCGGACACCATATTGCCAAAACCAATGTTTATTAGCCTCATGCCGTGTTTCCTCCTAAGAATGACTATTCGATATTCTGAATCTGTTCTCTGATCTTTTCAATTTCAGCTTTCATATTTACCACCATGTAGGCGATCTGGGAATCAGACGCTTTGGAGCCGATGGTATTTGTTTCGCGATTCATTTCCTGAACAAGAAAATCCAGCTTTCTGCCGATGGCCTCCGAGGATTCCAGCATCAGATTTAGCTGGTCAAAATGACTGCGCAGGCGAACGGTTTCTTCCGCCACGGCAATTTTGTCCGCGAAGATAGCGGCTTCTGTCAAAATGCGCTGCTCTTCAATATTGCTGTCGTGCAGAACATCCTGCAGGCGGGCCAGCAGCTTCTGCTGGTATTCCTGTACTGTAACGGGGGAACGCTCCTCCACCGTCTGTACCAGAGACAGAATCACCCCGGCACGGGCCAAGATGTCCTCCTTCAGGCGGGCTCCCTCCCGTTCTCTCATCTGGAGCAGCTGCTCCATGGCCTGCCGGGTCACCTGGGAAACATACTCCCAGGTCTGATCTTCATCCTCCGGCGTGCGGTGAACGGTAAAGATATCGCTGTACCGGGCCAGGCCCATCACAGTGATGTCATCCCTTAAATCATATTTGTCGCGCAGTTCTTTCAGCGCATTCAAATAGCCCGCAGCCATTGAATGATTTACCAGAACCTGCGCATCGGCGTCCTCCAGCGTTTCAACAGAAACGAAAACGTCCACCTTGCCGCGGGAGATTCCCTGCTGCAGCAGCGCTTTCAGCTTTTCGTCCAAAAAAGAGTATCCCCGTGTAATCTTTGAGTTAAACTCAAAGTACCGATGATTGACCGATTTGATTTCAACTATGATATATCGCCCATCCAGGGTTCCCTCTGCGCGGCCATACCCCGTCATACTTTTTATCATGGCGTATCATCCCAACGTTAGTAAGTTTGCGAAAGCCCAGCTTTCAAAATATTATCACTTTATTTTACCAGCTTTATAATACAATTGCAACCTTCGCCGTTTATTATGGAGGAAAAAAGCGCCAGCAAGGAATAACAGCCCCAGCGCCTGAAAAAGGCCCTGGGACTGTTAACAGATACCATGTGAATTACATCAAACAGGATGAACCTGCTTCTCTTCGTTTGCAAGCTTGCTGTTGATGCCATATTTGGCGTCGCGGCGTTTGCGGAAGAAATCTTCGGCCACCTTCGGGAACTGAGCGTAAGAGAGAACATCCTCCTCCTGCTCTGTCCACTGGGCTGCTTCCTTGCGCAGGGTTTCCAGCTCGGGAGAAAGCAGATCGGCCGGGCGGCAGGTAATCGGTGTTTCATCGCCGATGATCTTTTTCTGGAACGCGGGATCGATCTCAACCGGAGTCTTGCCGTACTTACCAGCTACCATATCCTTAAATTCCTTGGTGCACATCTTATAGCGCTCGCCGGTGATCACGTTGAACACAGCCTGTGTTCCGACGATCTGAGAGGTGGGCGTTACCAGAGGCGGATAACCGGAATCCTGACGGACACGCGGAACCTCCTGCAGTACTTCTTCCAGCTGATCGGCCTTGCCGGCCTGCTTGAGCTGCGACAGCAGGTTTGACAGCATGCCGCCGGGCACCTGATAGTGCAGCGCCTTGGTGTTGGTGGCCAGCATCGAAGGATCGAGCAGACCATTTTGAATATACTTCTCGCGCAGAGTCATGAAGTACTCTCGGATTTCGTTGAGCAGAACCAGATCCAGGCCGGTGTCGTACTCGGTGCCCTCGAATGCGGCAACGATCGATTCCGTCGGCGCGTGAGAGGTGCCCAGAGCCAGCGGCGACATCGCGGTGTCGATCCAATCCACACCGGCTTCCACGCCCTTGATCATACACATGGAGGCAAGACCGGAGGTGTAATGGGTGTGCAGCTGAATCGGCAGATCCACAGCGGATTTGAGCGCCTTGACGAGCTCTTCCGTGCGGTATGGGGTCAGCAGAGCGGCCATATCCTTAATGCAGATGGAGTCTGCGCCGGCTTCCTGAATCCGTTTGGCATAGTCGATATAATACTCATTGGTGAAGACAGGGCCGGTCGTGTAAGAAATACCGACCTGTGCGTGCGCCCCCTCTTTCTTGGCGGCCTTGATGGCGCGCTCGAGGTTGCGCAGATCGTTCAGCGCGTCAAAAATACGGATCACATCGATGCCGTTTGCGACGCTGCGCTGTACGAAATAATCGAGGACATCGTCCGCATAGTGGCGGTAGCCAAGCATATTCTGGCCGCGGAACAGCATCTGCAGCTTGGTTTTGGGGCAAAGACGGCGGATGGTGCGCAGTCTGTCCCAGGGGTCTTCGTTCAGAAAGCGCAGGCAGGCATCAAACGTGGCGCCGCCCCAGCACTCCAGAGAGTGAAAGCCCACTTTATCCAGCTCCGGCAGGATAGGGATCATTTCCTCAGTGGACATTCTGGTCGCGATCAGGGACTGATGCGCGTCGCGCAGAACGGTTTCGGTAATTCCAATTTTTTTAGCCATAATTCAGCCTCCCTTACTGGAAGGATACAAGAGCGTCGCCCGGATTTACGGCGTCACCCTTCGATACATGAACACCTGCAATCACGCCGTCCTGTGCAGCCATGATTTCATTTTCCATCTTCATGGCTTCCAGGATCATAAGAGTCTGACCCTTCTTGACGGAATCGCCGGCGGAAACGAGAACATTCAGAATGGTGCCGGGCATGGGAGCGTTCACGCTGTTCGCGCCCGCAGCCGGTTTTGCCGCCTTAGGAGCAGCAGGAGCGGGAGCCGGAGCAGGTGCGGGCGCAGCCACAGGGGCCGGGGCCGGAGCAGCCGCTACCGGAGCGGGAGCGGCAACAGGAGCCGGGGCAGCTGCGGGAGCTGCCGGAGCCGCAGCGCCGGTTTCTTCTACCTGTACGTTATAAGCGACACCGTTTACGGTGACTATTAAATTTTTCATTTTTATATCCCCTTTTCATTCAATCGATACGAAAAACGTTTTGCGGACTGTTTTTACATCGGAATATTGCTGTGCTTCTTCGGCAGGGTGGAAACACGCTTGCCGGCCAGCATCTCCAGGTGAGAAACCAGCTTCTGGCGGGTTTCTTCCGGAAGAATAATATCTTCCACATAACCGTCGGCGGCAGCCGCAAAGGGCGACGCCTGAGTTGTTTTATAATCTTCAATCAGCTGTTTGCGCTGCTCGATGGGATTTTCTGAACCAGCAAGCTGGTCGCCGGACTGGAACAGAGCGGCCGCAGCGGGAGAAATGGGAGATACCACCGCGCTGGTCCATGCCATTGTCACATCCGCGTTGGCGCCGCGGCCTGCGGTGGCAATATAGAACGCACCCACAGCCTGGCCGGAAATCACGGTGATCTTAATGGTCGTCGCCTCGGAATACGCAGCGGAGAGCTTTGCGGCCTCACGCAGTGACGCAAACTTGTCGGCGTCCACAATGGTGACGATTGGCAGAGAGAACGCGTCGCAGAAGCGGACGAACCGGGCGGCTTTCGAGCAGCAGTACGAGCCGACGATATCCTGATAGCCGATCACGCCCACAGACGCGCCGTTGATCAATGCCAGACCGGTAATAGCGGAGGTGCCGTACTCGGGGCAGAACTCCATGTAGCTGCCGTCATCCACAACCGCATTGATAATATCCGTTACCTTTGCACCCTCCTGCAGCTCGGAATTGCTGCAAACGCCAAGAGCGTCCGCTTCCGGTACAAGAGACAGGTTATTCGAGGGCAGGCGGCAAAGCACCTTGCGCGCTCTGTCCAAAGCATCCTCTTCGGTCTTCTCTACCCAGTGGGCCAGTCCGAGCTTGGACGCCGCCTTTGCGGAGCCGTTCTCATCCGCCGTTTCTATGGTAAAGGTGGCGTTTTCCGCCATAATCACAAAGTCAGCGCCCGCCGCAATCAGAGCAGAAGTGCCTACGCAGGGACCGAGCACAACGGAAACCTGAGGAACCACGCCGGAAAGATTATTGCTTTTCAGCAGAATATCTCCATACGCCGCGAGCAGCTCGGCTCCCTCTTTCAGATGTCCGCCCACAGAATCGTAGATTCCCACAACCGGTGTTCCGGTTTTCAGCGCCAGATCATACAGCTTGCGAATCTTATACGCCTGCGTTTTGGACATTGCCCCTCCGTCGACCTCGCTGTCCTGTGCAAAAACATAGACCGGCAGACCACCGACATATCCAAAGCCGGTTACAACCTCTGCCGAATGGTCAGCAGATTTTGCATAAGCATCCAATTCCTGAAAGGAGCCTTCGTCTACCAAGAGGGAAATGCGCTGATACACTTTTTTACTCCCAGCAGCATCGCGAGCGCTTTGTAGCAATTCTTTATTGCCGACAACACTCATGTTTTTGTTCCTCCATTCCTTTGCAATATACTGATTTTTCACGATACAGATCATACAGATGACTCATGACTTATGCTCAATTCCGTTCTTTCTTCTCCGAAAAAAAGCGAAAATGAATCCATAATTCAGCAATCAATACTTGGTATTATTATACTGTATTCCCAAGGGAATAACAAGCCGAAAGACACAAAAAATTCAATTGTCATACGGAAAAATGCGAAAAAAGACGGAATGTTCAAATAAGGAAGCATCCCGTCTCTTTGGTATCATTTTTTAGAAGAAAACTTGGTGCTGCGCCGCACCGCGGGTCTGGCGGCAGCTTTCGGGCGCTCCGGCTCCGGTTCGGCGGCTTTGTCCTCTTTTGCCGCGACCATCAGGCGCTTGACCTCTTCCCCGGTCAGGTTCCGCCACTGCCCCGGCTGGAGCATTCCCAGACGAACGGGGCCGACAGCGGTGCGCTTGAGGCGGGCGACATCCAAACACCGCGGTGCGTTT
>OBZU01000132.1_pt1 | contig 42936 bp, 39 predicted proteins | sample 1495561 | NCBI WGS metagenome assembly OBZU01 (sample SAMEA2580250, study PRJEB22360) | human gut metagenome | biome: human gut; feature: human-associated habitat; material: faeces | place: Denmark | collected 2008/2010 | reverse complement strand
TCAGGGCGTGCTTCGTTTCAATAAAGCAACTGATTTGTCATCAGCTAGCCTCTTATGATTGGCAAGGCTGAATCGATGATTTTAGTGCTATGTTTGACAGGGTAATCCCCAGAACTTTACCCAAATTCTGCGGTTACTGCAATGTTCTGTGACAATGGTATACTATGGAAAACCAACCTCACCGCTGCCAGGCGTCCATAAAAATGGACGATTTTCTTCAATTAAAAGAAAGCGATTCCCTTACAAAGCATCTGCTTTTTCGCTTCTATTTTCAGGACATTGCTTCACCGAAGAAATTGGCAAGGGCATCGCCGAGCTTTTCAAACACCGGGTGTTTGTCGAACATAAAGTCATTGTGCTTGCCGTCCAGAACCAGCAGTTCCTTTTTTCCGCTGATCCGATTGTAAAACTCCAGCGACTCTTCCAGCGGATGCAGCTGGTTATCCTTACCGTGACCCACCAGTACGGGGACATTCAGGGTATCCAGATAGTCCTCCGCGTTGAACTCCAGAAGGGACTGCCCCAGCTCCAGCGAGATTTCCTGCCCATAGCCTTTTACCGTATACAGGTTATCCTTCACGACGCCGTCGGTATCCGGGTCCAGCGGATAGTAGCGGAACGGATTGTCAAAGCGCCGTGTCCCCTCTTTCACAAAGCGAATCCGCTCCTGCGCCACCTCTTGCCGCAGCTTGTTGAAGTCCACATAGGAATAGACCGATCTCAGCCAGCGTTCGCCGCAATAAAAGCCATTCAGGCCCGCGACTGCCCTGACACAGGATTCCTTGGATGCCGCGGAAATCACCAAAGCGGCCGCCATCCCCCATCCAAGCAGGCCGATCCGCCCGGTATCGACCTCCGGCAGCGTCTGCGTGTAAACCAAAGCATTGCGGATATCCTCCACCTGCTCCTCCAGCTTACACACGCCGGCAGGCCCGCCGTTATCCAGAAAACCGCGATAGTCAAAGCCGAACGCAGCATAACCCCGCGCTGTCATCGCTCTGGCAAACAGGGCGGGATAGATCGCATTCAGACCCATATATCCGGAATTCGGGACGATGCAGGGGCGCTTCTCGCCCTCTTGATAATCGTCGGGAAGATACAAAATCGCTTTCAGCGGATAGCCATTGCTGTAGAACACATGGTTTTGTGTAATCATTTCTTTTCCTCCTCAGATTGTGACTCTTTCGTGACAAGAACAGCCCCCTTGTCGGCGGATGTTACCAGCTCTGCATACTTTGCCAGCACACCGCTTCGCGGTTTCTTCAAAAGCTGTACGCTGGATAGCCGCCTGCGGATCGTTTCGTCGTCCACCAGCAGCTCCAATCTGCGATTTGGGATATCGATCAGAATTCCGTCGCCGTCCTCCACAATGGCAATCGGCCCTCCCGCCGCTGCTTCCGGAGAGATATGCCCGATACAGGGGCCTCGGGTAGAACCGGAGAACCGGCCGTCGGTAATCAGGGCACATTTTTCATCCATCCCCCTGCCCACCAGCAGAGAGGTCGTCATGTGCATTTCCCGCATGCCGGGGCCTCCCCGGGGGCCTTCGTAACGGATGACAATGACATCGCCCTCGGCGATCTTGTCGTTTGAGACTGCCTCGCTCGCGTCCTCCATCGAGTGAAATACTCTGGCGCGGCCCTGAAACACATACATGCTGGGCTTGACTCCCGCCTGCTTGACCACGGCGCCGTCCGGCGCAAGATTCCCACGAAGGATAGCGATTCCGCCCTCGGCGCGTTTGGGTCTTTCCAAGGGGAAGATGACGTCGTTTTCAGGCGGAACAATATCCGCGTTGTTTTCTATCAAGGTTCGCCCGGTAACGGTCAGATGATCCTTCTGCAGATGGGGTTCGATAGTTTTTAGTACCGCTGGAATACCGCCCGCCTCGTCCAGATCGGCAAGAGCGTATCTGCCGGAGGGCTTGATGTTGCATATGTAGGGAACCTGCCGGCTGATGCGGTCGAAATCTTCGAGCTGCAGCTTCACACCCGCTTCGTGGGCAATGGCCATCAGGTGCAGCACGCTGTTGGTGGAACCGCCCAGGGCCATGCTGGCAGAGATCGCGTTTTCCAGGGCCGATCGGGTGACAATATCTCTGGGGGTAATGCCTGCTTCCAGCAGACCGATGATGCGGTTTCCCGTCAGGCGGGCCATCCGTTTTTTCTTGGACCCCACCGCCAGAGCCGTGGCGCAGCCCGGCAGTGTAAGCCCCAGCACCTCCGCCAGACAGCTCATGGTGTTGGCGGTTCCCATCATGGCGCAGGTACCGGCGCTGGGAATAGCGGCCTCTTCCATCCGCTGCAGCTCCTCCATGGTGATTTCACCCTTTTGCGCCCTCCCCGCAAACTCACGGATATCCGTTGTGGTGATTACATCGATCTCCCCGTATTTACCGGTCAGGCTGGGGCCTGCTGTCAGGACAATGGCGGGGATATTGACGCGCAGAGCCGCCATGATCATCCCGGGGACAATTTTATCGCAGCCCGGAATCAGTACCATTGCGTCAAAGCGGTGCGACTGTACCATAATTTCAATCGAATCCGCAATCACATCCCGGCTGGGCAGGGGGTATTGCATTCCCAAATGTCCCTGACACATACCGTCGCATACGGCGATTGTGTGAAATTCCTTTGGCACTCCCCCGGCCTCGGTGACGCCGAGTTTGACCTGCTCTGCGATCTCTCTCAGATGGATATGGCCCGGTACAATCTCATTCCAGGAATTGACTACAGCGACCAAGGGCTTATCAAAGTCGCTACGGGTCATACCGGTGCTGTAAAGCAATGCCCGGTGGGCGGATCGCTCTATTCCAACGGTAAGTTCATCGCTGCGTTTCCGCATGGGTTCCTCCATGTTGAAAGCCTCCTTTTCAAAATTGACGTATTCTCCAGAATATCATTTATGCACTTCGATATTCTGGACACCTTGCTGCTGGTTGTATTATATAAAGCAAAAAGGAATAAGTCAACCGTTTTATTAAAAAAAGGAATAAATATATCGTTTATAACAACATGGATATCCCATTTACGGTCACAATCCATAAGAAACGTTTCATTTGAGCTCTTATATTCTTTTTTGACTGGTTTTATGATACAATAACGGCAATCACAAAAAGGGCGGTGTGTATATGCCTGAGCAATCCGGTTTTTCAGCAGAGGCACCCAATATTCTCGATACCATCAGCAGTATCAAGGATGTCCTTCCCAAAAAGCAGCGCCATCTTTGCAATTATCTGCTGCAGCATTATGAGTCTGTGGGCTTGACAACAGTGGCGGAGCTGGCGGAACGCGCCAATGTGGGTACTACGACAGTGATGCGCCTGGTTAAATCACTGAAATACGATACCTTCAACGCCTTTAAAAAAGATTTGCTGAGCGTAGTGATATTGCGGGAAAATTCCTCTTACCGCAGTATGAAACAGGCATTCGGCAAAACAGATGTGGAGCATACCCGGGATAACCTGACCCTACTTTGCGAAGAGGCAACGGATTCCATCCGCAATATTCCTACCCCTCGAAATGCGGAACAATTTGAGCGCGCTGTTGATTTTCTGCTGGAGGCAAGACACATCTACATTTTGGCGCAGCGTTCATCCAAAGCCGCCTCTCTTTGCCTGGAGTATTCCCTTTCCCCGTTTTTGCCGGACAAAGTTCGCCAGATGAGCACCGAGCTGGATTATGTGTATGACAAGGTGCTGACCATGCAGAAAGAGGACGTCCTGTTTATTGTTTCCAACTGGCCCTGCGGCAGTACCGTAATTGAGGTTGCGCGCTCTTGCCGCGAGCGGGGGATTCCCATCATTCTGCTCACCAATACCAATGTGAACCCCATCAGCAAGCTGTGCGATATTCTGCTCGACACCAATTCCGTTAACGGATCCTACCTGTTACTCCCGGCCATTGCCGTTATTGAGGCGCTGAGCGCCGAGCTGGGGCACAGAACATTGCCCGAATCCACGGAAAACCTGGAACGGCTGGAGGATATTCTTCGTGAGAAAAAGATGATGGTCTGGTAGCTCAAACCGCTCCATCCTTCAGACACTAAAAGAAGCCTGTCAACACATGTGTTGACAGGCTTCTTTTATTTTGAGAGCGGGAAACAGAACCCGAACACGCGGTCTGTCGTCGTTCGTTGCCAGCTGCCTACGATTAAAAGTTCGATACGCGGGCGTGCCCTGCACATCTATCTATTTCCGGCAGACACCGCACAAAATAAAAAGGATTTTTATCGGATCAAGCTCTGATCTTTCCATCTCTTCGTTTCAAAAGACGATCATCATTCATGAAAAAAACAGACGTTACAAACCCAAAAAGTAAAAGGAATATTTATTCCGTTGAAAAGCACAAACATCCCTTTTACCGTTTGTGCATTTGGCAGAATCGTTTCTTTTTATTATATTTTGGTTTATTTATTCCTTTTTCAAGCTTATACTGATGCTATCCCAAAAAGAAAAACGCGATAAATGTCGAATTTGGAATGAACGAAAGGAGCAAGCGAAAAAATGAAACAGCGCGAAATTACTTTTTACAGTGAAGGAACAAAGATGGTGGGTAACATCTATCTTCCCGATGATTACAAAGAGGGCGAAAAACGACCTGGTATCGTCGCCAATTCCGGTTGGACGGGAGTCAATAAGGTGTATCCCGCCATGTTCGCCCGCCAGATGACCGCCCGCGGCTTTGTCTGCATGGGTTTTGATTATCGTGGCTTCAAGCCCTCCGGCGGTATCAGCGGTATGGATAAATACACCACCTTGGAAATGGAAATTGACGACATCAATAACGCCGTTACTTTCTTTAAGCATCAGCCCGAGGTGGATGCGGACCATATTGCTTTGATCGGCTGGGGCGTAGGCGGCGCGGTTTGTATCGCTGCAGCGCATCGCGACAAAACGGTGAAGGCCGTGGCTACCTTGAATTCCTTTACGGACGGCCGCCGCTGGATGCGCATGGGCATGGGCAATGACAAATTCAATAAGATGCTCCGCACACTGGAGGAAGACAAATACAAGCGCGTCACCACCGGCGACCCCGTACTCCGTCATCCCTATGAGTTTTATCCCAACATCGATGAATCCGGCGATTTCTATGTGGAGAAAACGTTAAAGAACCTTAACGGCGGCGTAAAGGGTGACATTGAGGTAGAATGCGGCGAGTCGTTCCCCACTCCCATGTCCAGCGTCATTGCAGAAAGCTTTGTTCGCTTCAACGTGCAGGACATTCTGCCGAAGCTCGCGCCGGACTGCGCCGTATTCGTAGGCCATGGAAAGTACAACGAGCTGCATGACAAAGAAGAGGCCGAGGACGCTTACCGTCTGGCGAATGAGCCGAAGCAGCTGTACTATGTGGACGGCAAACATAACGAGTGGATGTTTGATGAGGACCCGAAGCTGGGCGGCCTGTGCGACGCAATGGCGGAGTTCTTCAGGGACCATATCTGAACATAATTTTGGCTTCACTTCTTTGTCGGTTTAGACGGAAAGCGAAGTGATTTCTGTTTCGTGTGTTGCATGATCCGGATATTTTCCTTTTGATACAGCACCGCCGGATCAGTCGGAGAATCTTTTGAGGGGTCTTGATCCCAAAAAGCATCTGGCAAACTGCGGATAATAACAAAAGAAACGGTAAAACCAGAGCATATCTTGCAATTTTAAAAAGGGCTGCCAGAGCAGACAATATGTCACCTGTTCTTTGCAGAGGCAACAGGAGCTTCCCTTTTTAAAAGCCTTTCGCCAGCGTTAGGTATTGGGCATATCCTCAATGCATTGATGTGCTCTGGTTTTTTGCCCAAAAATCCTTTGTATATTGTTTCGCAAAATACATATAAGAGAGGAGAATTTGTGTGGCATTTTTCAAAGATTTCAGCGCATGGGCACTTTTAATCGACTTTTTTTGGGCTTCCCTTTTTCTTTGGATCGCTCAGGTCATCCGCCTGAAGGTGAAAATTTTTCAAAAGCTATTTATTCCGGCCTCTGTTTTAGCAGGTTTTGTCGCGATGATTCTCGGTCCTGGGTTTCTTAAGGTGATTGGATTTTCGGGTCAGGCGACTTCTTACCCCGGCGTTCTGGTCGCCATGCTGTTTGCCACTTTGATGCTGGGCCACGAAGAAAAAACCCAGTCATTCGGCAAGAGCGTATGGAAGGTACGCGACCAGTTTTTGAACATAGCACTGAATTCCTTTTTCCAATTCGGCACCAGTATCCTGCTGGGGCTCTTGCTCGTCAAGGTATTCTTCCCGCACATCAACGAAGCGGTCGGAATTCTGATGCCCGCCGGCTGGTATGGCGGATACGGCTTCGCCGGTGCGATCGGTTCCGTTTTGGGGAACTATGGCTTTGAAGACGCTACCGGCATCGGTATGACGCTGGCCACCACGGGTCTGCTTTCGGGCATTATTGCCGGAATGGTCTACGTCAATATTGCCTGCCGCAGAGGCAACACCAAGTATACCGCAAAGCTGAGCGAAATCCCCGAGGATATTCGTTCCGGACTGCTGAAAGGTGAAAACCAGTTCAGCTCCGGTACAGCCACCGTCAGCCCCAGCACCATTGACCCCGTCGGCTACCACTGGTGCCTGGTATTTGCGGCAACCGGCTTCGGCTGGATTATCAACTACTACATTAAACAGGCCTCTGGTGTCGATGTGCCGGTCCTGTGCCTGGCGATGCTCTGCGGTCTTGCCATTCAGGGCATCATGAAGCTGATCGGCCTTGGAGAGAGCGTAGACAAAAAGACCATTAACCGCATTGGCGGTACCTGCACGGATTATCTCGTTTTCTTCGGATTTGTCTCCATCAGAGGCGCCGTCATCGCCGATTACTGGAGCATCATCCTGATTCTGTCGATCTTCGGCTTTATCTTCTGCAGCTTCTCTCTCTGGATGGTTTCTCCCAAGGTTTTCCTGAGCAGCTGGTTCGAAAAGGGGATTTTCCAGTGGGGTATGTTCACAGGCAATGTGGCGTCCGGTGTGACACTGCTGCGCGTCATTGATCCCCAGGGCGAAAGCAGAACGCTGGAGGATTACGGAATTGCCAATATCCCCTTCTCCTGGATCGATATGGTGCAGATTTCTCTCTACCCGATCTTACTGGGGTTGGGCTACACCTGGCAGGTAGGGCTTGGCCTGGTGCTCCTCGGGTTTGTCACGATCGGCATTTTGAGAGCAGTCGGCTGCTGGCATAAAGCATACATGGGCGGCGGTGAATACGAAAAGATTCTGGCCGCCAAAGAGGCGTCAGCGCCAAATACTTAATCAAGAGCTGTAACCATCCATTTTCTGTAAGTATGATACACGGGATTGGGCCTTCGGTTTTGCGTTGCCGAAGGCTCATTCTCCAACTATGTTGATTTTGAACAGGAGGCTGAGTTTCGGGACGGTATCAGCCGCTCCATCAGGCGCCAATCCTTTGATTTTTTTCACAAGTGAAGGGAATTCCCGCGTGAACAACAAAGGCAATATATAACAGCGTGCCTCTTCTATTGCAAATAACTCCCAACACATTTATAAAAGGGGGATATCGGACGCAATGATCCAGAAAAAGCAAAAAATATGGGGTGCTATATTCGTGACGGCAATACTCGTGACGGCAATCGTGCTGCTGCAAGCAAACAAGCCTTCTGTTGCGGACAGCGCTGTTACCACTTCGGAATTTACCAAATCTGTGCGGCAGGCGACCAATGAAGCCGGTATTTCGGTATCTTTGACAAACCATTCCGATGCGAAGCTTACCAGAGAAGAAGCGGCACTGATTTTACAGAACGCTTTGCATCTGCCCGACAAAAGCGAATCCTTTCAGGACGTCGCGGATGAATGCGGCTATGCGGGCGCAATCGGCGCCGCTGCCGACACAGGCATCCTCGCCGGTGTCAGCAGTCAGAAATTCGGATATGGAGAGTATTTAACGCCGGCACAGCAAAGTGAAATGATTACCCGGCTGAAAACGTATTACGCCGACCGGCAGAAATCCTATGCCCCATTCAAGGCTGCGGTGCTGCAATTTAACCCGGTCATGCACGACCGCGACGGAAATGTCAAAAATCTGTGCGCAGAGATCGAAACGCTCTTGGAGCAAGGCGTCAAGCTCGTGGTCGCGCCTGAAATGAGTACGACCGGGTATGGGTACCAGTCGCGCGAGGATATTGCGCCTTATGTAGACACGCTTCCCGGGCACTCAACCGATGCAATCAGCGCGTTGACTAAAAAATATCATGCGTACGTTGTCTTTGGCATGGCCGAAAAGGACGCAAAAACTGATATCTACTATAATTCCGCGGCGCTGGTGGGGCCCGAAGGGTATATTGGAAGCTATCGCAAAACACACCAGTGGGAAACCGAAGAGCACTGGGCCGCCTGGGGAGACAAGGGCGTCCCCGTTTTTGCTACCGAACTGGGCAATATCGCCATCAACGTGTGTATGGATGCTGCTTATTTTGAGAGTGCGCGCTTGGCCGCGGTGAACGGTGCGGACATTCTGGCGTTCCCAACCAACTCCTCGGCACAGGCGGTCAGCGCGCTCCCGGCGCGCGCGATACAGAACGGGATGTATATCGTCAGCGCAAACCGCTCCAATACGGAGCTGGGGTTTCATATGATCGGCTCCAGCGCTATTTGGAGCCCAACTGGGAAAAAATTAGTAGAAGCTCCGCTGATTGCCAGTGAGAAAGAGGATGTCGATGCGGCAGCGGCGTACATCGCGACGATCGATCCGGCGCAATATCAAAATGCAAACAAAGCACTGTTCATGCAGCGGCGTCCTGAACTTTATCAGAATTTGATGCTGCGCGTCGGCCCATGGGATTATACGAAATCTGCTGAGAGCAAACATGTCAATGCCGTTGCGCTGCAGTATATACCCCAGGGCAGCGAAGAACAAAATAAGGCTTCGATCCAAAAGCTCATGGAGAATGTTTCGGATGCCGATCTGGTTGTTTTACCCGAATTATCCCTGATCGGAACGGTCAGCGGAACGCCGAAGGCCGATGCAAAGCAGGCAGCGGAATTCGCATCCTCCCTTGCGGTAAAATATAGCACGGCAGTGATCATTGGCGCGGTCGAGGAGAAGGATGGAAAGCTCTACAATACATCTGTTTTGGTGGACGCAGCCGGTAAGGTTGCCGGTACTTATTACAAAACACATTTGAGCGAATCTGACCGCAAATGGGCAACGGCAGGCGATGATATCCCTGTATTCAGCGTAGATGGGATCGGGAAAATCGGCATGCTGATAGGCGACGATGTGTGTTTCCCTGAAACAGCGGGGGTTCTTGCAACGAAACGTGCCGATGTGATCGCGATTCCGTCCGCCTGGTACGGCCAATATGGCGGCTTCTTCGAGATTAACAACAAGCTGTCGGCAAATCCATTTCCTGCAAACGCCATGGTCTTGTGGGACGCTGTTTCGGAAGGAGCGCAAGCCTATACGATTACGGCAAATTTTGTAGGCGGGAAAAAAGGATATCTTGGCAGCAGCGCGCTCAACACACTGGACCCGCTTTATGGATTGGATCAGCCCCTTGCAGCTTCAAAGACGGAAGAGCAGGCGCTTTCCATGTCGTTTGACACCCTTCAGAGCAGCTGGTGGTACAACCAGGAAATGCTGATCAATTCCAGACGCTGCGATTATTACAAGCCCTTGGTGGCGGATTGATTTCTGGAAAGACAATTCTCAAGCGGCATTTCCGATTGGCTATTGCTTTTCTCACAGCAGGGCTTTTCTCATAGGCTTCACCAAGGACGGTACTGATTTTACTTACTTTCTTTACTTTCATGGATGAGGGCCTTCGGCTCTAAGCCGCCGAAGGCTCATTCATTAGGAGCGTGTTTTTATGAAACAAGATGAAGTGCTGCGTATTTTAGAGGGCAGCTACGATCTGCACGTCCACCCTATCCCCTCGCATGTGCCGCGCTGCCTGGACGATTTTGAACTGGTTGAACAGGCTGCCTCTTATCAAATGGCCGGCGTCATGATAAAGAATCATTATGAATCCACTGCCACCCGTGCTGCTCTTGTAAACCGGCGTATGAGCCACCTGTGCACACGTGCCTATGGCGGCGTGGTTTTGAATTGGCCGGCGGGCGGGTTGAACCCCTATGCGGCAGAGAGTGCGTTAAAGCTCGGAGCCTCCTTTGTATGGATGCCCACAAGAGATTCGGCTCACTGCCTGAAAAGCGGGGATATGCCGGGCGATTTTTTTACCAGACCCGGAATTTCCGTTATTGACGAAGAAGGAAAACTTCTCCCTGTGGTCTACGATATTTTTGATGTGATAAAAAAATATGATGCCGTTCTTGCCACAGGGCACCTTTCCCCTGCCGAATCGATGATACTTTGCAAAGCCGGACGAAAAGCGGGAATCCGTATGGTTTTGACTCATCCCGAATGGGAACGCACACAGATTGATGCGGCATCCCAAAAAGAGATGGCGGATTTGGGTGTATGGATTGAAAAGAATTGGTACAACATTGCAGAGGGAAACTGCTCTGCGGAGCAGATGGCTGCCAACATCAAAGCCGTGGGCGCGCACAGCATTTTTCTTGCAACCGACCGCGGGCAGGCAGGAAAGGAAACACCCGTTGAGGGCTATATTCGGTTTATCAATGTTTTACACGATCAGGGTATTTCGACAGAGGATTTGATTACGATGGCGCAAAAGGTCCCTGCGGAACTGTTAAACAGATCCATTCCGTAATCAAAAGTACATCTTTCTTAGAAGGATATGGACACTGAAACGATCCATTTGAGAACAGGGATTCTGGAGCAAAAGGAATTCTGTTCCACAATACAAAAGACTCACGAAACTTCTGTTTCGTGAGTCTTTTGTATTGTGGGTAAATATAGATGCTGCAAACAACGTCATATTATACTTACGAATCGAAAAAAACCAGCTATTCGTCCAGTTCTTTTTCGTCTAACTGTTTTTGAATTTTTGCCTGTCTTTTGGCATTCAGATACTTAAGGAAAGACAGTACAGCATAAGTCAAAACGGTTGAGGTGATAAAAGTCACTGCCAACACGGCAATAAAATAACCGATACCATCTTCCCTATATTGTTCTGCGTACTGTGTATAGTTCAAAACGCCGTTAATCGCGGTTATTACAATTCCCGTTACTATACTGTTTATGAAAGGAAAGGCCTTCGCTCGTTTTTCTTCGCCGTATATGTCAAGCCCCAAGGTCAGGTATCGTATTATCATGTAAAGGGACATTCCGAAGAAGCATATAAGCTCAACAGCATACTGCTCAAACGGAGCGTTCAGCAGTCTTTGCTGAACGAGCACTGAACAGAGAAGTATCATCATCAAAATACCGTATGCCTCACTATTTATTTTACGGCGCTGCGCCAAAACTCTTTCGTCTTGCAAATCTTGCTTTCTCATTCTGATTCCTCCCAAAATAAATCATTCAATGTTTTGCCGAGTGCCTTACTGATTGCTATGCAAAGATTCAGTGTGGGATTATAATCCCCTGATTCTATCAGCCCGATAGTTTGCCGGGTAACACCTACGGCTTTTGCCAAGTCCGCCTGGTTCATATCAACTTCCATTCGAGCGATTTTCATTCGCTTATTTTTCATGTAATGCCACCTTCCATAGGTATAATATACACTATATATAACACTATGTCAATTATATATTGCATTCATGTTGATGAAGATTTATGGCAAGCACATTCCATGCTAAAAATTCCACGGGACCCGTTTAAAGCTCTTGTATGATTTATGTCCCTTTCAGAAAATAGAAGTATTCTGTTGCGCTGAAACAGCGCAATCTTAGATACAGGATTTCAGCGGTGAGTTCATGGATTTTGCTGTACTGCGGTTTAAATCTCACCGGTAGTCCCAGTATGTTTTAATGAAAGAGCAGAATTGAAAAAGAATTTCAGATTATTTTATAATAATGGACGGGAGCCAATCGCATAGTAACGACTGATTGGGTGCGGGCCGGAGAGCATAGCGAAAAATAACCGCGCTCTGTTACGCAGGGAATTCATGTCTGCTACCAGGACATCGGCCTTTTGGAAAATATAATTCAGCAGCAAAAGCAGAATGCTCAGACTGCATCCGCAAAAAACTGCATAAAAGAGTATTGGCAGACAGTGAACACTCACTGTCTGCCAATACATACTGCCCAAATTTCACCACAGTTTATAAAAACGCCCCTATGACGCCGTGGAGAAATGCGGGATGCGATTCTCTTGTAAAGATGCCACCGGAATCAGTCTTCACGACCGAGCAGCCAGTCAACAGAAACGTTCAGAATATTCGATAAAGCCACCAGTTCAAAATCCGTTACGTAGCGGATCTGCCCCTCTAGTTTAGAAAGGCCTGATGCATTCATGTCAATTCCGTTCACCTGCAGCTGAGCCAAAAGTTCCTTTTGCTTCATGCCCAGGTTCTTCCTAGCCAGTTCCACATGGGCACCTACCAAATTACGATTACCCAGGGCTTGCTTGCGTAATCTCATTCTTTCATCTCCCCGTTGCTCAGGCCGTATTTTACCGGCCAGAAAATAATAATAAGTTTTCCCCTCTTCAACAAAAAAGGTACAAAATTGCTGTCGCTTTTTTGAAAGCAAAGTATCATTATAAGAAATAAAAATACCACTATCCGGAATACATTCCATTATAGTAGATAAAATCGAAAAACGCAACAAAAATCATACAAAATTTTTAGAATTAATCCGTTTAATTTGCTGGTTTCCCGTGGAATGGCTCCAGCCTTGTCGAATGTCAAAAAAACATTGTTATTTAAAGGGTTTCTTGTTATAATACTATTTAACAAAGCGTCCGGCATATTTTTGGGGCTTGCCCCGATTTCGGGCAAAAAGCTTGAATCCCGCGCAGCGTTTCCTTCTTTGCTTTCTGATTTATAATATGCACAAACACCGCAAAGAGATTATGCTGTAATAATTGCTACTAACGAGGTGTATGGATTTGGAGGAGACAGCACAAACTCCATTCGGTAAGAATCTGACAATGCTCACCGATTTTTATGAAATAACCATGGCAAACGGCTATTTCACAAACGGTTTTGAGGACAAAATCGTTTATTTCGATATGTTTTTCAGAAAAATTCCGGATGGCGGCGGCTTTGCGATTATGGCTGGCGTACAGCAGCTTGTGGAATATCTGCAAAACCTCTCTTTTACCCCGCAGGATCTTGACTACCTGCGATCCACCGGAAAGTTCAACCAGGCATTTATCAATTATCTGGCGAATTTTCATTTTGAGTGCGATGTGTGGGCGGTTCCGGAGGGTACCCCCATCTTCCCCGGTGAGCCCATTGTTACGGTACGCGGCCCTGTGATTCAGGCGCAGTTTATCGAAACCATGGTGCTTTTGTGCGTCAACCACCAGACCTTGATCGCGACAAAAGCGAACCGGATTGTGCGGGCCGCCAGCGGCCGTTCCGTGATGGAATTCGGCTCCCGCCGCGCACAGGGCTTCGACGGCGCGGTATACGGCGCCAGAGCAGCGTACATTGGCGGCTGTACCGGTACCGCCTGCACCATCTGCGAACGCGATTTCGGTATCCCCGCAATGGGCACTATGGCACACAGCTGGGTGCAGCTGTTTGACACCGAGCTCGACGCGTTCCGCGCATATGCCCGTGAATACCCCAACCAGTGCGTTCTGCTGGTAGACACTTATAATGTATTGCAGTCCGGCATTCCGAATGCAATCCGCATCTTTAATGAAGAACTGGTTCCGCAGGGCTTCCGCCCCGCGGGAATCCGCATCGACAGCGGCGACATCACATATCTCTCCCGCAAAGCACGCGAGATGCTGGACGCCGCCGGGTTTGAGGATTGCGGCATCTGCGCCTCCAACTCGCTGGATGAATACATCATACGCGACATGCTGATGCAGGGTGCGCAGGTGGACAGCTTTGGCGTTGGCGAGCGCATGATCACCTCGGCTTCGGAGCCGGTGTTCGGCGGGGTGTACAAGCTGGTTGCCGTAGAACGGAAAGACGGCAGTATTGAGCCTAAAATCAAAATCAGCGAAAACGTAGCGAAAATTACGACGCCCGGCTTTAAGCGCCTGTGGCGCCTGTTTGACCGTTACAGCGGCAAGGCGATCGCCGATGTGATCACCCTGCACGACGAGCTGATCGACGACGAGATGCCCTATGTCATCTTTGACCCGGAATATATCTGGAAGCGCAAGCGAGTGGAGAACTTCCGCGCGGTACCGCTGATGACCCAGATTTTCAAGGCCGGACAGTGCATCATGCAGCCGCGCGATCTGCACGAAATCCGTGAATACTGCACCGCGCAGGTAGACACGCTGTGGGAGGAAGTCACCCGCTTTGAAAACCCCCACCGCTACTATGTCGACCTTTCGCAGCAGCTGTGGCAGATCAAAGACAGGCTGATCACGAACCACAACTTCGACAAGCCCACCGATCCGGTGTGATATGAGCCACCCATTAAAAAAGAAAGAACAACTGTTTCTCCCCCGCCAAAGCAGGGGAGAATTCGTTTTCTGCACGATTGGAAAGGATGGGATAAAATGGAGCTTGTCGTAAAAAGATTTGAAGAGCTGACGGCCAATGAGCTGTATGAGATTTTAAAGCTCAGGGTCTCTGTATTTGTAGTGGAACAAAACTGCCCTTATCAGGAGATAGACGATAAAGACAGGCAGGCGCTGCATGTATACCTGAAAGATGAGAATGGGATTCAGGCGTACCTGAGGGTGATTGAAAAAGGGGTCGCTTTTGATGAAGTCTCCATTGGCAGAGTGATTGCCATAAAAAGACGGTGCGGCATGGGCAGCAGAATTCTGGCAGAGGGAATACGGGTTGCCAAAAATCGACTCAAGGCAGACGCGATCAAAATAGAAGCACAAACGTATGCAAAAGAGCTGTATGAAAAGCAAGGGTTCCGGCAGATTTCAGACGAATTTTTGGAGGACGGAATCCCCCATGTACCGATGAGATTGGATTGCAGACAGACAACAGCTTGACAACAAAATAAAAAAACGTTAAAATAAGCGATGCGAGCAGGCTGAACAGTCGCGGGTAACGTCCGAAAGGGCCTATCCGAGGAAAGTCCGAGCTCCACAGGGCAAGAATAACGGCTAACGGCCGCCGGGGGTGACCCCAGGGAAAGTGCAACAGAGAGATACCGCCTGCGCTTTGCGCAGGTAAGGCTGGAAAGGCGGGGTAAGAGCCCACCAGCGCGCGGGAGACCGCGCGGCTATGTAAACCCTATTCGGAGCAACACCGGAATGGGACAAATGCGTCGGCCCGGCGCGTCCCGAACAGGTGGCATTGAGCTGCGGCGGCAACGCCCGGCCAAGATAGATGGCTGTTCACGACAGAACTCGGCTTACAGGCCTGGTCGCACCAACAAACGAAAACTTCCTTGAAAACACCTTTTTCCTGACAATGATGATCCGGAAATCATCGCACTGGGAACGAATTCTCTGGCCGCCCGAAGCACGCTGAAAGCGGCGTAAGAGCGGCACCGGGAAAAGGGAATTGGAAGATGAATCAAACCATGAAGGTTTTAGCTGCCGCATGCAGCTGTTCCTTTATGGTTTTTTCTTATCTCTGTTTTCTTGGTTTTGGCAATGGCTTTAGCGTCGGGGATCCGGCAGGTATGATGAAGAAATGAAACGGAGGAAAGTAAATGAAAACTCTGTATATGGACTGTTTTTCGGGCATCAGCGGCAATATGACGATCGGCGCGTTCCTGGATTTGGGCGTAGACAAGGATATGCTGCTGAGCGAGCTGAACAAGCTGCATATAGACGGCTACCGGATCGAAATCAGCAAAAAACAGAAAAACGGGATCACAGGCACTTATTTCGATGTCATTCTGGAGGAAGCCCCCTCCTCTCACCAGGAAGAAGTATCAGGAGCAGATCAGGAACCGGATGCAGAACAGAAGGCTCTGCCCAGATGTACCTGTAAGCATCACCGTGCCTACTGTATCTGTGGAAAAAACAAGCTGCCGGATGAGTATGGCAGAAAAAAGAAGAAGCACAAGGAAAAACATAAGTACCACCTGAGTCACAACGGCAAACACTCCCACACAGAGGAAGTGTACTCTTCTCTTGGGCACGGGGAAGCGCACCATGACCATGCTCATGATGATCATCATGAGCACCATGAGCACGACATGCACGAGCACGAACATGAACACGGGCACAAGCATGGACACGGACATGAACATACACATGAACATACGCACGCGCCGCACCGCAATCTGCAGGATATTACCGAAATCATCGACGGCAGCGAGCTGTCTGATCGGGTCAAGCAGCTTTCGAAAAAAATGTTCTCCTTTGTGGCGGAAGCGGAGGCAAAGGTTCACGGCAAACCGATTGAGGAAGTCCATTTTCACGAGGTGGGCGCCATCGATTCCATTATCGATATTGTCGGCACTGCCATCTGTGTGGAGAGCCTGAACCCCGGCCGTATTGTCGCTTCGCATCTGCCGGTCGGCTCCGGCTTTGTGCGCTGCCAGCACGGCCTGATCCCCGTGCCCGCTCCGGCCACGCTGGAGATTATCCGAAAGGGCGGCATTCCGGTTTATTCAAACGGAATCAAGAAGGAGCTGGCCACCCCCACCGGCGCGGCAATCCTTGCTGCCCTGGCCGAAGAATACAGCCCGCAGCCGGAAATGAAGATTCACGCCGTCGGCTACGGCGCCGGGCTGTATGATCTGGAAATCCCCAATACCCTGCGGCTGATTCTGGGAGAAACGCTTCCGGTCAAAGAGGATCCGAAGCCCCAAAGCGGAGTGATTCTGGCCGAGACCAATATTGACGACACCACCGGAGAGGTACTCGGTTACGTGATGGGCCGCCTGCTGGATGCCGGCGCGCTGGATGTATTCTTCACCCCCATCTATATGAAAAAATGCCGCCCCGCCGTAACGCTCTCTTTCTTATGTGAAGCGTCTTTGGTGCAGGCATTGGAGCGGATCGTATTCGAAGAAACCTCGACGATCGGCATCCGCAAAATTCCGGTGCAGAGAACCGTCATGGACAGAACCTATGGAACCGTGGAAACTCCCTATGGGAAAATCCAGGTGAAAAAAGTGACTTATGGCGGGCTCACAAAGAGGTATGGAGAATTCGAGGACGTCAAGGCCGCCGCGGAGCGGCACGGAATACCAATTCAAAAAGTATATGACGCATTGAAAATCAACGAAGCCAATTAGCGGGAGGAATACACATGGACGAACTGCATTTAAAATATGAAAAGCTGGAGCAATACCTGCGTTCTTTGGAAAGCGTCGCCGTGGCGTTTTCCGGCGGCGTGGACTCCACCTTTCTGCTGACCGCCTCGCATAAGGCTCTGGGGGATAAAGCCGTGGCTGTTACGGCACGCTCCTGCAGCTTTCCGCAGCGGGAGCTGAACGAAGCCAAACGCTTTTGTGACCTCAACGGGATTCAGCACATCATTGTAGATTCGGAAGAGCTGCACATTTCCGGATTTTCCGAAAACCCGGTGAACCGGTGCTATCTGTGTAAAACAGAGCTGTTCCAGAAAATCCGGGAGGTAGCGGACCGGTTGGGCCTGAAGGAAATTGTGGAGGGCTCTAATCTGGACGACAACGGCGATTACCGCCCCGGGCTGATCGCCGTGGCGGAGCAGAATGTAAAAAGCCCCCTGCGGCACTGTGATCTGTCTAAAGCGGAAATCCGCATTCTGTCGAAGGAATTGTGTCTTCCCACCTGGAGCAAGCCCTCCTTTGCCTGTCTTTCCTCCCGCTTTCCTTACGGTGAAAGGATCACGGAAGAAAAGCTTTCTCAGATCGACAAAGCCGAACAGATTCTGCTGGATTTGGGGTTCCGCCAGGTGCGCGTGCGGCATCACGGCAATCTGGCCCGCATTGAGGTGGAGGAGGAGCAGTACCCGAAGCTGCTGGATCAAGAGGTTCGGCACGCTATCTCCGACCAAATCAAAGCCCTTGGGTTCGTTTACGTATCGATCGATATAACGGGTTACCGTACCGGCAGCATGAATGAAACGCTGGCCGCGAAAGGAATCCTCTAAGAAATCCATTTTAAATTAAAAAGCGCCGGGGCCACGATCTTTCGTGGTCCCGGCGCTTTCTGCTATTACAGCCTGTACGGCCGGCTGTTATGTTTCAGATTGATGAGGGAGCTTTACAAAGAGCGTAAAACGGCGATCCCGGCCCAGCTTTTCTCCGATTCCGCAATCGAAATTAAAGAAAAAGATCGCACCCATTGGCAGGGGGTACACCGCCGCCCCCGCTTTCATCTTCGCAAAGCACTCGCTGCAATAAACGGGCCGCTCCCCGCTCGGCTGAAAGGGAACCTTGCACGGCTTGCCGCAGGCCGCACAAACGGCATCATACATTTGACGAGGGGGGCGCTGTTCCCCTGTGTTCTTGCGGGCCGACCGGCATTCCTTGCACCGCTTGGGCTCGTTCGTGAACCCCTTTTCCGCATAAAACTCCTGCTCCCCAGCGGTCCAAATGAATTCTTTTCCGCAGTCCGCGCAGACAAGTACTTTATCCTCATACATCATTGACAACTCCTTATTTCTCCGCCAAGGCATCGCGTTTGGACGGCTGACTGTTAACGGTTATTTGGCAAGGCTGTCATAAATCTTGGAAAGGTTATCTTCGATGCGCTCCAGATAGGATTTATCGTCTTCGCCGCCTTCGATCGTATAGATCGTTTCCACCTTGGCGCCGACTTCGTCTGCCAAAGTCTTAGAAACCTCCGGGCTGGCCATTTCTTCCGCAAAAATGGTAGTTACCTGATTCTCTTTGCAGTATTTCACAAGCTCCGTCATCTGCTGCGCACTGGGTTCACCCTCAGCGAATACATCCTCCACGCTGTTCTGCTCCAGGCCAAATTCCCGGCAAAGATAGCCGAAAGCGGCATGCCCGGTGACAAAGCTCTTCTTTTTCACGGACTGGAATTTTCCCTGATACTCCGTGTAGAGCTTCTCCAGCTGGGCGACATAGTCGTTGCAGTTTGTCTCATAGAACTCTTTATTGGAAGGATCCGCGCTGACCAGCGCTTCTTTGATATTCTTCACTTCCAATTCCGCGCCCTTGAGGCTGAGCCACAGGTGAGGATCATATTGGCCGTGTTCTTCGATTTCTTCCTCTTCCGTGTTCTGAATTGGTTCCGCGCCCTTTGAAGCCTCTACTGTGATGAGACTCGAATTATTTGCGGATTTGATCGCATCTTCCACCCAGGCTTCCATGCCAAACCCGTTATATACAAAAATTTTGGCTTTACTCAGCCCTGCCAGGTCCTGCGCCTTGGGTTCAAAATCATGCGGCTCCGTGCCGTCCGGAATAATCGTAGCGACCTCTACCCTGTCTTTTCCGACAGCCTCTACAAATTCCTTCATCGCGTTAAAGGTAACGGAAACCGGGATTTTTTCCGCTTCCGCTGAGCTTGTGCTTTCGGCACTGCTGCTCCCCTGCTGCTCTGTCGGACTCCCATTGCTGCAAGCCGTGGCGCCCATCAGGATCGTCAGACTTAACAGCAACGCTGCTGCTTTTTGAAACATTCTTAACAACCTCCTATATTACACTTGCAAATGGAGTGCATTTGCGCTTATAATCTATATCATAGGCGCGTAAAATTGATTTGTCAAGCGCAAACGAAACGCATTTGCAAAGTGTTTTCTGCTTTGTAGGGCGCTCGGCGCAAAGCACGCACCATTTTAAAAGAGGTGACCATGTTCATGATCCAGGCAAGCAATCTGTTTTTTTCTTATACGGGTTCTCCCCCGTATGTATTAAACGATATCTCACTGGAAATATCCGACGGCGACTATGTGTCTGTGGTCGGTGAAAACGGCTGCGGCAAAAGCACGTTGATGCGGCTGATCCTGAAATTCATAAAACCGACCGGCGGTGTCATCGAATCGAAGGCAAAGAGAATCGGGTATGTTCCGCAAAAAAACGATTTTTCAAACGCGAATTTCCCGATCACTGTTTCTGAGATGCTCCATTCGTACCGCAAGCTTTTGAAGATCAAAGACAAAAGCGTCGTTGCGTCCGGCATTGCGCAGGTAGGTATGAACGGCTTTGAAAACGCACTGGTGGGAACGCTCTCCGGCGGTCAGGGACAGAAGATTTTAATTGCGCGGGCCCTGCTGGGAAATCCCGATCTGCTGATATTGGATGAACCGTCCACGGGAGTGGATATGGAAAGTCAGAAAGAGATTTACGGTTTTCTCAAAAAACTGAACCGGGAAAAAGGGATCACGATTGTTTCCGTCGAACACAACCTGAACGCCGCCATTGCCAACTCGACGTTTTTGTATCATCTGGCGGCGGGGCGCGGACATCTCTGTACCCCCGAGCAGTATACAAAGGAATATCTTCACGGAGAAAAGAAAGGTGAATCGAATGCTTAGCTATAATTTCATGCAGAACGCGTTGTTTGTATCTGTTTTTATTTCCATACTGTGCCCTTGTATCGGTATTTTTCTCGTTTTGCGCCGTTATTCCATGATTGGCGATACTCTCTCCCACGCCTCTTTGGCGGGGGTTACGATCGGCCTGATGTGCGGGCAAAATCCCGTTCTGGGGGCGTTCCTCTTTACCTCTTTCTGCGGTGCGCTCATTGAGTTTCTGCGCAGCTATTTCAAAAAGTATACCGACCTGATTCTCACGGTCGTTCTCTCCCTGAGCGTCGGTACCGCCATTACGATCATCAGCTCCGGTAAGCTCCACGCGAACGCCGACTCTTTCCTGTTCGGCAGCATTCTTACCGTTACGAAATTCGATATGGCTATGGTTCTGATTCTCAGCCTGATTTCCGTTTTGACGCTGATTGTTTTATACCACCAAATGATTTACATTGCCTACGATGAGGAAGCAGCCAAGGTGGCCGGCGTGAGAGTCCGGCTGATCAATTATGTATTTTCCATTCTGGTCGCCTCTGCCATTTCTATTTCTATTCGGATCGTCGGCGTTCTGGTTCTTAGCTCTATGATTGCCCTCCCTGTCGCGACGGCGCTGCAGCTGGAAAAGGGCTTTCGGCATACGTTCCTGTTTTCCATCGTTTTCAGCTTCCTCGATATCATGCTCGGGCTTTTTCTCTCCTATTACCTGAATGTGGCGCCCGGCGGCTTTACCGCGCTGGTTTCTGTTACAATGCTCGTATTGGTACTGGCCGGAAAGCAAATCGCGAAAAGGGTACGTTCCTTCAAAGGCAGCCCGGTTTCGTAAAAATAGGACGAAAAATACTTGACTTCAATGAATAAGCGACATACAATCTGGTATAATGCACATAATTTGCATTTGCATTAACGCTCACTGTGCATTACGGGAGGCATCTTACCTATGACGGATTTTACAAACAACTGGCCCGCCGGTTTGAAAAAAACCAAGCCGCGCGAACGCGTGCTTTCTGCGCTGGAAGCGGCGGAAAGCCCTTTGAGCGTTCAGGAACTCTGTTCTAAAATCACAACTGAGCAGGACCCGGCGTGGCCCTCTACCGTTTACCGGATCCTAAGCCTTTTTGTGAAAAAAGGGATCGTAACAAAGCTTTCCGTCATGAGCAGTGAAACAGCGGTTTATGAGCTGAACCGTTTTCACTATAAGCATTACGCCGTATGTATCAATTGCCATAAGATCATTCCGCTGGAAAGGTGTGCGATCGAAACAATTTTCCCGGGCCTTCCAGAAAGGGAGTTTCAGGTGGTCGGGCACAATCTGGAGGTATACGGCTACTGCAAAAACTGCATGCATAAGGGATGACGCCACGATCATACCCAAAACAGATTTACATCATTTCCTGATACTTGGGAAAGCGATTTGTACGTGTAGGAAAACAACCGCCGATTGAAAAGGAGTTAATAATGGCAAAAAAATCAAAAATGATGAAACACCTGCGTCAGCAGCAGACAGTAGAAAAGTATGCCGAATTGCGCAAAGCTCTGATCCAAGCGGGTGATCGCACCGCACTGAGCAAGCTGCCGCGCGATGCTTCCCCGGTACGGGTTCACAACCGCTGCTCTCTGACCGGGCGGCCTCACGGCTATCTGCGCAAATACGGCATATCCCGCATTCTATTCCGAGAGCTGGCGCATCAGGGGAAAATCCCCGGTGTTCATAAATCCAGTTGGTAATTTTTTGAGAGGAGTCTTACGATGAGAGAAAAAATTACGTTGGCATGCACAGAAACAGGAGACAGAAATTATACGACAACAAAAAATAAGAAAATCCATCCCGAAAGAATGGAATGCATGAAATATTGCCCCCGTTTGCGCAAGCACACGCTGCATAAGGAAACCAAATAATATTGTTCGGTTTGCAAAAGGTACTCCGTCCGATCCCGTTATTTATTTTTATTGAATCAAAGGAGAATGAGGCCAGTGGCAACAGAAATTTATATTATCTCAGGTTTTTTGGGCGCAGGCAAAACCACGCTGATTCAAAAGCTGCTGAGTGAAGCGTTTGCGCAAGAAAAGGTAGCGCTGATCGAAAATGACTTCGGGGAGATCAGCGTGGATGCCGCGCTGCTGAAATCCAGCGGCGTGGAAATTAGGGAAATCAGTGCCGGCTGCATCTGCTGCAGCCTCTCGGGTGATTTTGTAAGCGCGCTCAAAGACCTTTTAAAACGCTATCAGCCCGATAAAATCATCATTGAGCCGTCCGGGGTCGGCAAGCTTTCCGACATTGTAACGGCGTGCGCCGACCCACAGATCCAGTCCCTGGCGAAGGTAAAAAGCCGAATTACCGTTGCGGACGCAAAGCGCTGCAAAATGTATCTGGAGAATTTCGGCGAGTTTTTCATCAATCAGATTGAAAACGCAGATGTCGTTCTTCTCAGCCGCACGGGGCTTTCTCCGGACCAGGCCGCACCGGCCCGCAGGCTGGTGAAGAAACTGAATCCGCATGCCCGCCTCTTTTCCGAACCATGGGAGCAAATTGCCGCCGGCGAGATTCTGGCGCCTCATCCGCGTGAGGCGCACTGCGGACACGACCACCACTGCAGCCATTCCCACGAGCATTCTCATGTAGAACCGGCCTGTTCTGAGCATTCGAAGCATGATGAGCCGATCTGCTGTGATCACCACAGCCATGACCATCATAGCCATGCGGAGCTCGACTGCTCTGATCACCATGATTACCACGAACACCACGAGCATCATGGGGCCTGCGGGTGCGGACATAACCATGCGGCGGAAGAGATTTTTGACACCGTGACCATCCGGACAAAACGGAGATTCCGCACAGAAGACCTGCTTTCTCTTGTGTCCCGCATGGAACAGAGCGCAAAGGGATCGATTCTGCGCGCCAAGGGGATTGTTCAAGGTACCGGCGGATATCTGAACTTCCAATATCTTCCAGGTGACGTTCAGATCACAAACTCTGCCGTCGGCGGCAACATGCTTTGCTTTATCGGCCGCCACCTGAACCGGCAGGAGCTGACCGCTCTTTTCGGCGCAGAATGACGCCATAGCGGCATTTGCCGTGGACACGCAGACATGCAGCTCCCCTGCCGGGCCCATAGGAGGAATCCTCCGCCCGGCAGGGGAGCCTTTCAAAAAACGGATACATCCATGTGTTTCGGCCACTTCGTCCGGGTCCCTTGTGCTTGACAAGAAAATCATATCCAACTATAATGGGCACAAATGCAAAATGTGTGCATTTGGAACGGATACTGAAATTTCAATTAAAGGAACCGGAAATCATGAAAAGACAAAAAAGGAAATCAAAAAAGTGGATCGCATTACTGCTGCTCGGGGCCGCTTTTCTGACTGCGGGATATGCGCTGCGAAATGTCGATGTATTTCACATACAGCAGCCGAATTCAAGTACCGGCGCCTTGACCTCCTCCCCGTCTTCCCAGCCGTCCTCGGCGGTAGATTCGCAGGCGCCGCGCAGTGAAGTTCCAGCGGAGAATTCCTCGAAGGTGCCCGAAAAGCCGGCGTATCAGGGGGAGACGCTGGACAGTTTAAATATTCGGCTTTCCGCGGGAACAGACCAGGACGTTGTATTTGCCGTTTCGAAAGGAACCAAGCTCAGCATTCTGGAGGAACCCGATGGCGATTGGGTAAAAGTGAAAGCCCCAGACGGCCGGACCGGCTGGTGCAATAAAAATTATCTGAAGATCACACCGTCGAATGGTACCGATGCTTCGAACGTAACAAAGGAACAGGAGACCTTCCCCGCTTTTGCGCAGGTTTCCTATGCAAAAGCGGCCCAACCGCTCACCGTCTATGTTTCGATACAGGATCAGAAGGTCACTGTTGTGGACGCGAAAAATCTTGTTGTTCAGGTTTTTCCCTGCTCCACCGGAATGGAAGGCTATGAAACGCCCACCGGAAACTACACGGTTACAAACCGCGGAGAATCGTTCTATAATAAAGGCTTAAAAGAGGGCGCTTATTACTGGACACAGTTCTATGGAAACTATCTGTTCCACAGTCTTCCTTTCGATGAAAACAGGGAAATGATCGCAGGTGAAGCTGAAAAACTGGGACAACCTGCCTCGCATGGATGCGTGCGTCTCTCGATGGACAACGCAAAATGGTTCTATGACAACATTAAAAACGATACGAAGGTCGTCATTCAGTAACGGCGCAGACGATCCGCCTGAAAGAGCAAAGGAGCGATTGTTATGAGAAAGCCCATCCCGATCACCGTGCTGACCGGCTATCTCGGTTCCGGTAAAACGACCCTTGTCAACCGGCTGCTGGCCGACCCACAGGGACTGCGAATTGCGGTGATCGTCAACGATATCGGCGAGATAAACATTGACGCCGCGCTGATCAGCGAGAAGGGGCACGCTTCCATCACCGACGACAGTCTGGTGGCGCTGACCAACGGCTGCATCTGCTGCACTCTGCGGACGGATCTGATCACCCAGATCGTGCGGCTGGCAAAAGCCGACTGCTTTGACTATATTCTGATCGAGGCCAGCGGCATCTGCGAGCCACTGCCGATCGCGCAGTCCATCGCCATGCTGGACGGTACCATGAAGGATCAAGGGCTCCCCACCCTATGCCGTCTGGATTCTGTCGTAACCGTTGTGGACGCCTACCGCCTGCTGACGGAATTTTCCGGCGGAGAAGCGCTTCTATACCCGGATGGAGAGGCGGACATCGCACAGCTTTTGGTGGAGCAGATCGAGTTCTGCGATTTGGTTCTGCTGAACAAAACAGATTTGCTGTCGGAGGAGGAAACCGCAAAGGTCGAAGCCATCGTAAAGGCGCTGCAGCCCTCGGCCCAAATCAGGCAAACCAGCTTTGCGGATGTTCCGTCCAAAGATATTCTGAACCTTCGTCTTTTTGATTTTTCCAAGACATTTCTTTCTGCCGGCTGGGCGCAGACCATTGAGCATGAACAGGATGAAGAGGAAATGCACGATCACCATGAGGCGGAGCATCACGGCCACGGGGAAAATCACGATGGACATCATCACGATCATGACGAACACCAGCATCTTGACGAATATGGAATTTCCACCTTTGTCTATTACCGCCGCCGGCCCTTTCACGACGATCGGCTGGAAGCATGGGTCAATCGTTTTCCCGCCCAGGTAATTCGGTGCAAGGGACTTGTCTGGATTGACGGAGAGGACGATACCTCCTTCCTTCTTGAGCAAGCGGGTAAATCCGTCAGCGTACAGCCCTTTTCCCGCTGGCTGGCGGCAGCATCCCCAAAAGAGAGGGAGCAGGCGTGGCAGCGCGATCCCCTCTCGCGGAACAACTGGGATGAGCAGGCAGGTGACCGCATGACCAAGCTGGTTTTTATCGGGGCGGACATGGACGAAGCTGCTATCTGCGCTTCGCTGGACCAATGCCTGGCTTAATTCGGCGACATATGGATCAAGTTTTTTAATAAACCGGAAAGAGAGACCGGAAGCGAATCGTATCGGTAAAAAAAGATATGAAAAGCCTTCGGCCGCGGAATGAACGCGCAGCCGAAGGCTTTTTTTATCAATCACTGTACTTGACCTGGCAATTCGATCGTTCAACCCTTGCAGCGTATCTGTAGAAAGAAGTTTCCTGTAAGATTGATTTTATATTTCAATTTGAAAAAAGAAAGATATAAACACACGACGGTACCCTCAGCAATGATGTGAGTCTTGATTTTATGATCCTATCATAGTATGATAGGATAGTCCCATTTAAGACTATTATACAATGAGACTAAATAAGGAGAATTACTATGACAAAAGCAGAAACGAATGCGAATGAGTATTTGCGCATTTATTTTGAACTGAATGCCCAATATGAAGCATATGCGAAAAGTCTTGGAATTTCTTACAGCACATTGTCGGCTCTCCGAATCATTCTGGAACACGATGGGGACTGCACACAAAGAACCATCTGTGAATACACCTTCCTTCCAAAACAGACGGTCAACGCGATTGTAACAGCCCTGCTGCGTCACGGCGCCATTCGAATGGTCGAGCTCGATTCCGACAGAAGGCACAAGGTGATTCATCTTACTGACAAAGGGCGGGCATTTGCCCTTGAAGTGATTCAAAAGATGAAAAACGCGGAAAGCAAGGCAATGGAAAGTTTGGATGAAAGCCAGAAAGAAACGATGCTTATTGCTGCAAAATTATATGTGGCCCGCTTTCGCGGCTATTTGTTGGAGTAATCTTCATAAAAGCTGTCGCAACACTGCCAATCCAAGACCTGAAAGGAATCTTACAATATGGGAAAAGGACAAAAAGCCACAGTCATTGTCTTGATCTGTGGCGCTTTTTTATCGGTGCTGAACCAAACGCTAATGAATCCGGCCATCCCCTCGGTTATGGCCGAACTGAACATAACCGCGGCCACCGCACAGTGGCTCGTTTCTGGCTTTACTTTAGTAAATGCTATTGTCGTGGCTGTTTCAGCGTTTTTAATGGATCGATTTTCAACAAGGAAACTGTTTATCGCCGTTTTCAGCTTTTTTTTTGTCGGCAGTCTGCTTGCGGCTTGGGGGATTAACTTTCCTGTTCTGCTCGCCGGACGTATCTTGCAGGCGATCTGTGCGGGCGTTATGCTGCCAATGTCAATGACTGTGCTGCTCCTTATCTTTCCCCACGAAAAACGGGGCAGCGCAATGGGAATGTACAACTTCGTCATCATGTTTGCGCCCGCAATGGGCCCCGCGATTTCGGGCATACTCACAGATATCACAGGCTGGCATACCATGTTTCTGATTATGGCGGGGCTGGCGGCAATCATCATCCTTGTTGCAACCTTCGTGATGAAAAATTCCGGCAAGACAAAGTCTGTGTCTCTGGATAAAATGTCCGTCGCGGAATCGTCATTGGGGCTCTTTTGTCTGCTTTACGGCTTTTCTATACTCGATAAGATGGAAACCCTGCCTGCCGCAGTGATCTTGATTGCTTTGGGCGCCGGAATACTTTTTCTTTTTGCACGACGTCAGTTTCGGCTTGCAGAGCCATTTTTAGAGCTTCGGGTATTCCTGGACAAGCAGTTCCGGTACGGAATCGTGATTTCCATGCTGATTTCAGCATCCCTTGCGGCAGTATCCCTCACCCTTCCCATCTATATCCAGACTGTACGCGGATTTTCGGCCACCATTTCCGGATTGGTCATGGTTCCCGGCTCGATTTTAGGAGCAATCGGGGGATATTTTGCGGGCAATTTACACGATAAATTCGGGGCACGGTACCTTTCGATTGCAGGGGTATCCTTGCTGTCACTCGGTTCGCTGGGAATGGCTATGTGGGGATTTGACACCCCAATTGTATTAATGATTATTGTTTACTGTGCCCGTTCTTTTGGATTGATGCTTGCCAATACGCCGATCAACATCTGGTCAATCGGCAATCTGCCGGATGAGATTCTGCATCACGGCAACGCGGTGTCAAGCGCCATGCGTCAAGTTGCCTCTACCTTTGGCGTTGCCCTTATGGTATCGGCCATGTCACTCGCTACAAATTTGTTTGGCGGTGACAATTCGGCAAAGTCACAGCTAATCGGGATTCACGCCGCGTTTTATCTCAGCATCGTCATTGCTGTTATCAGCCTTATCGTGGTCATTGTTAAGGTGAAAGACCGCAAAAAGACGGATGTTGTTTCGGAAAGCAGAATTGTATCAGAGCTTGACGCAGCCATGCACTCGGATCCTTACACGGTATCGTCCGGCGATTCCATTGAACGCGTGATTGAAAAATTCATCGAATACCGCACAAGCGGGCTGCCTGTCATCGACAGCAGCAGGCACATTATCGGCTATGTATCGGATGGGGATGTTCTGCGGTATATGGCAAGGCAGGATGTGCATGTTGTCGGGGAATCCTTTTCTTATGTGCTGCCGGACAACGAAGAGTTTGTGTCCAAAGCCAAGGAGGTTTTGCAAAAAAACATATTGGAAATCGCAACAAAGCACACAATAACCGTGGAATTCATCACCCCGTTGTCGGAGGTCTGTCGACTGTTTTACGAACATAAGCTGAGCAAAATCCCGGTAACGCAAAACGGCGTTCTTGTGGGAACAATCAGCAGGGGCGACACGATGCGTTACCTGATGAAAAAATTGTCGTTTCACACGGAGTGCAAAACGAATTGAGAAAAGGCGTTACAGAAACGATCTGCCGTATACACGGTCTGCCCGAACTCAATGCCGCTTTTCCTTTTCCCCACAGATATTCGGCCTGTGTGCCTTCGTGACGGAATGTGTTTCAATATCCATTTCACATGTTCCGGAATTGTGCGCAAACAGGATACAAAAGGACAAATTTGAAATAGAACGCAAAAGCCCCCAGATACGGAGATATTCCGCATCTGGGAGCTTTTTGATACAGTAAAAATTCGGCACGGCAAAGCAGCCGGCGGAAGTTTAAAAAGGAACAGCCTCTGGCGGAGTACCCCCTTCGGGAATCTGCTGTTCGGGCAAAGCATCTGATTCGGGGGATTGGTGAAACCGGCTATCCTTTTTATTTACCGTGAGATGAGCGATCCAGAGGTTGAGAAGTAAAGAAACGACTCCGGTGTGATCCGTATCCTGCATTCTCAAGTATGTATTTCGGGGCAAAATCACCTGTAACGGATGAGTCTGCCCCGAACTGATGATTTCTTAGAAGATCATTGCTCCTACAATACCAAAGACCAAAGCGCTGGAAACAAGGGTGATAATCTGTGGGATACAGCTGTCCTGAATATGGTCGTGCTGCCCGTCGGCATTCAGACCAGCCGTCGGCCCCAAGGTAGAGTCGGAAGCAGGGGAACCCGCCTCGCCCATCGTCGCCGCGCCGACGATCAGAATGACGGTCGCGCCAACGCTGAAGCCGATCACCTGCGCGAACGGAACATACAGTGCCGCCAAAATCGGAACGGTGCCGAACGAGGAACCGGTGCCGATGGTAAGTACAAGGCCTACGAGAATCAGAACGATCGCGATAACGAGCTTGTTGGTACCGACCACACTGATGGTGGATTGTACCAGAGCGTCGATTTGTCCGCTGCTGCTCAGCACGTTGCTGAAGCCTGCAGCCGTCAGCATCACAAACGCCATAAAGCCCATGATGCCAATGCCCTGATCAACCACATCGCCCATATCCTTCATCTTTACCACGCCCAGCAGCAGGAACAGCAGCAGGCCGGCCAAAGCGCCCAGGATCATGGAGTCAAAAGCAAGCTGAACCACAACAATCAAAATCACACTGATCATTGTTGCCCACTGCGTTTTCATCAGGGGCTTACCGCCCTCTGTGTTAGTGTCCTCGGCAACGATTTCCTCCTGCACACCGCCGATGCCTTCCATCACATATTCTCTGGGCTTTCTATAGAGGAAATAGGCTACGATAAAGCCGACAACCGTGCTCAAACCGAGGAACCAGGTGTAGTGCCAAACATCCATTACCGCAATGGGCATGCCGAACTTTGTCATGTTCTGAGATACGATGGTATGGAAGATCAAACCGAACCCGATGGGGAACGTGACCCAGGTTCCCTTCAGGCCAAACGCCAGCGCACAGGAAGCAAGGCGTCTGTCCAGCTTCATCTGGTTCATAAGTACCAACATGGCGGGAATGATCATCGGCATAAACGCAATATGAATCGGAATAAAGGTCTGTGAGAGGAAAGACATGAAAATCAAAATCGCAAGCAGCTTCATTTTGCTGCCTTTGATGATGCCCCCCATCTTCCCGGACAATTTGGTCGTGAGGCCGCACCGCTCAATCGTCACGGCGACAGCTCCCAGCAGCACATAGCTGAGCGCCGCTTCACCGTTGCCCGCCATGCCCTCCGTAAACAGGCCCATCGTATCGGAAACGCTCATTCCGGACAGAAGACCGCCGATCAGAGAAGAAATAACGAGTGCAAAAACAACGTTGACTTTAACAAAACACAGAACCAGCATGACGATAACCGCAATCATAATCGGGTTAGTCAATAATGCGATCATAAAGTACCCTCCTTTTTTCTTTGCAATTTCTCTGCTTCTACCGTTGGAATGCTCCCCCGGCTGATTTCATCCACGCACCACACTGAACCGCCGGAAAAATACTGCGATTCCTTTTTTTGGAAGCACTTTTCTACAACCCCTGCCCTTCGGTTGGCTCTGTCAACCCGGGCAATATCCCCTCCTCTAATCACGCGAATTCAGATCTTCTTATCCATCATCGCGTATTTCCAGATGACTGTTCGATCCCTTGAGCCGCCCAAATGGGACAAACAGTATTTATGATCTATTTCATTTGCAATCATCGGCACTTCAGCCTTTGATTCGTCCTTGTCTACAGATCTCTATGTTGGATAACGGCCCCTTTCCACGCGGGCTCCACCAGTTTTCGGTACAAATTCAAATACCCGTTCTTGATGCGGCAGGGCGCTTCTTTTCGGAACGCTTCTTTTCTGGCCGCCAATTCCTCATCGCTGATATCAACATGAATTGAACGCCGCGGGATATCGATCACAATGGAATCTCCATCCTGAAGCAAAGCGATTGGGCCGCCGACAGCGGCTTCCGGACAGATATGTCCCACAAAGCACCCGCTGTTTGTGCCGGAAAAACGGCCGTCTGTGATCAGTGCGACTTCTTTTGCCAGCCCCAAACCATCGATCAGCTTCATCAGCAGATACAGCTCAGGCATCCCGGGCCCTCCGACGGGCCCTTCATACCGTACCACAAGCACGTCTCCGGGTTGAATTTTGTTTTCCTGAGCCGCTTTCAGAGCATCCTCCTCCGAATCAAAGCAGCGGGCCTTCCCCTGGAACACCTGCATATCCGGGTCAATTGCCGCGGGTTTTGTAACGGCCGAGTCCGGCGCGAGGTTCCCCCATAAAACGGCCAATCCGCCGGAGCCCGCATACGGTTCTTTCAGACTTTTAATGACGGCCCGATCGGTCTGAATCAAAGAAGACATTGTATTTAAAACATCTGCTAACGATCGGGCAGCGGCGGTCATCACATTCAAATCCAGAAGAGGTTTCAGTTCCTGCAATACGGCAGGGATGCCCCCGGCATGATGGAAATCGACCATGTTATAGGGGGATGAGGGATTGAGCTTCACCAGCAGCGGAGTATTGCGGCACAGAGCATCAAACTCTTCCATATCGAATTCCAGCTCCAGTTCATAGGCAACGGCGGGAAGATGCAGCGCAACGTTGGTGGAACCGCCGATCGCTGAACTAAGGCGCACCGCGTTCCTCAGGCTGGCCTGTGTCATGACTTGTCTGGAGGTAATTCCCTGCCGAACCAGTTCGACTATAGCTTTGCCAGATTTTTGTGCCGCCTGCAGCCGCTCCGAATAAACGGCGGGAATGGTCGACGTACCCGGCAGGATCATTCCCAATGCTTCCGCAACGCAGCTCATGGTATTTGCCGTTCCCAGCATGGAACAGGAACCGCAGGTAGGCATGACTCTGTCTTCCAGCTGCTTGAATTCCTCTTGTGTGATTTTCCCGGCCTGATAAGCGCCTAAGGCTACCGCAAGGCTTGTGGCATCCGAAGCCCTGCCATTCCAGTCGCAGCCCCCCAGTGAAGGACCCCCGTTGACAATCAGCGCGGGAAGGTCGATCCTGGCGGCGGCCATCAGCAGGCCGGGGATAATCTTATCGCAGGAACCGAGCAATACCATACCGGAAAATCGATTGGCCTGCGCCATGGCTTCCACGCTGTCGGCAATCAATTCTCTGGTAGGCAGGATATACCTGGTGCCAATATGTCCCTCAGCAATTCCATCGCAGGCGCCGATCAGACCAAATTCCACAGGCGTCCCGCCGGCGATCCGGATGCCGTCTTTTACAGCATCGGCTACCTGCCTTAGGTTATAGTGCCCGGGAACGGCCGTACTCCAGGTATTTGCAACCCCGATCAGGGGCTTTTGCAAATCTTCATCGGTATATCCCATCGTTTTGAATAAAGCCCTGTTCTCGGCCCTTTCCATCCCCTCCACTACATCGCGGCAGCGCAATCTCATGACAAAGTTCCTTTCCCAATGACTGTCGTTTTTAGAAGCCGGACATCACGGCCGGGCAGATGGATCAGTTGACCAGGTCCTCCGGGCGTTCGCCGCGCAGCATCCGGATGGCATTCCATGCAGCCCGGTTGCGCAGTTCTTCAAAGGATTCCTGAGAAATATACGAAACATGCGGTGTGACGATACAATTCGGCGCGTTGAAAATCGGCTCCTGCTCTCTGGGCGGTTCATGTGCGATCACATCGACCGCGGCCCCGGCAATCACATGGTTTTCCAGCGCCTTGATCAGCTCTTCCTCTTTCACAATCGCCCCGCGGGCGGTATTGATGAAATAGGCGGTGGGCTTCATGAGCGAGAATTCCCGCTCGCCGATCAGGCCGGTTGTGTTTTCGTCCAGCTTTACATTCAGACTGACGTAATCCGCCTGCCGCAGGCCTTCTTCCATGGTGACCGGCTCGATATCCAGCTTCCGGAGCGCTTCGCCGCTCCGGCTCGGATCATAGGCGATCACTCTCATGCCAAGGCTTTGGCAGCGTTTTGCCACCGTGCTGCCGATTCTTCCGCACCCGATCACAAACAAGGTGGAGTGAGAAATCCGGCGGGGAACCCGGGCCGCGGCCTGCGCACCCCATTCCCCATTCTTCAAGTTGTCGTGGTAAAAGGTCAGGCTCTTATAGAAATGGAAAATAGCTGCAAGTACATAGTCGGCCAAATCCTCCGCGCAGTAGCCCTGCACGTTTGTGACGCCGATTCCTTTTGCGCGGGCCGCCTCTGTATCGATGCGATCATACCCGCCGCCGAGCACGGCAATTCCTTTGCAGTTTTCCAGCCGCTGGATCACAGAAGCGGGAATCTGCGCGTATACCTGCGCAATAATGGCATCCGCACGGTAGCCGAATTCTTCCAAATCGCGCTCATAATCATAGCTGGAAAACTTCAGTTCACAATCGGGATATTGCTGCTGCAGGACGTTCACTTCTATCTCATAGTCCTTCCACTCCTCATCGATAAACCAAAACAGTGGACGATTCATTTTCATTTTCCTCCTTCATACGGTGGCGGGGTTCTGCCTGCGCGCTTTATTCCGATAAAATCTCTACGACGGAGTGGTCGGCATCCACACGAATGATATCTCCGTCTTTAACCACATCGTAGAACGCCGGGTCTACCTTATCGACCATCGGAACCTCCATGATGATCGCGCTGGATACCAGAACGGTTTCCGGATGCTGAATGATCATCGCTTTCGGCGCGTTTCCCTTTGTGTTGAGCTGGTAGATGCCGTCGGCCTGCACCACAGAGCTGCCTTTGCCGCTCGGGAAAATCAGAATCTTTTTGGCGATGCTCTTGCCTTCCAAATCGTGGCCGGGCTCAATGACGGTGCCTGTTTTGGGGTCGATCAGGTAAAACATGATGTCGTCCTTCGATACGACCGCTTCGCCCTCTACAACACCTTCCGAAATTTTGTGACACTGAAATACCTTTTTCTCCATTTTATTTCACCTCACCTGTTAATGCCGCCTCGATGCAGGTATCCAAATCTCTGATGACGAAATGGATTCCCCTGCGCTGCGGATAGTACGCGCATTTCGGGGATTCCGTAATGCCGACCTTGCCGTTCAGATGTCCCCAGCAGGGCTGATCGGGGCAGGTATCGGGAACGATGAATCCGCCGGCCTGTGTGATGATCTCATCCAGACCCATGCGCACCGCCATCTCTTTGACATGACTCGAGGTCAAAATCCACATTTCTTTCTGGAGCTTTTTGCCCTCAATGCGCTCCGCGATGTGCTTTACTTCTTCCAATGTAAAGTGCGGGCACCCAAACATGGCAAAATCGATTTGACGGTTGCCTTCGAGGGAAATCTTCTTGAGCTCTTCCTGCAAATCCTCGTTGGTGATGACCACTTTACGCTCCGGCTCTTTGCCGCCAAACGCCGCTTCGAGCGTGGGAGCTTCCGGCGTAAAGCCGACAATATGATACATACCGTAAGCGCCGGAGGTGTTCAGCTCTGCGCCGAGGTTTCTCAGCGCCTCTTTGCTGATGTGCTTCGGCAGACCCGTGAATACCGGGATTCCGTTGCCGATTTTCTTGCCCATCATGCCCAGCATGTGGTAATCATAGTCGTTTCTCATGTCCGCCTGAACTTCGACCAGGATATTTCCTTTTCTGTTTTCGTCCAGCAGAAGGCCGTACTCCGGAACAAAGCCGGTAACCGCGGCGCACAGAGCGCTGTTCGCGCCCTCCCGGTTGGTTCTCGCTCCCCACACGGAATTGACATAGGGCGTTGCGCTGGACTCTGAGAATGCGATGACCTCTCCATAATTCGGAACGTTCGTATCAATGTAAGGCGTACAGTTATAGCTAAGTACTGCGCCGAGCCCCTTATAAGCGTTGTGGGTTCTCTGCATCAAATCTGCGTATTCGGGAGAAACCATGTTACGGCTTTCGAAAAACGAAAGACAGAACCCGGGGTTCACCGTAGGGGCCACCCTGCATCTCGCGCCCGCATTCAGCAGCTTTTCCGCAAACCAAAGGTCTGCCTCCTGATTGCTCAGCGCGACGTGCGCTCTTGTGATGGGTACCATCCGTTCTGCGCCAAAGGATTCACCGATCGCAACCTGTATTTTCATTGCGTATGCAGTTCCCTTGCCGTATTTACCGTCCAGCATATCCTGCTGTTCTTGTGTCAGCTTCATATTTCTTTCTCCTTTTTATCATTCTCAGTCCCGATAAGACTGGATTGGAAGCACTCTGTTGCCGGGCCTTCTTAAAAGAAAACAGACGGCAGCATTTCACGAATGCGTCAACAGCATTCAGATAACACATTAGCGTGCTAAATCAAAAGGAAGTGGATGTCTGCTGATTTCTCAAAAGGACATCCTTTAAAGACTCTTCTTTTGACTGTTCTTTAAGTATACTCGTGATCTGTCAAAGAAACGTCTAAAAAAGGCTTAAAAAACAATAAATTCAGTGAATGTTTTGTGGATTTTTATTGGGACAAGCAACGCTTTCATACAAAAAAGTTTTCAAAAAATCAAATTATATGCCATTTTATAGCAAATTGTATGTATTTTTATTCACACGTATATTCACCATACCAGTTTCCGTAAGAAAACACAGAAACATAGAACCGGGCCGTTCAGGTATTCTAAAATGCAAAATTAATTTGTTCTTTTTCCTTGATCGGCAGTAAATTTTGTCATATTCCCCTGTTTTAGCAAGCCGATTTTCCGCTGATCATGGAATCATCTCTTTTGTCTGGTTGCGAAGTCCAATGCGTTTCGCTACTATCATACTAAATTAATCTGATAAAGCGATAAAATGTTTTTTGCGCTTTTGATTTTTTTCCGGATTGTATTGTATTGAAAAAGGATTCTTCTCCTTTCGTTTTCCGTTTTTGAAATTAAAAAAACCAAACGGCAGCACGCTGTATGATTTTTGCAAAATCACTGAATATATTCGACAGGATAAAAATATTCTAAACTTGCTGCACACAAAACGAAACCCTAAACTGAATGAAAGCAAAAATTTTTTCAAATTTTCAGTGCGGATCAATTTTAGATACTGCTTTTTCTCCTTTCCCCCTAATATTTGGTCTATATGAACCTTTATTCTTTAGAATCATCCCTTTTATTCAAACGGAATCTTCTATCTGTATGGTCTATGGTAGAAATTCATTTTAAACCAGCTTTATAAAGCGGCAGTGGTATTCCTGAGAAACTGACCTGGCCCATAGAAAAACGGTACTGCCTGCATCTTGGGATAATATGGATACCCAACAGATTTTTGATCTGATGAGATTGTTTGTTTATGAAATTTTACATCCCATAAATTTCACTTCGGTTGACAATTCATCTTTTCAAAACGGAGAAATAAATTTCACATAAAGGTCACAATTTGTTTCATTTCTCTAATAAACCGAGCCTGTTATAAGCTAAAATGCCATTTTAAAGTGATTTCACGTCACTTTTTATCAGGAGTTCTAAAATCGCAATTTGACATTTTCTTCTTGTCGGAGTATGATAACTGCAACTTTAAATGCAAGATTCAAGCAATGGCGCTTCAAATCTGTAAAAAGGGATTGTGCTCTGCATTCCTGATGATTTGATGCCCCATTGCTTTTTTATTTGCTTTTCCAGCAAGTGCAGATAGATACCAAACGGGAGGAAACACATGATTAAGTTAGAACATGTCTGTAAAAGCTTCGGTGATTTGGAAGTACTGAAGGACATCAGTCTTACCGTAGAAGAAGGAGAAAAGCTGGTAGTAATCGGGCCGTCCGGTTCGGGCAAAAGCACAATGGTTCGCTGCATGAATTTTCTGGAGGAACCAACCGCCGGTCAGGTATTCATTGACGGGACAGAGCTGACAGCGAAAAATAAGAACGATATTGTCCGCAAGAATATTGCGATGGTCTTCCAGCAGTTTAATCTTTACCCGCACATGACCGTTCTGCAAAACATTACGCTGGCGCCCATTAAGCTGCAGCACATGAGCAAGCAGGATGCGGAAAAGATCGCCTATGAATATCTGGATGTTGTTGGCCTGCGCGATAAGGCACATGTGTACCCCACTACACTGAGCGGCGGCCAGCAGCAAAGAGTTGCCATTGCACGGGCACTGGCTACAAAGCAAAAAATTATTTTGTTTGATGAACCGACCAGCGCACTGGACCCCGAAACCGTTCAGGAGGTTCTGGACGTAATGATTCAGCTTTCCCGCATCAACATCACCATGGTGGTAGTCACGCACGAGATGGGATTTGCCCGACAGGTGGCCGACCGGATTCTGTTTATGGATCACGGTGCAATCCTGGAGGAAGGGAAGCCGGAGCATTTCTTTGAAAACCCCACAAACGAGAGAACCAAGGCTTTCCTCAGTAAAATTCTGAAATAACAGCCTGTTTTAGGGGAATCGGCTCTTTGGCTTTCTGTTCCTGATGCAAAGATATGGATTCCTATATCAAACACATAAATGAAGGAGAGATTTTTATGACAACATTGAAAAAAGCATGTGCGGCCTTACTGGCAGTCTCTATGCTGGCTGTGACTACCGCCTGCTCCGGTTCCACCAGCCCCGCCTCTTCCGCGGCCGCTGGCGGCAGCGGGGCCCCTGCGGAAAGCTCCGCCGCCTCTGCCGCAACGCCCACCTTGGATAAAATCAAAGCCGCCGGCGTACTGAAGGTCGGCGTGAAAGTGGATGTTCCGAACTTCGGTTTGAAAAACACAAAAACCGGTGAAGTAGAAGGCTTTGAGATCGACTTGGCCAAAGCGATCGCAAAAGACTTGCTTGGCGATGAAAGCAAAATAGAAACACAGGCCGTTACCGCTAAAACGCGCGGCCCTCTGCTGGATAACGGAGAGGTCGATCTGGTCATCGCAACCTTTACCATCACCGACGAACGCAAAAAGGTTTATAATTTCTCCGATCCATACTATTCGGATGCTGTGAAACTGATGGTGAAAAAGGATTCCGGCATCAAGAGCCTGAAAGACCTTGATGGGAAAACCATCGGTGTTGCGCAGAGCTCTACGAGCATGAAAGCCATTCAGGACGCGGCAGACGCTGCCGGCGTGAAGGTGAAATTCGACGAATATGCCACTTACCCCGAAATCAAGGCGGCGCTGGATTCCGGCCGTGTGCAGTGCTTCTCCGTGGATGGCTCCATCCTGAGCGGTTATGTAGATGACACCACCACGATTCTGGATGATAAATATTCCCCCCAGGAATATGGCATTGCCAGCAAGCTGGACAACAAAGACCTGGCGGAATACGTTAACGGTATGGTAGCACAGCTGAAATCCAGCGGAGAACTGGATCAGATGATCGCGAAATGGAAGCTGAACTAACTTTAACAAAGATTTACCTGCGAGAGAAAACTCCGCAGATCATTCTGAAAGAAAGGCAGGGATAAGGAATGAACAGTTCACCTTTTTCTTTGGATAAATGGGGAAGGTTATTTGTTAGCTGGCAGACGTTTGCCGAGGGCTTTCTGACAACGTTGGTAATCGCTGTACTTGCATTGGCGCTTGCCTTGCTTTTAGGAATCGTCTTCGGCATGTTTTCCTCCTCGCATCTTCGGGGCCTGAAGGGCGTCAGCCGTGTTTATGTAGAATTCATTCAGAACATCCCGTTGGTTATCCAGATTTTCTTCCTGTACAACGGCCTCCCGCTGGTAGGAATCATGCTGGATAAATTCACCATCGGCGTGCTTGGAATTGGAGTGTACACCGGCGCGTATATCAGCGAAGTTGTCAGAGCCGGAATTCAGTCGATTCCGGTTGGGCAGATGGAGGCGGCCAAAAGTCAGGGCTTCACCCACGTGCAGGCCATGCGGTATATCATTCTGCCGCAAACCGTTAAAATCGTTCTGCCGCCTTTGACCAATCAGGCGGTCAACCTGATTAAAAACACCTCTGTTCTGGCGATGATCGCCGGCGGCGACCTGATGTACCGTGCAGATTCCTGGGCCAGCAGCCAGCTGCTGTACGGCCCGGCTTATGTGACCACCGGTCTGCTGTACTTTGTGCTTTGCTTCCCGCTGGCCACCTGGGCCCGTAATTACGAGCAGCGTCTCAAGAGCCACGACGTTCAGTCAGCCGTGCTTCCGCAGAAAAGCAAAAAAGTATTCTGGGGCAGTTTGCCGGAGCTTTCTAAGAAGGGGGCGGCATAATGGAGCTTTTGAGCAGTATTTTTTCAAGGGACAACGTTCTGTTTTTACTGGCGGGCATGCGCACCACGATCGTGATCGCAGCATCCACCATTTTGATTGCCCTGTTCTTCGGCACGATTCTGGGCCTGGTGCGCAATTACGATCACGGAATTTTAGGAAAGCTTTCTGCAGTCTACATCGAAACTTTCCGCAATACCCCGCTGATTCTCTGGATCCTGGCCATCCGTTTTCTGGTCCCCATTCCCGCGTTTTACTCCGGGATTTTATCCATGTCGGTCTTTACCACTGCAATTATGGCCGAGGTGGTACGCGGCGGACTGAATTCCATCAACAAGGGCCAGTTTGAAGCGGCTTATTCTCAGGGTTTCGGCTTTTTCCAGACCCTACGGTTCATCATCATTCCTCAGTGCTTTAAAAATATTGTGCCGTCTCTGCTCTCGCAGATGATCACAACCGTAAAGGACACCTCTTTTCTGTGGGCGGTGGCCATTGAGGAATTCACCGGCAAGGGAATGATCCTGATGGGCCGGTTTGCCTCTTCCACACAGGTGTTCATCTTGTTTGCCTTCATGGCCGGAATGTATTTCATCATCAACTTTACACTTTCCAGCATTGTGCGCAGGCAGAATACAAAAGGGCAGAACCTGAAAAAGCCTGTTCTTGTGGAAGCGTAAGCTTTGTGAAAGTACATTTTTGGCAGTGAATATACGCTTCTTTCCAACACTCATTTTTTGATGACCACAGCAAAAAGCCCCAGGTGCGGATGTTTCCGCGTCTGGGGGCTTTTGCTGTGGTTATAGAAACCAGTTCTAATCAGCCGTTCTGATTCATGTTCTGGAACTTCTGCTTTGCCTGGTCTATTTTCTGCTGCTCCGCAGCCGGGGTCGGGTACCAGCCGCGTTTATGCATCTCATCAAAAATCTGCGCCTGAAGCTGGTGCTCTTCATTTAGAATATTCATGAATTCATTCCGTATCTGGGGAGTTGCGCATTCATTGGTAAATGCATTATAGGTGCCGGTGATCATTTTCTGCGAGGACAGCACGTCATGCAGAACCTCCTGGTCTTTCATGCACGCCTGTGTCTGATTCTGGTTCTGGCTCTGATCCATGATTCTACACTCCTTTTAATTCAAAAATCCGAGAAGCTTGTCGTAATGCTGCTGATGCTTGCATGCCAAATCCTCATATTGCTGCTTTAGCTGAGGATCTGAGCAACCCTGAGAATACGCCTTCAGCTTTGTAATTAAAAGTTTTTCTCCACTGAGCTGATCCTCAATTGCAGAAAGCTCCTTACTGGTTAACGATGCCATTTGCGTTACCTCCTTTGATTTTGACTTGTATATCCTTTATTCTTTGCGGATCAGGTAAAAATATTCCTCATACTACTGATGATTCAGGCCTTTCTATGTAGCCTGCCTGACCTCTGCTTCAGGTTCCAAGCCAAAGCTGATAGATAACGCCTGATCGATCAGCGACATCGACACGCCATCTAGGCGCCCCATGCGTTCCTTTAATCTGTGTTTATCTATGGTGCGGATCTGTTCCAGAAGCACAATGGAATCTCTGGCTAATCCTGTGGTTTCCGCATCCAGCATAATATGCGTCGGCAGTTTTGCTTTTGCTCTTTGACTTGTAATAGCCGCTGCAATCACAGTGGGGCTGAATCGGTTGCCGACGTCATTCTGAACAATCAGTACCGGCCTTACCCCACCCTGCTCAGACCCTATTACGGGACTGAGATCGGCATAATAAATATCGCCTCTTCTGACATTCACGTTTTTCACGCTCCGAATAGTTTAATGATTGGGCCCAATCCTATTTTTGCCTCTTCCAAAAACTTTCATACAATTATTTTAATTTTTTTCTTTTTTATTCATTAAATAGGTCTTGCGCCTCTCTACATAATATTAGCTTACCCGTTAATTGACAGTGCGAATCCGACTGCAGGAGGCAGAAAACAAAAATACACCTGCAAATCCTGCCGTCGGATTCGCATCGCCGGCTTGCTAAATTCGACAAAAAGACTATAATGAAAATATCATGAGTGAAAGGAAGTTTGATAGAATGCGAAGATTCAAGAAAGCATTTGCTTTTTTGTTATCCTGTGCGCTGCTTGCGACGCCCACAGCTGTGTATGCAGCAGATGCAGACGCCGTAGTCGGCACACTGAGTATGGATACCTTCAGCTATACAATGGCTCCGGGAGGCATTTACGATTTTAAAGCCTCTCTCAGCAGCTCCGTTTTAAAGCAGGAGGACGTCAAGGTTTGGTCCTCGCGTGATGGAATCGCCAAGGTGACGCGTGTGGCCGGAACCGGAAAATACCGCATTACCGGCCTGAAAGCCGGAGTAACCTACATCACCTCTGAAATCAAGGGCGTTCACGCGTCGATCCAGGTCACCGTGGAAAACGGTGTGAAGCCGCACGGCGTGACCAACTGGACTACCTCTCTGATTCATCAGTCAGACCTTTCGCCGACCGTTAACATCACTTTCCCGGAGGGAACAAACCTGATGGGCGTTGCGGCGCTTCTGGAGAAAAATCATGTGTGCAGCGCCAGCGATGTGCTTGCGGCGGCAAAAAGCACACAGTTCGACAACTACAGCTTCATCGCCTCTCTGACAAATGCTTCTTCCCGTTATTATAAGCTCGAGGGCTATCTCTTCCCCGATACGTATAACTTTTATAAGGAAGACAGCGCGGCCAACGCACTGAAACGCATGCTGAACAACATGCAGAATAAGATGACCGACCTTCAGACACAGGCGGCAGCACAGGGAATGACGGTGGATCAGCTGCTGACCATGGCTTCTCTGATTCAGGCGGAGGCCTCGAGCACCAGCGACATGTACCTTGTTTCCTCTGTTCTGCACAATCGCCTGACAAACGGCGCAGCCCACGACACGCCAAGGCTCCAGTTTGATTCTACCGTATTCTACCCCTACCGGGTAAAATCGGAAGCACCGGCCGGCTTTACCAGCACTTACGACACCTATAATTTCTCTGGCCTGCCGATCGGGCCAATCTGCAACCCCGGCGCCAGCGCCATCGACGCCGCGCTTCACCCGTCCAGCACAAACTATTATTATTTCTGCCACTCCGCTTCCGGCACGGGGTACTATGCCGAAACGCTGGATGAGCACAACCAGAACCTGATCATTGCCGGTCTGCGGTAAGTTTTTATACCGCAGATTTGCTTGAAAAGCGACTTCGTGTAAAAATGTCAATGATTCCCCTACCTGCGGTGGGGGAATCATTGACTGCTTTTTTAAGGTGAAATGTGACAAAAGTGAATCCCCGGAAAAATGACCGCTATAGCGAGAGGATAGATCTTATTTGAAAAGCAGCCAGGAGCAGCTACGGAGCAGAGGCTACGCCACCCCGGAGGAAATCCGCCCGTATCGGGAGAAAAGCCAGAATGAGCTTCTGGAGCTTCTGAATGATAAAAATGCTGTGGCACGCACCGCAGCGGCAAGCCTGCTGAAAATAGAACCGGAGACGGAAATTCAGATCGCCGCAGTGCTTGTAAGGCGTCTTTCGGCAGAAAAATGCCTGTATACCCGACTGGCCATCTGTGAAGCTATGGAAAAAGGCGGCAGGGAGACCGCGCTGCAAATGATCCCCTTTCTGGGAAAGATCGGCGGCAATCAGCACAAGAGCCTGCCGGACCGGGTTTCACAAAAAAAGTCGTATCCGCTGCCGCGGGATATCATTGCCCGCTCACTTGCAAAAATGCCGCCGGGGGTATTCCCCGTTCTGCTGCAGGTTTTACAGGGGGACGATGCGGAGAAAATCTGCGAAATTCTGGACGCTGTCGGCTTTATGGCATTTTATCACCCAGAGCTGTCAACGCCGGAGCATGCCAAAGTAGTGTTTGCCATGATGGAGCGGT
>OBZU01000125.1_pt1 | contig 46691 bp, 49 predicted proteins | sample 1495561 | NCBI WGS metagenome assembly OBZU01 (sample SAMEA2580250, study PRJEB22360) | human gut metagenome | biome: human gut; feature: human-associated habitat; material: faeces | place: Denmark | collected 2008/2010 | reverse complement strand
TTGCTGGGTACGGGACTGGGTGGCGAAACGCTGTCGAAAATTGAATGGCTGGCGCTCGGCGTAATTGTTTTCGCGGTGGTACTGGTCACGTTGGGAAAATATCTCTTCCCGGCCAAACCCGTTGTCGCGCCAGTTATTCAGGATGCATCAAGCGAGTAAATGAATCCCCTGCGTGTCGATCTGCGCGCTGGCACCTTCGCCGCAGATCCACTCTTCCAGACGCTCGGTAAGCGCCGCATCCGTCAGCTTCTCGCGCCCACGTAACGCACACTCCCAGACAATCAGTACGCGCCAGCCGAGCTCCTGCAAGCGACTGATATCGCGGCGATCGCGTTCAACATTTTTACCTATCTTCTCCAGCCAGAACTCGGTTCGAGTCGCAGGCACTTTAAACAGATAGCAGTGATGATGATGCCAGAAGCAGCCGTGGGTAAATATCACGCAGCGATATTCATCAACGACAAAATCCGGGCGTCCGGGCAGACTGGTGTCCTGAACGCGAAACGCAAGGCCCTGCCCGGTTAACAAACTGGCGAGGCGCTTCTCAATCGCCGTATCACGCGTGGCAATCGCGCGCATATTTTTGCTGCGGGTGGCCTTATCGTGAACGTCGACCATGTTGTGCCTCTTGCTGACGCAACGCCACCGCCTGTTTGATTTTTGGCTCAAGCAGTTTTGCCACCGCGGCAAAGACCGGCACGACCACCGAGTTACCGAACTGGCGATAGGCCTGAGTGTCCGAAACCGGAATGCGGAATTTCGCTTCTCCCGGCGCTTCAAAACCCATTAAGCGCGCGCATTCACGAGGCGTTAACCGACGTGGACGATGTTGCTGATTCAGCGGATCGTCAAAGTCTTTCTCACCCGTGGCCATATCCCAACCGCGATCGATTAAAATTTCCGCGCCATCTTTGTAATAACGAGCAGACAGCGTACGGGTGACACTTTGCGGATTGTTCGGATAAACCATTCCATAACCGAAGCCGTTACCGCGCGCCTGATGTTTTTTCGCATATCGATAGAGGTACTTCCACAGCACCGGCGTCAGGATATATTTTGCCTCAACCATCGGGTCCAGCAGCTGCGCCAGCGTCACTCGCTGTGCAGGGAAACATTCGCTGATATCACGCAGAGTAAAATCGGCTTTCAGATTCAGATCGCGACGAAAACCCACCAGCACGATGCGTTCACGGTGCTGCGGCAGGAAATGTTTACCATCGATGATTTTCGGATCGTCCGGCCCGTTATCTTCTGCATCGGCAACGTCATAGCCCAGTTCGTCCAGCGTCTGCATGATGATGCGGAACGTTTTTCCCTTATCGTGACTCTTCAGGTTTTTGACGTTTTCGAGCACAAACATCGCCGGACGACGCGCGTCGATAATGCGCACCACATCAAAGAACAGCGTGCCCTGGGTATCGCAGGCAAAACCGTGCGCCCGCCCGAGCGAGTTCTTTTTCGATACGCCAGCCAGCGAAAATGGCTGACAAGGGAAACCGGCCAGTAAAACATCGTGTTCAGGAATGTGTTGACGAATATGTTCCGCCGCCGCCTCATCACTCACGCCTTCTTGATGACTGAGGGTGATGTCGCGGATATCTTCATTAAAATGATGCGTCGCCGGGTCGCAATAATGGTTGGCTTTATAAGTGCGTACAGCATGTTTGTTCCATTCGCTGGTAAACACGCACTGTCCGCCAATCGATTCAAAACCGCGACGGATGCCGCCAATTCCGGCAAATAGATCGATAAAGCGAAACGCATAATGCGGATGATGTTCCGGTGGTTTGGGTAACAACGTTTGCAGATGGGCAAACTCTTTCTCACTTAAACGGTGCCATGCCGAGTCATTCGCCAGCGCACGTTTTAAAATTGCCGCGCTCCAGTGATTCTCACCCACACCATTAAGCTGCGCCACCAGCGTTTTAACATCATAAATTTGCAGCAGTTTCTCCAGCATTGCCTGTGCGGCATTCCCGGTGCTGTATGAATCGGTTACTGATATATTTTCCTGCATAGATTTAACCGGCCATCTGAGATGGCCGACAGGTTAACATAATTACTGCCGTTTAGGGCCACGCGCTCAGCCAGCAGGTGAAAACGCATCTATCACCTTGTGATCGATACCTTCATTCTCCCCCGCCAGTTCGGCACCGAGCTTCGCCATAAACTCGACTAAAAATTGCGCGTTGTGCTGTGCCAGCTGCTTGCCTCTTGCGGTTTGCATGGTTTGCGGTAATTTCAGTAACTTTGTCTGGAAATGATCCAGCGCGTAGCGTTTATCATCAAGCGGGCGATGCTGTGCGAACGGATCTTCGCCATCAAACAGCGCCAAGCCCAATGCCCCTGAAACGGCAAATACGCGCGCCAGGCCAATCGCCCCCAGGGCTTCCAGCCGATCCGCATCCTGGACGATTTTAGCTTCCGTTGTTAAGGGGGCGATTTGCGCGCTGAAACTGTGAGCGGCAATGGCATGACAAACGGCCTCAATTTTCTCCGCCGGAAATTGCACGAACTCTTCACGGAGCAGGCGACGCGTCTCTTCTGCCGCCAGGATTGAAGAACGCTGCCGTTGCGGATGATTTTTCGCCAGGCTCACGATATCGTGAAAATAACAGGCGGTTAAAATCACCAGCATATCGACATCGTCATCTGCCGCCAGTTTCTGTGCCGTAGCCCAGACACGGCGAAAATGACACAGGTCATGCGCCGCGTCCTGATGTTGATGATGGTTTTTCAACCAGTTATCGAACTGTGCCTGCCAGTGTTGTAACTCCATACGCGCTCCGTTGCCAAAGAGTCGCAACCTTAGCAGTTTTTATTCATAGCGTCTGCAACGTGCGGGACGAGGTCGGGTGTACCATGCAATGCCGCCTAACAAGGCACCAACCAGGGCCATAAACAGAAATCCGACCAATGCTCCTAACCACTTCCCCGCGGTAGATCCTAAATCACTTTCAAATCCCGACACGGGGGCATCGGGGATCCGGCTCATCACCCAGATGTATCGCGCCATTGCCCAGACGAAATAGCCACACCATGTATAGAAAGCCCACAAAGCCAATTTGCCGCCAGGGCTGCGAGAGAGTCTCTCTTCCATCTTTGTCGAACCGTATTCCATTTTGAGATAACCCGGAAAATTCAGACTTAGAACTATTATGTGATAAAAATCACATTTTTCCACATTGGATGAGCCAGTCAAGACTCAATCATTTTTTGAACAAATAGATAAATTTTGCGCAACGGCGGTGAATACAGGAAAAATCGATTTGAACGATGTTATTTATCTTTGATTTCGGCTTTATTAATTCATTCAATCAATATATTGGCACTGATTACAATTATACCTTTTTATTTTTCTGTGTCATCATGCCTCCGTTATTAGCCTTTTATCGTCTTGTTTATATTTTTTGGGCCGGCATGATGCCGGCTTTTTTTTATGCCTTCATTAATGTGCGCGAGATCACACCAGCCGTTTAGCGCAACAATCATTGATACTCCCTATCTTTTCGATCAACTCATAACATATTGATATATATCCATAATATTCGTGAATATTTATATTCAGAATTCATAACTATGAATTATATTAAACAGATTAGAAACATTTTGAAATCTTTTAAATACATTTGTTACATGTAATCTTTAAAATAAAATGAACTTCATAGAATAGTATCCAAATGTGCTTTTTTTGGATAACAGCACTTATTGATATATTCATGAAGATTATAATCACAAGGGAATACATAATGAAAAGAAAAGTTCTGGCAATGCTGGTCCCGGCGTTATTAGTTGCTGGCGCAGCAAATGCGGCTGAAATTTATAATAAAAATGGCAATAAAGTTGAGCTATACGGCAAGATGGTTGGTGAGCGCATTCTGACCGACCGTGAAAATGGTGAAAAAGGCGATAATTCTCAAGATACCTCTTATGCCCGTGTAGGCGTGAAAGGTGAAACTCAGATCAACCCTGAACTGACTGGTTACGGTCAGTTTGAACTAGACCTGGAAGCATCAAACAGACACAACCCTGACCAAACTCGTTTGGCATATGCTGGTTTGAGTTACAAAGATTTTGGTTCATTCGACTACGGTCGTAATGTCGGTGTCGCGTATGATGCAGAAGCATTTACTGATATGTTTGTTGAGTGGGGCGGTGACTCATGGGCTGGTACTGACCTGTTCATGACCAACCGTACCAACGGTGTTGCAACCTATCGTAACACAGATTTCTTTGGCATGGTTGAAGGTCTAAATTTTGCTCTGCAATATCAGGGTAAAAATGAAGGTACAGGCAACTACAAAGCAAATGGCGATGGCCATGGTTTATCTGCAACTTACACTATTGACGGTTTCTCATTTGCTGGTGCTTATGCAAACTCTGACCGTACTGATTGGCAGTCTGGTGATGGTAAAGGCGAAAGAGCCGAAGTTTGGGCGTTGTCAACAAAATATGACGCTAACAATGTCTATGCTGCTGTGATGTACGGTGAATCTCACAACATGAATTCCGACGACGGTGATGTTGTGAACAAAACACAAAACTTCGAAGCTGTTCTGCAATATCAGTTCGACTTTGGTCTGCGTCCATCCATCGGTTACTCCTATTCTAAAGCACTGGACGTAGCAGGTTACAAAGATTCTGATCGTCTGAACTATATTGAAATCGGTACCTGGTATTACTTCAATAAGAATATGAACGTATATACCGCTTATCAGATCAACCTGCTTGATAAGAGTGATTATGTTCTCGCTCATGGACTGAACACCGACGACCAACTGGCAGTTGGTATCGTCTACCAGTTCTAATCAGCCAACGCGCCGAGGCGTGTTACTGTAAAACATAACACCAGCCTGAGTTCGTCCCTCATCGAACTCAGGCTTTTTTTATTGGCATTTCATCTCCATCTGCGGCACACGCAATTGCCAAAGCATCTCGATACAGCCACTTACCCTGCCCCTCCTGGCACAATATCCTCTACCAGCAACTCTTCCAGCCAACACCCCAAATGCATTTCTTTATAAATTTAATCTGTAACAAAACCGCTTCCCATATAGAAATATTTGCAAAAATAGTGCATGAAAAAAGCTTTTTCCCTACCAATCCGGGATATAAATATTCATCAGTACCACAACATTCCACAGCACTAAATCTCTCCCCATCGCCCCCAAACCTCTGATAATGGTCTAAAATCATTGAGGCCACTTGCGACGACGTTACTCAATAAGGAAAGTTTGGCGTGAATAATATTCAACACCAGTGCAGCATCATCATTACATACTTATGCCCGCCAACTACCGCTTTCGATATATTGACTCAATTTTTCAGCCTGGTTAAAAATAGCGACCAGCTCAGTCGCAAATATAGTGACTACCCTAACTAAGCAACAATAAGGAATACACTATGACTGTTCAAACAAGTAAAAACCCGCAGGTCGATATTGCTGAAGATAATGCGTTCTTCCCTTCAGAATATTCGCTTAGCCAATATACGAGTCCCGTCTCTGATCTTGATGGCGTGGACTATCCAAAACCGTATCGCGGTAAACATAAAATTCTGGTGATCGCCGCGGACGAACGTTATTTGCCGACCGATAACGGAAAACTGTTCTCGACCGGTAACCATCCGATTGAAACGTTGCTGCCGTTGTATCATCTCCATGCTGCAGGTTTCGAATTCGAAGTGGCGACCATTTCCGGTCTGATGACCAAGTTTGAATACTGGGCTATGCCGCACAAAGATGAAAAAGTAATGCCATTCTTTGAACAGCATAAATCGTTATTCCGTAATCCGAAGAAACTCGCGGATGTTGTCGCCAGCCTCAACGCTGATAGCGAATATGCAGCAATCTTTGTTCCTGGTGGGCATGGCGCACTTATTGGTTTACCAGAAAGCCAGGACGTGGCTGCCGCTTTACAGTGGGCAATCAAAAATGACCGTTTTGTTATCTCCCTTTGCCACGGTCCGGCGGCTTTTCTGGCACTTCGCCACAGCGATAACCCACTGAATGGTTATTCTATTTGCGCATTCCCAGACGCCGCAGACAAACAAACGCCAGATATTGGCTATATGCCGGGTCATCTCACCTGGTACTTCGGCGAAGAGTTGAAGAAAATGGGCATGAACATCATTAATGACGACATCACCGGGCGAGTACATAAGGACCGTAAACTTCTCACCGGCGACAGTCCTTTTGCAGCGAATGCGTTGGGTAAACTGGCGGCGCAGGAAATGCTGGCAGCTTACGCGAGTTAATCCCTGTTACATTGTGATGTAAGCGCATAATCAATCGCAGCCACGTTAATACTCACGACGTGGCTGCGTTTTTTCACGGTTAACTTATGGCGTACTGAAGCCCGATGTTAATTTCTTTGCGGTAACGTAATTCGGAACACGTTATGCTTACTGAGATAGTGATACGTAGCACTTCCTCCATGTAATTCGGCAATCGCTTTGACTAAAGAAAGGCCAAGTCCCTGACCTACGGAATGACGCGAATTATCTCCCCGCCAAAATCTACGGAAGAGTTTTTCAGGCTCATTAATTTTCGTTCCAGGACTGGCGATATCAATATTAAGAGAACCGTTGGCATCAAGAAAACTGGTTATATGAATACGCGATTTTTCTGGTGAATATCGAATGGCGTTAACAATAAGATTCGATAACATTCGTTGCAGTAAAATTTTATCCGCAAAGATTTGTTGATTGCACTCGACCTTAAAACGAATCTCTTTCTCGTCTGAAAGATATTCAAGATAGTCCAAAAGATTTTCAACTTCCTTATTGAGAGAAAGCGCATCCAGTTTCACCAAAACATTGTTTTTGTCTGCCCTGGCAAGAAACAGTATATTCTCTGTTAACCGCGAAATATTTTCCAGCTCTTCAATGTTTCCGGCAATTGTTTTTTGATATTCAGCGATACTTCTGATTTGACTGAGCGTAACCTGATTCTGACCCAGTAATGCATTAATTGGCGTTCTAAGTTCATGAGCGAGATCGTCAGCAAATTGACTAAGGCGCTCAAAATCTTTGACTAAAGCATGATGCATTTTATTCAACGCCTGCCCAAGAGGTTTTAGTTCTCTCGGTAATGCGCTAACCTCAACCGGCACTCGGCTATCGTTATAATTCAGCGCTTCCGTTACGCCACTCAACTTTTTGATCTCTCGCAACCCCGTCCTGATTAACAACGGACTTAATACTGAGCACAATATAATGGCGACAATGCAAATTATAATGCTATTAATTTTATACTGTTCAAGCATATTATGTCTGGCTGAAGCCAATTTAGCCACAGTAACCGTTAATGATGGCGAAACTTCATCAATATTAATTCGGAAAGCATCTATCTCTGTATCATTAATAATGCTTCTGTAAATGCCTGCTGCGCTGATTGTCTCACTAGCAGGTATGTTATTTAACATGTCATCACTGACATTTGTCCGGTTAACAATTTTATTGATGCCATCACCATGAATGATCAAAATATCCTGACTAACATCCATCATCCGGTTAAAGTACACAGGTAACGTATCTGGATTTACCCCATCAATTAACAACTGTTTGATCTGCGCTGTCCGGTTAATGAGTGTTGTATCATCGCGCCATTTCAACTCACTTGCCAGGCCATTATAGAGAGTCCATACAATTCCAGCGCCAGCAACAGACAGCAGCAATATAAAAAGCAAGGTTAAACGGACGGTTATAGATAATCTTTTCATTATTTTTTTACCGCTACGAATGAATAGCCCATCCCCCGGATTGTGGCGATTAGCTTTTCAGGAAAAGGATCATCAACTTTTGCGCGGAGCCTGCGAATGGCGACATCCACCGTATTGGTATCACTATCAAAGTTGATTCCCCAAATTTCACTCGCAATAACCGTTCTGGGTATAATCTCGCCAGCTCTGGAGGCCAGTAGCCAAAGTAACTGAAACTCCTTGCGCGTCAGTGTAATACTGATATTGTCCCTGCTCACACTTTGACTGACAGAGTCCATTTTTAAGCCACTGATTTCTAATGTTGAATTCAGAGTGTGATGTTGCCTTAATTGTGCCCGAACCCTTGCCAGCAACTCAGAAAATGAAAAAGGTTTTACCAGATAATCATTTGCCCCACTGTCCAGCCCTCTGACTCTGTCATCGACAGAATCCCTTGCAGTAAGGCAAATAACAGGGGTTTGCTTTGCCGTTCTCAACGTTTGTAAGATCTGCCAGCCATCCATACCCGGAAGCATAATATCCAGAATGATCAATGCATAATCATCCTTCAGCGCAAGATAAAGCCCATCTCTGCCATCAGAAACGGCATCAATGACATAACCCGCTTCGGAAAGCCCCTGCGTTACCCATTCCTGGGTCCTTTGATTATCTTCAATAAGTAGAATCTTCATGAAAATAATATGCCATAAATCATATGTTATAGAAACAACCTGGTTCATTACAAAATTGTAATGCTGCTGTAAGGTTACCCTGGACGTTTTTTCGCTATCCTCAAAACTCATTCACATGACAAGGATATAAACATGTTAAAGCGTTATTTAGTACTCTCGGTAGCAACGGCAGCATTTTCATTACCTTCTCTGGTTTATGCCGCACAACAAAACATTCTTAGCGTGCACATTTTGAACCAGCAAACAGGAAAACCCGCTGCCGACGTGACAGTCACTCTTGAAAAGAAAGCGGATAACGGCTGGTTACAACTTAATACCGCCAAAACAGATAAGGATGGACGAATTAAGGCACTGTGGCCCGAGCAAACTGCGACTACTGGCGATTACCGTGTCGTATTTAAAACCGGGGACTATTTCAAGAAACAAAATCTTGAAAGTTTCTTCCCTGAGATTCCCGTTGAATTTCATATTAATAAAGTGAACGAGCATTATCATGTGCCTTTGTTACTCAGCCAATATGGGTATTCAACCTATCGTGGCAGTTAATGCGTAAATATGTAAAAGCTGATCTCTGCTACTGTTAGGGAGGTGACTCCCTGACAGATTAACAGTAAACGGCTCTTGTTGGCTAACGACAAAAAAGTGTGATGGCTTATGAAAAAGAATCAATTTTTAAAAGAATCAGATGTTACGGCCGAGTCGGTATTCTTTATGAAGCGTCGGCAGGTGTTAAAAGCACTGGGCATCAGCGCAGCTGCATTTTCTTTGCCTCACGCTGCGCATGCCGATCTGCTTAGCTGGTTTAAAGGGAACGATCGTCCGCCCGCCCCCGCAGGAAAACCGCTGGAGTTCAGCAAGCCTGCCGCCTGGCAAAATAACCTGCCACTGACGCCAGCAGATAAAGTCTCCGGTTATAACAACTTCTATGAATTCGGGCTGGATAAAGCCGATCCCGCGGCTAATGCTGGTAGCCTGAAAACCGATCCATGGACACTGAAAATCAGCGGCGAAGTGGCAAAACCATTGACCCTCGATCATGATGATTTAACCCGTCGCTTCCCGCTGGAAGAGCGTATTTATCGTATGCGCTGCGTGGAAGCGTGGTCGATGGTGGTGCCGTGGATTGGTTTTCCGCTACACAAATTGCTGGCGCTTGCCGAACCCACCAGCAATGCGAAGTATGTCGCTTTCGAAACGATTTATGCGCCGGAACAGATGCCTGGCCAGCAGGACCGCTTTATCGGCGGCGGGCTGAAATATCCTTATGTCGAAGGATTGCGTCTCGACGAAGCAATGCATCCGCTCACACTGATGACCGTAGGTGTTTATGGCAAGGCGTTACCACCGCAAAATGGCGCGCCGGTGCGACTGATTGTGCCGTGGAAATATGGCTTTAAAGGGATTAAATCGATCGTCAGTATTAAGCTGACCCGCGAGCGTCCGCCAACCACCTGGAATCTGGCAGCGCCTGACGAATACGGTTTTTACGCCAACGTTAATCCGCATGTTGATCACCCGCGCTGGTCACAGGCTACCGAACGATTTATTGGTTCAGGCGGCATTCTCGATGTTCAGCGCCAGCCAACACTACTGTTTAATGGTTACGCCGACCAGGTGGCATCGCTGTATCGTGGCCTGGATTTGCGGGAGAATTTCTAAATGCGTCTGACAGCAAAACAGGTGATATGGCTGAAAGTTTGCCTGCATCTTGCCGGATTGTTGCCGTTTCTCTGGCTGGTCTGGGCGATCAATCACGGTGAACTGGGTGCCGATCCGGTGAAAGATATTCAGCATTTTACCGGTCGCACTGCACTGAAATTTTTGCTTGCGGCCTTGTTAATCACACCTCTGGCACGCTACGCAAAACAGCCGTTATTGATACGCACTCGCCGCCTGTTAGGCTTATGGTGCTTTGCCTGGGCGACACTGCATTTAACCAGTTACGCATTGCTGGAGTTGGGCGTGAATAATCTGGCGTTATTAGGTAAGGAGTTAATTACCCGGCCTTATTTAACGTTAGGAATTATCAGCTGGGTTATTTTGCTTGCTTTAGCGTTCACTTCAACCCAGTCGATGCAGCGAAAACTAGGCAAACACTGGCAACAGTTGCATAACTTCGTCTATCTTGTCGCGATCCTGGCCCCAATACATTATCTGTGGTCAGTGAAGATTATTTCACCGCAGCCACTCATCTACGCTGGGCTGGCTGTACTGCTTTTAGCCTTACGGTATAAGAAGTTGCTTTCCCTTTTCAACCGGTTACGCAAGCAGGCCCACAACAAATTATCTCTATAACTTCATATTGCCGACAAACTTCGCGTTATCCCGGCCGGATGCGGCGCGAGCGCCCTATCCGGCCCACACAGATCGCATCAAGTTATGTTTCGTTTGTCATCAACCTTTCATCACCAGAATAATTTATTTTATTTCAATAAGATAGTTCAATACACCTGAGAATACCATGCTCTCATTTCCTAATGAGTTGTTGCATTTTTTCATATGTTACAATATAACATTACACATCATGTACATTAACTCTGGAGGAAATTGTTTTGGCGATTCGTCTTCATAAACTGGCTGTTGCTTTAGGTGTCTTTATTGTTAGCGCTCCTGCCTTTTCGCATGGTCATCACTCACACGGCAAACCCTTAACAGAGGTCGAACAAAAAGCTGCTAATGGTGTTTTTGATGATACCAATGTACAAAACCGAACGCTCAGTGACTGGGATGGAGTCTGGCAATCCGTTTACCCTTTACTGCAAAGTGGCAAACTTGATCCCGTCTTTCAGAAGAAAGCGGATGCAGATAAAACCAAAACATTTGCTGAAATTAAAGATTATTATCGCAAAGGTTATGCGACAGATATCGAAATGATTGGCATTGAGGACGGCATTGTCGAATTCCATAGAAATAATGAAACAACATCCTGTAAATATGATTACGATGGATACAAAATACTCACCTATAAATCAGGCAAGAAAGGCGTTCGTTACTTATTCGAATGTAAAGATCCTGAAAGCAAAGCCCCTAAATATATACAATTTAGCGATCATATAATTGCACCACGAAAATCATCTCATTTTCACATTTTTATGGGTAATGATTCCCAACAGTCTTTATTGAATGAAATGGAAAACTGGCCAACGTATTATCCCTATCAGTTGAGTAGCGAAGAAGTGGTCGAGGAGATGATGTCTCATTGATTTTTTTGCGCTGACTTCAGTTATTTAACAGAACAGTGCCTGGTAGTAACAACAATAATTTACCAAGACAAATAAGTAAGACAAACTCAGACACGCTCATACTTGAGTCGTGTCTTTTTTATTATGTCTGTAGAAAAAAACTGAGAAAAAGGCGAACAATAAATACACAACTCAGCCATACAGATTGGCAGCGCAAATGTCTCCAGGAGCAAGTCATCTGTCATGGTAAAGCTAACCAGAAATATAGGTTAATTTTGGTGTTTAAACCTTTTTTACTTGTTAGTATGATACAAAGGCTTTCAAAAAAGCTGGGAAATTCAACAACTCTTGGAAATTATGGACTTTGTCCCGCGGCTTTAATCTGACGGCCGCGTTCCTTTTTTGGCTCAATTATTGACCCCTTATCTACGCAACTTCAGTTCCCGCCAGCAACTTTGCGGCAGTTTCATAGGATCAATGTCTAAAAGAATAATGGTGACCGATAAGAAAACGACTGAATAACTGTAGATTTTCGCTCGAAACCTTCCTGTCAGACCCATAGCGAATCAAGTGCTGAATGTCACAGTATCGAACAGAAAACAGTGACGATCTAACCCTTCAAGAATATTCTACGATTGTTCTGTTTAGGAAAAGCAAGGCGGGAAGTCGGGAGATAAGTCATTGATAAAGTGGCGGAGAGAGGGTCTAAATTTTTAGTGTCCGATAATGCCCACCTAAGTGCTATTTTTCCTTTAAAAACAAAATGTTGTCATTATTTTTTTGTTCGGTGGCGTATTGCTACTGTGCAAACAATCAGCTATTTTATGCAGTACCGTATGTATGGCGGGTTGTATGACAGGATTTTGCTATGCCAAAGAAGGCCAAGGAACTCTCAGGACTCGTCGTTTCACGATTAAAATCCGAAGGCATGTATGCCGTTGGTGGTGTGGATGGTTTATACCTTCGCATCAGAAATCAGTCTCGCGCATGGGTTCTTTGCGTGGCTATGGGAACCCGAATCAACAATCTCGGTAGAACAGTTCCAAGACGTTTGAATATGGGGCTTGGCCCTTACCCGGAAGTCTCCTTAGCCGAAGCGCGTGACAAAGCGCGTGAGCTACGTAAACAAATCCGTAATGGTATTAATCCCCTTCAAGAAAAACACGAACAAAAAGCCCGGCAGGAAATACTGGCCCGGAAGAAAAAGACCTTTGCCGAATGTTGTGAAGAAGTGCTGGAGGTCAAAGACAGTGAGATGAAGAACAAAAAACATCTCGCGCAATGGCGTTCCACACTGGAAACCTATGCCTACCCTTTCATTGGCAAAAAGGCCGTTAGTGAAATCACCAAAGTCGATCTTCTGGCAATACTGGAACCTATCTGGTTAACCAAGAATGAAACTGCCAGTCGTCTACGTGGACGTATTGAAACAGTGATCGATTACGCCAAGGCCAAAGAATACTTTGAAGGTGATAATCCTGCAGCATGGAAAGGTATGCTGAAACCTCTGTTGCCTCAGCCAAGTAAAGTTCAGGTCACCAAACACCATGCCGCTCTTCCCTATAACCAGATCGGCTCCTTTATGAAAGAACTACGTGAACGAAGCGGCGTTTCTCCTCGTGCGCTTGAGTTTGCCATACTGACCGCAGCACGCTCAGGTGAAATTCGTGGTGCCGAGTGGTCAGAGATCGATCTTGAAGGTAAAACATGGACCATACCCGCCAGTCGAATGAAAGCAGCAAAGGAGCATCGAGTTCCTCTGTCTGATGCTGCTGTTGCCTTGTTAAAAGCTTTACCACGCTTTAAGGGTATAAATTTTGTATTCCCTGCCACCCGAAAGGGACAACTCTCGGATACGGCTTTGCTGGCAGTCCTAAAGCGAATGGGATATACCGATTTAACACAGCATGGGTTTAGATCGACATTCCGTGATTGGGCTGGTGAAACGACCAACTATCCGCGTGAGGTAATTGAACATGCGTTAGCTCACCAGTTGGCAGATAAGGCAGAGGCTGCGTATCAACGTGGGACGTTATGGCCTAAGCGGGTGGCGTTGATGGATGAGTGGTCGGGGTATTGCACCGCATAGTCTCCGATTGTGTTCAGAATGAATGGTACAAACAGTATTCTTGTTTTGCAAAATCATGTTTTCATAAGATAATACAGAGATAATATTTTTATTTACAAAGAGAAAACCTGAATATAAGCGCACAAAGTGGTTCAATTCTAACTCTTGTGGGGAAATGGGAGTATCCTTTGACAACAGACAGCATGATTACATTGATCGGTACAGTAGTTACCTTGGGCGGAGCAGGCATAACCATTTGGCAGTCTAAAGAAGCCCGTAACTATAAAAACCAATTAAAATTCGATGTCAGGAAGATCAACTTAACAAACGTATCTGAGCGTTTGAAGCGAGCACAAGACGAAATAAGACGCCTTCCTACATCCTTGCAAGGTATTCAGAGGGGAACGAAACCCAGTGATCTGATTCACAAAACAAAAGAGTATTTCGATATTGCTTTAGGAACTCTTGACGCAAAAGGCCCAGATGCTGATATCCGCCAACTTCTCGTTGAGGCACAAAAAAACTTAACTCTTACGAAACAGGTTGGCATTCAGGCACTCCAAACCCGCAAGATGTTCATGATCTACAAGCAAAGATTCAAGATGCGATATCTGCGATGAATTCTACAATTTACAAAATGGAGGGGAAAGCATGAACTTAAATGAAATCTCTAAAGAAATCGAAAAATTAAAATACCATATTAGAATTCTTGGGGAGTCTATCGATTACCACAATCATCCTGTTGAGTCACTAATTTTGTCAATGGATTGGGATGAAAAAGATATTAATCGCGCCCATGATATATTTGAAAAATATGACGAGAAGATAAACAGTGATGAAGAAGTAGAATGGTATGATTTTGAAAATGAATTAAAAGACGAATTCAGCATTGGATACCAAACAGTAAAACAAATTGTCCTTGCATTTTACAACAACCACCAGTGGACGGATGTTTGTTATCAGTATGCGATGAGTTTCGAACCTAACACTCCTGTTGAGTTCCATCAAATTACTCGCCACAATAAATGATCACCCCTCCGGTAGCAGACTTAGATTGCTACCGGAGGGATACAACAACGGATTTTAAATACATTAAAACTTAAAAATATAAAACTCTTAATTTTTATTAACTATAAATATAACTCAGTACACAGACAGATAGCCAATATGATATTGATTCATATCATATGTGACAGAGAAATTTATATACACCATTTTATAAAACGCCGAATCTATATTACAATCAATTAGTAAAGCTGTGTTAGTAAATTAATTTAAGGATGGGCATATGTATAATAAAAAACGAATGGCTTGGTGCGCATATAAAAAAGGTTATCATACAGGAGAAAGCATAAAATGGTTTTCATATTTTCACTCAATACTTACTGGAGCTTGCTTTACCTTTTTTATTGGCCTTTTTAGTGCTGGGCCTGATAATATTTCCAATAATTCACCATTGTGGTGGGCTACCTTAGGTTTCGCAATATCAACTTTACTAAACACTTGTTTTTCTCTTTTTTACTTATTCGCAAGCGATGAAAGGGAACTCATTTTTGATATACACTCATATAGTTTGACCGGAAATTTATTAATTAACACTGCATTATTTCTGCCTGTTATTTCATTCATTACACTACTTTTTTACTATTCTATGCATATTGGAGTTATTATTCTATTTACTATAGCCATTATTTTTCTGATTATAAATAGAATATTTTATGAGATAAAATCATCAAAGGATAAAATAGAAAAAAGAAAAACATGGCTTATTGATAATGAGAAATTTGATGATTATCATAAAATTTGTGAGGAGTATAATTTTCCTATTCTCACACCAGAAGAAGAGATGCAGAGGATTATTGATTTTTATCTCCACATTAAAGTTTTTGAAGTTATAAAAAAATTTCAAAACAGCATCAATCAGAACAACAATATGGCCAATATTGAATTTTTTAGAAATGAATTATTGAATGTTATTCATGAAGCATATAATATTAAGAATTCAAATCATGAAAAATTATTAATAAAAATAAAGTCGTTAATTTTATTAACTATACCCGAAGACAATGAAATAAAAATTGATACAATCTCAGAAGAATTAATAAAAACAAATATATATATAAATAGCAAACTTAATTATTTAAAATAATTATTCTACCCAGCATAAAAGCAGGCCATTTATTGCCTGCTTTTATTATTTTCAAAGCGCGTAGATTTACTTCATCCAAAAGAAAACCGCTCATGTTATTGACATGCATATAACCTTCTAAAATTACTATAACAGTGCTCGTTCTTACTACCACTACAACGTCGTTCATCATATTCAGCGATTAAAGTTCCAGATATATAACCAAACTGGGGGCTATACGTTGATCCCGGACAGGCACATGTCCCAGTATCACTATTCGGTATAACGCATTTATAACCAGATGTTTGATCGGTTATTGTTATAAAAATACCTTTCAGGCCATCACCGCTTGCTGTCTGCCATTTACCACTGACACACGATAACACTCGACCTGTACTGTCTCGCCCCACCAGACCATTAGGCGTACATTTTGCGTTTAATGTTGCCTGACCGTTCAGATGAAGATATTCACCTGCTTTGATTCTGCCTGTTGATTCAATTGTTCCATTGGATTTTATCGTTCCAGCAGTAAGATTACCTGACGCGTAAATATTACCCGCATTGTTCATGTAAGCTTTAACTGTTTTACCGGTTCCTACACCAACAGTCCCAGACGCATACAAATCATAGGTGCGAACACCGCCAGCCCAGCCAGCAGGCAGATCGTTTGGATTAAGTCCATTCGTCGCAATACGGCTACCAAACTTCGCCAGACCTGTTGTTGAAAGCGTATTCAGATAGGTATCGGATTTTACCTTCAGGTTGTTGTTGATATTTACAGGACCATTAAGGGTCGAGGTTCCACCCACAGTCAGATCTGATGCAACAGACGCATTACCCGTTGTCTTAAGTGCTCCGGTTGTTGTTGTTCCTGATGCCGTCATATCTTTGATGTTTTTGATGCTCTTCCCACCAAGATTCAGATCACCCGTCATAGGCAACGTTCCATCACGACGCAGATAAACAGAATACATTGAAGAGTTATACCCCACGCGGTAAGCCAGTAACCCACCACCCGTGATATTGCTGTAGCTATTAGAATTCTCACTCCACTGACCACCATAGCCGGACGCTATCTTGGTGTTTCTGCTCATCCCACCATCAACACCTGCCGACTGAACCGCTTTTCCTAACAGGTCATAGCGAATGTTCTTTCCTTCTGTCCACGGACTGGTTGTTGTTATAAGGCCATTAATGACGTAATCAGGCGCTGCTCCTGAACGCTTTAACACAATCTTGTAGGATGCTTTTTGCGCGTTAGTTCCTGTATAGCCTACAGGCAACAGACCTTCATTAATTAACGTCTGGTAAGTGATTTCACAACCAGCAGCCGAACAGGTTCTTGGCCCCGGATCACTGCTTTGATTGTTGGATGATGACAGTGTGGAAATCTTGTCATAGCGAATACTGATATAGCGGTTAACTGCTTCACCAAGCTGTTTAATCTGTGTTCCAACATTATCAGCCAATACTGCTTCCTGATCGTTTCTCATATCCTGAAACTTCATAAAAGCGATAAGCGTTCCAATACCTAACACAATAGTCACTTCCAGTAAGGTAAATCCTTTTTTCTTTATCATAATTATCTCCCTGTTTTAGCAATAAGAATGAAAAGGGCCTGCGCCCTCTTCATTAAATAGACGTGAAAACTAATGTATTGCTTGTGGCATTCGTACATGCTGCTGCCGTAGCTGCCACATCGAGTGTTCCTCCTGCGGCTTTAACAACCTTGGTTCCTACCGTAGTAATATAAAAATTACCGGCTGCCGCTGTCGCAATCTTCACACATTCCGCTGCTGGCACATTATCGTATGTGATAGTGAAAGAAGAGCCAGCCGCTGATGATGGCCCTGTAGCTGTCGCAGCCAGCGTCACATTACCTTTAAAGGCATTGATGGGTTTAGCTGCTGTTCCTGACCCACTTAACATATTGTCAGGGAAGATTTTTGCCTGAACAGCCACAGTATTTGTCAGGCCAGTAAAGCTTGAAGCCGATGTGTATAACGCTTTAACACCTGCCTGTATGGTGGCAATGTTATTAGATTCTGCCTGCGCTCTTTGTGAAGCCTGAACCTTGGGATAAACGATAAAAGCCGCTACCACTAATGCAGCAATGATGCCTAAAACAAGTAATAGTTCGAGTAGTGAGAAACCTTTCTTGCTTTTTCTTTTGTTATTTAATAAAACCATTATTATCTCCTTTTTTGTTTTAATGATATCTCCTGTTATAACTCTTCTCTCCTATCTGGCAATAGAAATAGCAAGATATATTTAACTCTATCTGATAGACGGATGAATTAAAAAAGGCAAAGATTTCTCTTTGCCTTCCGGGAGATTTAAAAACAACATTTGTTATCACTACTGCTATCATTATTACTTTCTCATGGGATATTTATCATATCTGATAAAAAAGTAATAATGACCTTTACTACATAAAGATAAAAATTAACAGATTACTGGTCGAACTGAACGCATGATTGAAAAGGAAAAAAATATTAATAAAGGATTACCCTGCATTCTGTTCTTTTATATAGATAACAGATAATAATTAGATATCAATACCTGAATCAAAATAAATTTAAAGATTTTTATTTTTGTCTTCTATCCATTTGCGCGAGAAACTTCCTGCCTGCTTTTATATACGTTATTCTTTCAATATCATTCAGGTCAGATACTGAAAGCAAAATCCCCATAACAAGCTCTTTATCCACCTGTTCTATATCGCAATGCATAGCCTTAGCTACTTCCGCACCAAGAATAATCTTTAGCCTTGTTTCAACTTTCTTACGTTCTGATTTCTCCAGAGACTTAAGACGATTAAGTTCTAGTTGAGCAAAAGCAACCTTTTGCTTTAATGTTTTTTCTGTTCTTGTTTTTTTACTTTCATTATCCATAGTTATCACCTCTTGCTGTTTATACGTATTTAATTATCACAAAGAGAAATAACGTCAAATTTACACCATTTTGTAAGAGAGAATGATTCTGATACATTTCTTTATAAATATGTGCAACGCATATGATAGTAATTACTAACTTAAAATACCCCGCACTCTCCGCGTTACTTATTTTTGCGCATTCGTGCTTTTATTTTTACCTGTCATTTTCAAACTCTATTTCCCAATCTCAACCTGTGAATTGTGCAACACATAACACTGTCTGTTTTATTCGTTTTTTTCATCAAATTTAGCAGCCCCGCCTTACGGCGGGAATAATTAATACTTCTTTTGCCCTTACGGGCCTTATCTTTACTCTTTTTGTCCTGTGGACGTGAAACCTACACCTTTAATCCAGTTTGCGCCGCTTAACCCGGCGTATTATTTTACAACCATACATATATTTCGTATTAATTAATAAGAGGGGCATTTTACATTGGCTTATTTTTTTAAAGACAATGCCCACCTATACACTGCTACGCAGTGTGTGGGGTCTACCGACGGTTGCCTGCCGCAGGCTAAAAGCAAAACCAAGGTCAACGTCAACCCCGAAGTTTTTCTTACGAAAAACTAACAGCAGCTTATATATTTGAGGTTATATTTTTAATGGCGATTTTTCATCTGGATTTTAAAATTGTGAAACGAAGCGAAGGCATGACTTCCGTTGCGAAAGCTGCCTACCATGCCCGTACACGTATTACAGATGATCGCATTGGCGAAACATTTGATTTCAGCCACAGAACAGATCTTCATGGTCATATTTTATTAGCCCCTGTTTCAGCACCTGCTCACATTGTTGAAAGTTCCTCAGCACTCTGGAATGAAGTTGAAAGAGTGGAACGCCAGAACAACGGTCAAACAGCCCGTTATTTTGATGTTGCTATACCTGTAGAACTCAACAACGATGATAAGAAAAAATTGGTTGCCGAATACTGTCAGAAGAACTTTGTTGATAAAGGAATGATTGCTGATATCGCATTTCATGACTTGGATAGTAAGAATCCCCATGCTCACGTCATGTTAACCCTGAAAACCATTGGTCCAGACGGCTTCGGTAAAAAAGACAGAAGCTGGAATGATAAGAAGATAATGATCCAATGGCGTGAATCATGGGCCACCATGTCAAACAGCTACCTTGAAGCCGCAGGCAGTGAAGAACGTATCGATCACCGTTCTCTCAGGACACAATGTGCTGATGCCCTTGCTCAAGCAGAGGAAGCATTCAGCGCTGAAGAGAAAGCATTCTGGCTTGCCAAAGCAACAGAAACAAACCGCCCGGCAATGCAACGTGTTCATCGTGCTAAATGGAATGACACCGAGTCACAGGAACAACGAGCTGCCGAACAAGCTCAACGTGATCAGCAAATAGAGGAAGCGAAGAAGGTCTATACGACATTCAGTGAGCTACCACTGGAGATCGTGGTTGATGTCAGAAGCTTTACGATTACACATCTTGCTGAACCCGAAGAGATCATTATCCCTGACTACCCAGCAACAGTAGAACCGCAACCGGCTATGGCGACACCTACCACAAGCAGAAGACCAGCAGCAAAATCTTACCGTAATCCCAATAAGGTCAGTAAAGTAAATGTTTCAGGGAAGAAATCCCCTGTTCTGGTTGTTCCTGAACCAAAAGCATCCACTAAATTGAAAACCCCATCTCTTCAAAACACCAGAGCGGTGAACCGTGCTCCCCTACATATCAGAAAGCAGACCAAGCCACGACAAAATGGTTTGTTTAAACGTTTCACACTACTCATCGTAGACTTCCTGAAAGAGAGATTTGTATGGGCGAGAAGGAAAACTGATACCACTGATGCTGACCATGATAAGCGTATCGCTGAAAATTATGTGTTTGATGAAGTGCTGGGTGTCAATGTTCCACGCTCGGAGTTTGAAAGACGCGCTAAGTTTAACAATAACCAAACATCACAAGAAGCAGGAGTCTATGGTAACGAATCAAATATTAACAAGACTGTTCGTTTCCCAAATCGTTTTGAGCAAGAACAAACGGAGGTCAATAAACACATGGAATTTATACTGTCTATTGGTGGAAAACCTTCTATGCCAAAGTTAAAACAAACTAACAGAAAATCTAACATCAAATAGTAATGTTATCCCCACTATTAATTTTTAATCAAATGCATGTTACATAGGCTCAAAATGTGATAGCATATGAAAACATAGAATTTTTTATATGCTTGGTGAATGTTTTGGGCAACAATATGTATAATATCCTTTTCTTCATCTTTCTTTCAATAGCAATTCCATTCCTTTTATTCCTCGCATGGAAACAGCACCTAAAAACCAAAGAGATTCGTTCATATCTATTGAAAGAGGGATATAATATTATTTTCAACGGAGAAGGTAACTCATATCTCGCGTTTAATATTAGTAATGCGACATTTCGCGCAGGTAATTTAACTTCCAATGATTATTTTCAAGCATCAATTTCTTATATCCACGATTATAGATGGGAGTGGAAGGAGGTTGAGGCAAAGAAAATAAATAATATATTTATTATTTACATTTCGAATATTGATTTCCCTTCCCAAAAACTATTTTATCGCAATAATAAATCTTTAGCAGAAATAGACTGGGCAAAATTACAAGCAATTTTTCATCAACCATATGAAATACAGAATGACGTCATGCAAGATAACAATAATACGCACTATGATTTTTTCATATCCCATGCAAAAGAGGATAAAGATACTTTTGTCAGACCACTGGTAGACGAGTTAAATAGACTTGGTGTAATTATTTGGTATGATGAACAGACACTTGAAGTCGGCGATAGCTTAAGGAGAAATATTGATTTAGGCCTAAGAAAAGCAAATTATGGCATAGTCATACTTTCTCATAACTTTCTAAACAAGAAATGGACACAATACGAATTAGATAGTTTAATTAATCGTGCAGTGTATGATGATAATAAGATTATATTGCCAATCTGGCATAATATCAATGCTCAAGAGGTATCTAAATACAGCCATTATTTGGCGGATAAAATGGCACTGCAAACTTCTTTATATAGCGTTAAGGAAATAGCAAGAGAGTTGGCTGAAATAGCATACAGGAGAAGATAAAGCAATAAATCATAAGTGCTTAATATCTTCGATGCATAAAATTAATTGTATTAGCACATCTAAATAGTATGTTTGTTATGGAATGAGTGTTCCGTGCTCATTCCACATATTGTTTAGTATACGTTGAAATATTACAGACCTAGCTTAGTATAAACAGATGTAGGGTATAGATAACTACCACTATTTGAACTTGAGTAATAGTTAACACAGTAATTATCTAATGCATATTTAATAATTTTAGGTTGGAAAGAGACAGATACTGTATAATGTTCTGAATCTAAAAGTGGTTTAGGAATGAAGTTCTTATCGACTGTTCTATCTCCGTCTAAATTAGCTATTACAACAGGAAGATTAAATTCTACGATAAGATCTATTTCATGGGCAAGAAACGATACTCCATCGCTACCTTTTCTCTTAGTATTACCGCTTCCCAACAGTACTACTTGTTTAGCATTTTTCATCCTTTCGCGGAGGTTTCGCTTTATGGTTTCAGGTTTACTTGTATCCCTTGAAATAAAGAGATCATGAGCATCAAAAAAGTTAAAGTCTATTTTTTCATTTGCTTTCCATGCCTCCATAAGACGATAAAACTTTATATCTTCACTTGCAAAAGCCACATATGTCTTATTACGATAACTCATATAGTCCCCATGAAGCAGTCAACATTAGTATCAACATGTTGAAAATACCTTATATATCAGATAGTGTAAACATCATTTATAAGAAACTACTATCAACACACTTGAATTACATATAATTAACAAGGTTGGTACAAAAATGGCGAAAGTTAATTTTTTCGATAAGCGTATACTTAAAAAATTTTCAGACTACACATCAACTATTAGTACCATATTTTCACTTTTTTTGATTTTTGTAGACATTCCAACAGAAAACAAACTAACACTTGGTATTATATTTTTAATTATTTTATTCTTACTGTATTTCGGCATATGGTTTAAATCAAATAATCTTTCGGAAATTAATTTAGATGTTGAGGGCAGCATTGTTACTGTAAAAGCAGGCGATTTATTCAGACAAGATGGATTCAAGGTCATTGCTTTTAATGAATATTTTGACACGCAAGTTGATGATGTTATCATTTCTCATAATTCACTTAATGGATTATATATTGATAACTATTTAGCGGGATCCGTATCTGATTTGGACCATCGTATTTCAAATCATCAGTTTGAAGAAGATGAACTGCTTGAGGTCAACCATAAAAGAAAAGTGGGTAAAACACAAAAATATTCGCTAGGAACTATCTTCGTTAATAATGATTATCTATTAACTGCGTTTTCAAAATTTGACGACAAAAATAGAGCTTTTCTTACAATGCCGGATTATCTAGCATTTTTAATAAATTTTTGGGACAAAGTTAATCGTATATATGCTCAAAAAAGTGTCTCTGTTCCTATCTTTGGATCTGGAATCACTAGAATAAAGGAACATAAAAATATTAGCGATGAGGATTTACTTAAAATAATGTTGTGGACTTTTAGAATAAGTGAAATGAGGTTTAAATTTCCGGCAAAGCTTACTATCGTTATCCACAAAGATAAGATAGATAAAATAAACTTATTGGATATAAAATCAGCGAGAAATGGTCTTTAGTTATATTTATATATGGGCGAACTATGAAAGGTCGCCCATCATATAATTCTTTTCGTTTTTTATATCTTTCGCCTAAACACAACATTATCAGAGAATATCGCCTTACCAGCTATAAACCCAACAACCGCAATTATTGGTAGACTGATAGTAGCTCCTGCCATACCTGTTGACATACCGATCAACGTCGATAAACCAAAAGTCAACAACAAAACAACAGCAGCATACCAGCCGGGATAAGTGCCATATAACACAGTCGCTAAGCAACCTGTGCAAACGTGAACCCCACGCTGGCTCTCTTTGAAACAGAACGGGCATTTGATGGTATTGTTTTCCATATTGGTTTCCTTAATTGGCTTTCCAGCCATTGCTGGTCTTAAAGAGATTCATGGCACCATCAGCAGGTTCATTCATCCCTTTAACGTTGGCGAACGCCTTTTTGTCAATCCAGCTCGGAACGTCATTAAGCTTCCATGTATACGATACGCGAACAACCTTCTGACCGCCGTTACCCGGTTCCGTCCATTCCTTAATCTCGTCAACAGCACGACGACCAACACAGGCACCGTCTGCTGTGCTCCAGACTTTGGCTTTTTTGCCTTCCTCTGTTATCCCTAATACGTTCGAATCATAGCCCTGTTCAAAAACCATCAGGCCCTGCTCAATAAAACCGTCGAGGATCACTGAATTCGTCCCTGTGCCAGTCGAATCAAGTCGTGGCTTGGCAAGACGGATGGGGAAGCTGGTGTTATTGTTATCCAGCGAGAAGCAGTATCTGGTCTGCCCAATCTTGGCATTGATCGCTTTCTCAAAATCACCTTTCTCACCACATCCCGCCAGTGCCACAGCTGCGCCAGCAACAAGTAAAATCTTCTTCATCTGCTTATCCATCCTGATAATCAAAATTGCCTATATTTTTTGACCTAATCCGGTCATGGCTAGAGTTGTTGCGGGATCCGGCTGATATCACATGGCAAAACCACCGCTTAACCAATTGATAGGATTCAATTCTTTTAGCGTCTCGTCATATCGTTTAAAACGATCAAAAACAATCTTATGATAGTTTTTATCTATCATAAATAGATATTCGATCGATTATAACAATTAATCACCGATCGATATTGCGCTTTCAATCGCTATAAACTATCAATAATCAATTATCGATCTTTTATATCGATCATTTTATTGAGATCTGTTCACAAAATGATATGCTTCGTATAGGTCGTTCAGTAGGATCTGGTGAGGTGGATATGGAAGTCATCAACAAGGAAACCGACAGCATTCAAGCAATGTCTGACAGTGCTGTTTTATCATATGTCTATGAACAGTCTGGATTCTCTATTGATCTGAATAAATGTTTTGTGCGGCTATTCAATAATGCATCTGGCATTAATGCCGTACATGACTATAACCAAATCCGGGAAATCAATTACACATTACCAAACACTGATTTCGGTGAGGCAGAGATCTGTATTCTCACATCTGGAAGCAACAATGCTTTATGGAAGTTTACTGTTAGGTCGGAAGACAATGAAAGAGTTTGTGAGAGATGGATTAACATATTTGATGAGCAGATATTTAACAGTATATAAAATAAAACATAAAATGTTAATTCTTTTATAAAGGAAACCGCAAATATATTTGCTTTTTTAGAAATTAATATTTAATTATATACACATGTAATATTTAATAATGAGGTTCATTTATGTCTGGAAAAAATCCATTCTGGAATTATGATTATAATGCAGCACAACGCAACAGAGAGATTGTAGATTCATATCAACAGGCTAATGAAGCCAGATTGAACTCTCAGCAAGCTCAGTTTGAAGCATCAATGGCAAACGATGAAGTTAATCATCTACAATTGCGCCTTAACCAAACTATATCCAGTCATAAGAAGGTAGTGGACAGGTATGAACAACAGTTGGAAGGATTTAAAAATAATTTTTTCCGCGTTGCATTACACAAGAATATTCTTTATAGAACCATCAGCAAACTGCAGGAGGAATGGCCCGACAAAAAGGAATTTATCCTTGACGAAATGCAAAGACAACGCGATTTATGTAATCAACAGGATTATAAAGAAAGATGGTGGAACGCTATCAAAAGTAATAACCTTGCTGATGACTATCTTGATTTCCCGTTCCCTGAGCGTAAGGTCAAGAACAAAGCATAATATATGGTGATTATTATGTAATAACAAATACACAAGATGAAACTAAGCATTTCTTCATAACGACTATTGATTTCGACAAGACACTACCCTGTCATGTCTCCTACAGGCCCCCCCATATCAACCATTCACTTTATGGAATCATCCGCATGTCTCATGAGAAAAAACAGTATATAAAATCATATAAGCATACACTGGTTGAGTATAGTAAACCCACAGAAGAGCTGAGCAGGCAAGATATAGAAAATAGTGATGATGATCTCAAAAATCGGCAAGCAAAAGCTATTTTGTTAGATTTTTCACTAATCTTTATTTTAGTGCCTTTTATTGGCTTCTTGTTTTATGTGATTATTAAATTTATGAACTCAACACAGCCACGCATGATTTCGCCACCGGACAACTATGTTGACGTAGGGATCTTTTTGTTTATAGGAACTGTTATATGGCTACTTTATGTAATTAGAGGTAGATCATTTAAAAATTTAAATGATACAATCTTATTTACTGGAACAGCTATTGGCTTTGTATTATTCTTTCACAAAGATGTTACAATTATAGATCATAACAACGCTACATGGATTTTTGGTCAAATAGTTTTAGCGAGTTGTTCTGTTGGCAAAGCTCTTATTGCATTTACAGAATTTATTGTAGAACGAGTTGGCGAAACTAAAAAATCAGTAGACAAGAAAACTTATCCCCACCACTAACCTTACATACATCAGATATCTTAGCTAAGACCTAATCTGATAGTTACCGGTTATTTATACAGGTGTCTGTCAGATTACATCTGGTTTAAATTTCGCTCAAAGTATTTGTTATAATTCTTTCTTATTCACTTTTTCATTATCACACATCATTAAGAGAATCGTTAAGAAAACCCCACACTTACAAAATGAATAAAAACTTAATAACATTATTACCGCTGCCCATAGGTACTTCAATGAGTTAAAAGAAAACCTCAGAAAAAATTTCAGAAATAGCATCACCGTTTCATATTTTTTAGACATACTCTTATCCTTTTTATATACATCAATATTGAATAGATGTAATCTACTGTTGATTACTATACGTATAGCCCATATATAGATTAATGTCTATCAAACACGATTTTTTATTTATTGTGATTTTATAAACTTAATGACCAGTACCACCATTAACCCATAAAAATTATGAATAATGCTATTTTGCCAAGATTTTATTTTTCTCAAAACGTTTAAAAAGCCATGATGATAAAACATCACTAATAAAGAACAAAGGAACGAGAACTAAATATTTATATTTGTTCGTGATACATGAATCAAACAAAATAATAATCAGGATAAGAAAAATAAAATCCCCCCTCAGTTTATTCATTACACTGTCAAACACTTCATAAAATCTCATGATCTTTATATCCATATTATTTCTCATCCTTTTATATACGTCTAATTCAATATATTGACAAGAATATAAAACTACCTTATTGCTTCATTTATATAAACAAAAACATGGGGCTAAAAGATGGGAAGAACATTTAGAGAAAAAACAATCAATACATTGCTAATAATCACACTGTTGACATTCTATTGGCTGATTTATAGTTTATGTCTCGACCATCTGTATGCGAATGCCTCAAAAGGCCCTGCCAGTATAGTCATTGAAACATATGCCCCAGCTGCATTATTAGCTCATGTTGGGCTATTGTTTCTTTTCATCCCATACTATTTAATGTGGAAAGCGAAGGAGAAATTTAACTGGAGAGGAATCTTCAATGCTCATCGAAACTATCCTTTCACAGTCTTTATTAGTTATACTTCAGCTACCATAACATATATGATAGCTGATAAAGCATCTTTCTATGATTCTGGTATAAATACTCTATACTTGATTCAAATTATTGCCTTTATTTTTGTTACGATTATTTATCTGCATTCTTCCAACAAAGATTAATATAATACCATATACGACAATAACAGCTAGAACATAAAATATTATACCTACCCGTGAAATATCGGAATTAAACCATTTGAACATTTTCATTAAAGAATAAACAACTCGATCAAGGGACGATGTTTTCTCCCTTACCTCCATACATGACAGCTTGCACTCACTGTCATCTATCTGGTTAAGAATATTCATTGCCTCATTTCGCTGTCCTTTTCCCAAGAAATGTCTGGCTAATATAAGTCGTTTGTCCACAGAAGATATATCATCCTGAATTAATCCATATAATATATGGATATCTTTTTGACTCAGTTGTTTCTTGTTTTCTCTATCTTCATAGTAAAAATCGAGGACGAGTGGGTTGTCTGACATACTTTTATCGATAGATTTGACAACAGCATCCCATCGATGACTGTCCATATCGGCTAAAGATAATATAGGGTATAACTTCTCAATGACACGTTCCCCTACAGGAGAATAATAAAATCTATGATGTGTTTTTTTATAAAATGAGTCTGATATATTGGCTATAACACCTGTATTCTCATTTTCTGTAGTTTCCCAATAAAATCTCATTCCATATTTTTCACTAATAAATGATAGAAAAGCATGACGTGGAGCATAAACTATTTCTAACTTTTTACTGAATGCTCTTGCAGCATCAAACATAAGATATACGTTCAGATCACAGTCAGAAAAGTGATTAGCATAAGCCTTAGCTACTGTAGCTGATGGTTTATAATAAAAGTTAGCTCCTAATATTTTGTTTGCACAGTCCAAGAAATTTTCAGTAGTATCATCAATCCTACATGTATCTTTTACTTTCTTTAAAAAATTATTTATAGCCCCATATGCTTTACGCGCTTCGTTAGAATTAATGATACCATTTTGCTCATCCATCCTGACGAGGCGATGAGTCAGGTTTAATGGGTCATAGTCCGCAAATACATCCGGGGTATGTTCAAATCGTTCGGCACGCGTTGCACTTTTATCTTTGGTCAGAGTTATAGATACGAATGAGATAACAAGCACAGGAAGAATAATTAACGCCACAGGCATTATTAATTTTCGCAAAGTTAATAATTTGATACGCAATAACATTTAATCATCCACTGATAATAGAAAAGCAAATGTTAACACTAAATCAATCAAGCAGTAACTTATAATTGGCTTAACTACGAATCTTTACATTGTTATTACCCATCCAAGTAACTCATTAAATTAGTTAGTTAGTTAGTTAGTTAGTTAGTTAGTTAGTTAGTTAGTTAGTTAGTTAGTTTTATTTTGAAAATTAATTTTAGATTTACTAACTCTACAAACTTGTATGCTTATCAATAAAATAGAATGTACATAACAAAGACAAAATACAAACAGCAAAAATTTAATAACAAATAGATGAATATTATGCATTCTCATATAATCTAATACAGATCTAAGCTTAGTTAGTTGCTGCCTGCGTTGATTTTGTGGCATTGATTTTCAGATTATTCAACATCACCTTATCGACAGGTTGTAGTTGCTGTCCTAATAGGGCTGCTAATAAAATATTGGTGTCTTCTGTTCTTTCTATTAGAAGCATCTGTAATCTTAAATCAATGGCCTGCATTCTTGCCTGCTCATGTGCGGTTTCTTTTTCATCTGTACTGCTGATCTTGACCTGCCATGCATCAGCACCAGTAGTATCCGCATAACGTGAATAGATCTCATATCTCAACATTTCCCATTCCGAAGGTTTAGACGGGAACTCTGCTCCGGGGAATAATGTCGCATACTTAGTTTTCACAGACGCATCAGTCCACGCCTGACTTGCTCCTGCTGTAGCACCCAGTCCTGAGCCGATATTTACCCCCCTTGAGTTTACTGATACATCACCAGATTTCTTTATTGCCAGAATAGAATCAACAGCATTAGTTCCCGCTGTGCTTCTGGCAACAAAACTTGAGAATGCTGACAGGTATTCGCGTCCTTCTTTCGTATCTTCAAGACTCCTGTCGTTTAGCTGCTGTAGCGGTAAATTACCAATCAGATTTCGCTTAGCAGCATCAGCCACTTTCATCTGTTTAACATCATAAGATTGGTTTGAAACTTTATTCCCCTGAGCATCAGATATGGATAACGGTGGTGTGGTGAGTGAGGTAGCAGATTTATCTTTATCAGCATATGCACCAATAGCACTACATCCACCTCTGTTGTATTTCACATCCTCGTCAGAACAGACTTCAATTGAGACTCGGCCCATCACGTTATTTTTAGCCTCATTTATACCGGTGCTTGCTCCCGTAAACATTTTCACACTATTTTCAGCTAAAGCAGCTTTAGCTGAGCTTGTGTTTGATCCTGCCGACCCTCTACCTCCTGCTGCTGTAGCTTCCTCACAAGCATTAGCATCAGGAATTCGCTTAAGGATATTTTGCATTCTTTGCTCCTGAATAGCTTGGTTTGCATTGCTTATAACAGAGTTCTTTTGATTCTCATTAGCAGTAATATTAGCCTGTGCAAGTTTGTCATTCATTGAGACTAATGTCTCAATCATTCCATTTCCCATAGATTGAGGGGATGCCCCCATTACGTAAGGTGTCAATACTTCTTCCGTGACGGGCCAGACAGCAAAAGCTGTATTTGAATACAGAACAGAAAAACACAAAATCGAAGTCGCTGCTATTCTTTTTATTTTGAAATTACCATGACTCATCACACACTCCCTTTAATTCATTACATTCTTTATTAATTAATAAATTAAAAATGAATTGTCAATTGTTCTGACTATGCTTAATGATCCCTTATCGTGTTTAAAAAGCATAGATTTTAAAACCAACTCAGATTAATATATTCACTCCTGAATCATCATTAAGAGAATTGCCATGTCGATTTATAATATTTAAACAAATTCGGATGGAGTTTTTTAGCGACGAAAAGAATCAGGGCGTTTCCATTCAAACACTGCAGCATGTCTTGCTTTAGTTCTTTCACTTTTAATCTGATTAGCTTTACGCTGAGAACATATTTGTTCACGAGCAACACCCAGAACTTTTCTTCTCTCTTCTTTGGTAAGATTCTTACCTTTCACTTTCATTGCCTCACACACTGCATCATCAAGAAATTTCTTTTCCGATACTGTCACGCTTCTTAAACGTCCATGCTTATTCATATTTTTATCCATTTGTTTTTTCTCTTTTTTAATCCCGAGATCTGATTTTTTGTTTCCATCTTCAATATTGGTTCCATTAAAACTTCCCTCGTTATTATTTGTTACAGAACCTTCTTCAGTTTCGTTTTTCATTTTTCTGACTCTTTATTATGTAAGTTATCTATTTAATACAATTAAAATTTTGTTTTTTCAAATTAACTCGTTTTTTAAAACCATTTAAAATGCATATTTTCACAAATCACTTTAGATTTATATTTTTTCTGTACTAGTTTTACTATTTAATTTATTTTAAAAGATTTAGGGTTTTAGAGGGAACTCCGTCAGGAGTAGTATGGTTTTTCTAGAGCTTCGCCTCTCCTAATCCGCATATTAAAGTTTCAAAACAATCTCATGATTTTCAAATTTTATACACGTAATAGGACAAGACGCTTCTCATGCTATGACTTAGAATTGCAATACGTTTCCATATTGCGACACCCTTCTGCACTCCCATAGACAACATCATAGCTATAAAAACATTTTCCCGTTTTGCTAAAGAAAATTACACTGCTGTTTTTATAAGCCTTAGATGTGCGCTTCGAGTTGATGTTACGCAGACTCCCCGCTTTGGCATCGACAATAACCTTGAGAATGAATCAAACACTTTCGCTCCTACCTTCTCAGACCCGTACAATCAGGTTTAACGTTATTGCTTTTGAGAACTAGATTAGTTTTTGGAAATGGTATTTGACAGACTTGTAAAAAGTTGAGATTTAGATTTGACAAATATGGAAAGATTATTTAATACTTTATTATATTTGTAGTCATGTTATCTGGTTAACTGATTACGAGGCTTCAAAAGTCGGCAAAACTTTTTTAGTCCTTAAAAAGTCAACTTTGATAAGTTGGCTTTTTTTGTATCTTCATTCTGTTTACATCCAAATATTTCACTTGTCAAACAAAACAGTTCTTAAATACTATAATAAATTATATTCATCCAAAATGATGACCCCGAACTTTATTGTTATCTTCTCATTAAGAGCATAACCAGTAGTTGTTTAACTAACAAGTATCGTTAATATTCACAAAGCTTATTTATTGGCACCAACGTAAAAAAGTAGTATAAGTGAAGGATCAGACATTAAATGGAGTGACCGATATGGATGCTGGATTTATTTTACCTCAAGAAAAACAACAGGTTCTTGATGAAATAAACAGATGGCTTAACACAGTCTATCCCTACAAAAAACCACCTGCACATCTTTGTGATCCGATTGATAGGGCCAGTAAATTTTTCCGTATTGATGTTCACAGGAAAAAATTCAGTATTTATCTTAGACTTGGAAAAACATGGGCATCATCTCAGAATAAATCTATTGTCATTGCTAAAATCTGTTTTGAAAAAGAACGTTCTGGTTATGGCTCAGCGTTGCTGAAATGCCTTGCGAAAATAGCAGAAAAATATAATTATGAAAATATTGCTATCGAGTCAGTCAATGAAAAAAGTAGATCATTTGCGTTGAAATTTGGTTTTTCAGAATATCAAAACAAAAATGATTATATCATTACAACTGAAAAACTTACTACTATCCTTAATAAACTGCCTCCCCCTTATCTTTGAGTCGAATTCATGTGTCATAGTATTATTATTTTTTTCAAACAAGGTCCTATACCTATGACGAAATATAATAATACTTTCATATGATTTTAAAATAAAAAGGAGTTGCTGATGCTAACAATTGAAGTAGAAACAGCAAAGTTGACTGTTGGAAACAGTGAATTTTTAATCGAAATACCTAAATCATTATATGAAGTGATTTCAAGTCAAAATAAAAAGGACCAATTAACAACGATAAAAAATAATGATGCAGAAAAAATAGAGTATTTCTTAAGAGATAAGTTGTATTATGACACAAGGCCGTCAAGTAAAAGACAAATGGATTACGTAATAGCAATAGCTGAAAAACTAAAGATAAAAATCAATAAAAAAACGCTCGAAAATACATCCAGTGTGAGTGCCTTTATTGATAAGCATAAATACGAATTTGATAAAAAAGTGGAAGAGGAACATCAAGCATGGATTGAGTATAAAAAGAGTGATGAATATAAAATTCTTCAAAAAGTTGAAAGTGCAATAAAAAGACATTTTATAAGATATAGCACAACAAGAAAAAAATTACTTGCAAATCAGATGATTGAATCTGGCTTATCAATAAATGATATTGCAGATAAAATAGGCGTTACCACAACCACTATCAATAAATATTTAGCTGAAGTGGTAGATATAACTAACCGATCCATAGCAAATGAAAGTTCATGGATGATATTTCATTATGTTCTATCAAAGATGGTTTTCTCAAATAAGGAAAATCTAACACCAAGTGAATGGAGAGATACTATTATAGCCTTGACCATGAAAAACAGATGGTATGAAGAAACTTGGTTTTTTACAGAAGAATAAACATCCCTTGATACATTGTTTATATTTCAAAAAAGGCTATGGCGACATTTTACTTTTGCCATAACCATTTCAATATTGCTTGTAAGTAATCATATAAGATGATTTTTATTCTAAATAATAATTAATACTAAAGAGGACCGTAGTCCTCTTTAGTATTACATTCCCTCATTGCCTTCTTTTGGTGATGAATCACCACCAGAAGATCCGCCCCCATCACCTTTACCCGGAGTCTTAAAACTCTCTATAGGAGACGCTTTACCCTGAAGATTTAGTGGCAACAATGGCCTGTTATGCTCGCCAAAAGATACCGCTCTGTTAGCAGCCTTTTGAGCGACATCCATATAGCCAGCAGCTCCCGCTGTATCACCAACAGCATCTGCAGCTTCAGCCGCACTGTAAGCAGAGTTGGCACTTTCAAGAGATTGATATTCATCCTGCTGATCAAGCGGCCCTGCATTACTCATATGGGTGCGGAATGCAGATCCAGTATCACTGGCTCTACTGGAAGCCTGAGCTTTCCCTTGTTGAACTTGTTGCTGCTGTTGAAGCTCACGTTGTTGTTCACGGTCTTTATTCATTTGCCCGTTTCTGATCTGATTACCTAACGCGTTCGAAGAATGTGATAACTGATCTAATACTGTTTTTGCCAGTACTGCCGATTCCACACCTTTTGATGCCGACTGAGCATAACCCGACATACTCTGACCACTATGAACGCCAAGCCACTTCATAATTTCATCTGGAATAACATGGATCAGGGAAAGTGATTTCTTCACAACCGTAAACATCAGCGCAATGTAAACAGCAATCAGGGCCAGTGATTCTATGATGCTAATCCCGGCGTTGGCTGACATCATACCGAACGCGCCGGAGAACGTTTCATTAATCACCCCACCAAGTATCGGAAGCATCGTATAAGCGGCTATTAGTCCCGTTACCATCAGTGCCGGGCGCATAGTTAACGACAGCACCAGACCATAGCCAGCACCGCCTCGTCCTACAACACCATCTCCGTCTGGATGTAAGTGTGTGATTACCCATAATGGTGCTGCCACCATTGCTTCAAGGCACAGAATCATCCAGCCCACGCAGACACCAAACCACATGACGTATGGCAGCATTGGAATAACAACAGCTAATGTAGCACCAGCAACCCATAGCGGGATCACCAGTGGCATAACGACACCAATTGCACCAAAGGCTCCAGACAACCAGTTTGCAGTAAATGACGTCCATATTCCAAGACCTGCACCAACAACAGCAGAGCCACCTAATAAACTCCACCCGGCGGTACTGAGTGTATCGCCAAGGCCTTTAACGGCTAACAGGGGGTTGATAGCCTGTAAATTTGCTGCCGTTGTATCTGTTGAAAATGCGACGAGTTTTCCTTGTTTTCTGCCATTGATTACGCTTGAACTTAGGAAACCAGCCATTGCGCCAGAAATACTCTTATCTGCTTCACTCTTGAGTGAAGTGATTATTTTACTGGCATCATCTGTTTTAGACCCCTGACCCCCCTTACCAGTGGTATTGGCTTCTGTTCGGTTTTGCGCATCAATACCATTCGCGTATCTTGATGCCGTCGTCGATCTAGCCATGTCGTGAGACACCTTTGCCATTACAGCATTCAGGCTATTAAAAATATCGCCATATTCCATACTCTGTTGTCCCGCGACAGGAAGATTGTGAGCAGCACCATTAATCGCATCCTGAATGCGGATCAACTTCATACTCCATGCCCCTGCCATGAACCATCCGTCTTTCTGGACGTTATCCTTGAAGTCATCCCACTGGTTGCCTGTAGAAAATGCAGTTCTGACCGCCGTATCGATAACAGAAACGTAGGTAGCAGTTGCACTGTTTATATCAGACTGAATATCGATGTTATTATCAGCGACATATTTTTCTGCCAGTGTCATCATATTGTTATTTAGGGCAATAAAAGCTGTATTATGAGCTTCAACAACGGCTGATATATTGGTTTTGATTTCCTGCGGCATGTAGCTCATATACATTCCACCTGATGCGATAGTCGCCTGAGCTTGAGCCTGAGCGTGAGCTTGAACCTGTTCATCGTAAGACGCTTTAGCTTCCGGATCTGTCAATGTGATGCTTCCACACGCTGATTTGGATACCAGTAAGTTTTTATTCATTTCATTACCAGCATTATTAGCACCGTAATTGTATCGGTATAAATACTTTCCTTTTTCCGACGTCATTTCAAACACAGGCATAACACCGGGAAACAACGCACTCTCATGCGATTTTTTCCATAGCTGGCCTGCCTTCAACATACAAACATTATTTATGAATGCCGTCTTTGCTATGCGGTCAAGTTCCTGATAGGACGCTGACGTGGTGATAACAGCACCATCTGATGGATTTGCGGCATACGTATTCCAGACCGTATCGGCAAGACCTACGCCCTGATTTATCAGCCATAACACCATAACCTGAGCTGCACAGAACCCACCGGCTGCGGGAAGTATCATTGCGGTTCCTAACGCTGTCCTGACAGGAAGCCACATAGAGGACCATTTCTTACCCAGCATTTCGCCATCATGCGCCGTTGACATCGTTCCGGCTATTAGCGTGTATGCTGCTAAAATCCCACCAACCAACAAAATGGCACTGTTGAGGATTGTCATTGTGCTGGCTAACGGGCTTTGGGCTAAATTCTCAGGAAATAAAACATCCAAGAACCACAGTTTTGATTTATCCGTATCAGGAACCGTAAATAAATCTGCTGCGTATGCATTTTGCGTAATCAGCAAACACATAAAAAGAATAGCTGCCGCGATGTATCCTGTCCTCATGATATTCAAAGAGCATTGCTCCATTTTTATTTTCATTTTTTCTCCCTTTTTTATGCAACGCACCAAGTGAGTTACATTTTTTATATTTTACTTCATCACATCACTGATACTGTTCCATACATCAGAACCTGTTGTGGAGTTTCCATTAACATTAATGCTTCCTCCCGCAGTTGATCCTGTTCCTGTTGAAATGCTACCCCCTGCAATATTCCCCATACCCGGAACATCAAAAGAAACACTTTCCGATATATTCCCCATCACAGAATTCATTTTTTCTCTGGCAATCGAACAGGCTTTACTTATTGCTGCTTCTTTTGCTTTTCTGATTATAGTATCGAAACTTGGCAGATTTATGCCGATGCTTCCAGCAGGCCATACATCGGTGCAACCAATAGTATCTAAGGAACTATTTATGTTTGCCATAAACCCTTCGGCTATGGGTTCCAGTTGAGCTGCATCGATTTTCATCGCGTTGTATTGAGCCTGTTTTACTGCGGTTTCCATAGCGGGTGTGCAAACAGCAGCGTTTGCTGTTGTCGCCATAAATGCGATAGAAAACAGTGAAAATAAAACATATTTTCTTCTATTCATTTTTTACTCCTTTATTGATTTTATTTCTCACCACCTCATGTATTTAATTGGTTGTAAATAAAAGGGCTTATTCAATATATATTAAATATTGTAAAAATAATCAATAGAACAGCAACTTTAAATTTGACAATCACTTTATTTTATAGTTAATATTAAAGAGTAAATAAATAATTACTCCAAGATATTTTATTTATACTCTAAAAAGAGACCTGAATACGAAATCAGGTCTCTTTTTATTTTCGTGTTATATAGAATCGGTTGTATAACTTCACATGTAATGCTAATATTGCCCAATAAAAAGCATTGAATATGTTGTTCAGTGCTAAGTTCATCAAAAAGATAATAGCTATAAGGATTCTTACATGGCTAATTCAGGAAGAGAATATGAAGAACTTGTCAGAGATATACAATATTCTTTGTTTAAAGCCGAAAATATTCCTAGCCTTAAAAACATTAATATCGAGAAAAATAAGAAGATAAAAGATCGTTCGGGAATTGAACGAGAATTTGATATATATTGGGAGTTCGAAATTGGAGGTCATACCTATCGTTCGGTTATCGAGTGTAAGGACTATTCCTCCCCGGTATCGATTGAGAAGATAGATGCCTTCATTGGTAAAACTAACGATATTCCGGGACTTAAACTAATCTATGCGACGCGAACGGGATATCAAAGCGGTGCAAAGATAAAAGCAGAGCAGCATAACATTCAACTGCTTGTTATCAGAGATCAGCAAGAACAAGACTGGGTTGATGAAGATGGCACTCCACTTCTAAAATCTATTCATTTTAGAATGACAGCCATATTACCGCCAAGAATCGTTAAATTTAATGTGCATGTTGATAAAGAATGGTTTTATTCACAAAATGAATATACTGAAAGCACATTGCCAAATCTATTCAAAACAGAATATTCCAATGCTATTTTTATTCATAACCTTAGCAAAGACGAAAGATATAGCATTCATGATTTATCCAGTTTACTTATGAAAAAAGTTGAAAACATGGCATATGGAGAAAATATATACGCTGAAAAAATTGACAATGGATATATAGAGAATGCGGATTCAAGCATAAAAATGAAGATAAAAGGTTTTGATTGCAAATATATTCATCACAAACCGATAGAAGATATATCTATAATTGATTTCTCAGAACAAATTAAAGCCATTGTAGAAGATTTCATAACAGGAAAGAAAAAATGGGTATTAAAAAATGGCATTGTAAAATGAACATTTGTTTTTAATGAGGGTTCCGCTATATCTATATATTTTAGCTCAGACCTACCTCATCCCTGAATTCAACCCCATATACAAACAAGCCCAGATATCTTTCGAGGCTTGTTTATCCGTATAATACAGTTGCATGTTAATATGTTCCCCTGACCCATTCACGCAACCATATTATATTATCATTAACTTCTATACATCGCATTTTAACTAGATCATTAATAATATCATCGAATGATACATCCACTAATTCCTGCATTCCGTAAAAATTGAATTGTATGCCACTCTTTGCAAACGCATCATCTCTCCTTATTTTATTAGACTCATCTCTTCCTTGCCATAAGACGTACAAAACAGTAGCATGTTCTGGTGTAAGTTCTATAGACGAATGACACCAAATCTTATTCCAAATACTTAACGCCGCAAAAAATATTAATTTTGGTTCGGCTGCAACACCTGCTGCTGTTAACACTAAATCGGGTAGATCATTGAATAATTCTCTCCAATTAAGAACAAAATTACCTAACTTTCTTGATTTTCCACCACGTCGACCTAATGAGTTGACTGTAATATACTCCATTACAAATTTTTCTTTTTCAGGCGGAGTTAATCTACAGAATGAATCGACTAAAGAAATAGCGGTTTTATCATTCTCAGTAAATAGTTCATGAACAATACCAATTATCTCATTTTTTTTGTTTTCTAATTTTTCATAGTCATAGCTCATTTGTCACATAGTCCTTTTGATTACTAACACAGGTATCTTTGTCCCTAAGGCTATTTAGCATATTTTGTTCAGTATTTCAACATATTAAACAAATAATTAAATGATTGTATAGTCTACCAGTTCTATTAATGGCTGCTCTGAAAATGCTTAATGAATTTCCATCGTTGTCTTTGGCATCACTGTTATAAAAATGTAACAATACAAAATTAAATGCGATAATGTTAGCTCATCGATCGCAATCACTACTTAGATTGGTTGAAATAGACTACTCGGTTTGAAAATTAGTTCCCCAAATAGGACTAACGTAAAAATAGTAATCAAGCATAGACTTCGGTAGGCACCATGCTTACTTAATGTATAATTTTCCCACACAGTCGTAGCTCTGGAGGCTCAGCTAGTTTAATACTACCAATACGTATGGGCAGCTCGCTATCTTGCTGGCACAACTTCTTAATGGATTGCCACTCCGCTTTTTCAGACTCCATGTGAGCAGCGAGCGAATCAAATGCACCGTCGGCTACGACGATGGTAGGTTCTTCATCTGTTTCATTGCCAGTCGGCACCTCATTGGATTTTTCAGCACGTTCTTGTTCCAGTTCAGCCAGACTCGCTTTCAGCTCATCAAGACTGCTGGCGGCGTCTTTTGGTGCATAGAAGAACAGCCCGCTAATGAAGATGGCTTCCATAACCTCACTGAAAGAAAACGAGGTATCGCCATAAACGAAGCAACTGTGCTTGGAACTCTTCACACCCGATACGTTTTTCTTCAGCAAACCGTCTTTCGGTGAAGTCATCAATGTCTGTTTGCTATAGAGGATTACAGGGAGATTCTTTATCTCGTGAACATCACCACTGATGCTCCAGCGTTCTTTATCACCTTTATTAAAGCCAGAAGCCTCACAGCCACTTTCAATCTCAAATTCATCGGTCAGAACGCGTTCCCGGTTTAAATAGTCAGAAAAATCCTCACCATCCTGCATCTCCTGACGTTTATAAGCGCGGTAAACCATGCTACGGCGATCAATCCCAATCCATTCAATATCCCATGTCGTTGGCCCGGACGGTTTTCTTACCTCATCTATGTAGGCACCAACATCTCTGTCCAGATAAGCCGCTAACAATTCCTTCCACGGCTCTACAGCCAAAAAGATACTTGCCAGTGTTGTTCCATCTTCAATCAGGGCCGTATGGCGAAAGAAACGGAGAAGAAAGAAGGGGTCAGCATCAGCTATCGCGTTCTGTATGGAAAGCAACGGAACAGCCGAGGTTTCATCATAATCGGACTGAAACCGCAGTATTGCATCGGAACAAAAAATTAACTTACCTTCCATCGCTCATCCTCCTCCTGTAGTTATCAGACAAAATATTTTACCAGATCATAGATTGTTATCGCATTTTACTTTTTGCTGCTTCATATTCATTAATATGGTCCTTAAAAGTGCTTATCGCTTTTGGCAATGACCTGTTAAGTAAACCATTAATCTCCTGTGATGCTTTTCCGTTTCTGACGACCACGATATATCCAAGAATCAGATCTTGTCTTATCATTGGATTCAATGGTTCTATACCTACGCTAATCCCCGTATTTTTGTATTTAGCAACCGGATACCCAACTGAACTATGGATAACAATATTATCGCTATCTGCAAGCCTTGATAACATTCTGTCGCTATATATCGCTTTTCTTAAATCCTCTAAAACAGGGATATAGTGTTTATCCATGTTTCCTGTCAAAGCTGTAGGCAAGTAGATTTTTGTTTTTATTTTTCGCATGATATTTTTCCTGTTATTGTTTTTATTTAATACCATGCTACTGATCGTAATATCAAAAATATTTATTATGTTCAATATAACTTTTATAACATCTGTGATTTTATAGTTTCTTCACTCATCTGTGTGAGTTCTGAAACCAAACGAATATAAATATTTTTCAACCTGTCTTTATCACAACGACTTACAGATTCTGATAACAGATAATGACTATAATTATTGACGCAAATGTTGTTGCCGTTTTCAAGAGTTAATTTCAATCCGAGTTCTGTATCTTCTACTTTGTTTACAATACAGATCATGAATGGTGTTTTCTCATGGGCATGAAAGAATGTTATCATTTTGATATTGTTCATTGTATTTTCCTTTTATTATTTTATTACTATTTAATACTACATTGTTATCGTGAAAATCAAATATATTTGTGTTTTATTCATATTTTTAAACTTCTTTTTGAAAAGATCTTTATCTCTGTGCTTACGCACGGCTACGCCCTGACGCTGATATTTTTATTTTATTCATCTCCTGTCTTTTAAATAAAAAGAAAAGTACTCGATCATTGTTTGATCTCTTTTCCTCATGATGCTGAATTTAGATCCTATGTTTAAACATAGTTTTTCCCTTTAGACATATAGCATTTGCTCTTAAACGTATAGGAAAACTATATCCTTGATAGCAGCACTTCGTGATTGTTGCCAACAATCACTTTGCTGAACAGGGCTTGTCCCTGTTAATAATGGATTTATCCAAAAAAGATCGCGTCGAAGACGCATATAAAGTAAAAGAAAAATTAATTAAGCTCTCACAACAAAAGCAGCGGTTCGTGATTGTATGCAACAATCACTTCGCTGTAATAACATAGTAAGGAAGATAAAGTTCAATAACGTTAGTAGGTGCCATTTATATAAGACACCAATCAACTAAAAAGAAGAACTGTTTTCTATATTTCATCCTTTTAAACGTCATCCAAAGCTTCGCTATTTGAATAATGAAGAAGAAAAATGCTCTCAAGTCAGCTATAGCTTAAAACAAAGTACGCACTCTCGGGAGTTAAAGTCCCGAATCCCGGTACTTAAGATGATAATCATTATCAATAATAAAAAATAATACAGCTTCTTTTTTTACTTATTTCAGAACTTGAAGTTTTTAATAACCAAACTTCAAGTATTGTTATTTTTATAAAAACTGAACTTAAAATATTGACTAACTAAAAATAGTACGTTATCTACTTTAGATGAAAATAATAAAGGGGAAAGTATTATGTTAGATAATAAAATAAAAAAATCAAGAAGAGGTCTACCACGCCATGTAAAAAATCCATTCCTTAATGATACAAATATACATACAAAAACAGGTATCAGACGTATCACAACAGGAAAAGATCGCTTAGCCGTAGTAAATGAAAATACAGGAGAACAGGTTGGTCATGGTGGTTTCTTTCAGTCAATGGAAGTAGACAAGACACAGTTCGTGAAGCTTTATGTGGATGGCGTATCAGCTATTGAGGGGTTATCCTCATCCGGTAAGAAAGTATTTAAGATACTGTATCTTGCTATTAGAGATAATAAAGATACAGATACGATATTAATGTCATTCGATATTGTTGATCAAGAGATTGTAAAAATATCAAGAACGACATATTTCAAAGGGATGAAAGAACTTGCTGACAAGAAATTTATTGCTGAGACCATGATACAGAACTATTATTTTATTAATCCAGACTATATGTTTAATGGTGATCGTTTAACTTTCATGAAAACTTATTACTTGAAGGGCAAAAAGAAAACAGCGAATAATAAAAATTAATTACCAACGGGAAAACAGGTTAAAAAATCGCCGTAATAAACCACGATTACATTAAAGGTATTTTCTTGCCAAGAGAGAAACATCACCAATTTGACACCTGAACCATATCTCGTAATATAAATATATCAACCATTTTATTTACGAGGTATTTCTTATGAGAAAAGTAAAAACAGACAACAGTGATTTAATCGAATACGTAAATACAGTCAAAGAACTAAAAAACCATATTCCGATAGAAGAATACAGAAATGAATATCGCAAACTGCGTTCTGATGATATTCCATTGGTTAAAGCTCAGAAATTTAAGTCTGCCCATACCGAACTTCGCAGGCTGGAAAAAAAGAGAGAGTCTCTTATTGAATACTTTATTGATGAGCTTAACCCAATAAGTAGTTCAAAAGCTAATACATCAGCGAGATCAACTGGTAATCTCGATTTATTTAATGAACGCGTGTTATACCGTAAGGCGATTTCAGATAAGAGTGATGAAGAAATAGTAGCCTTGGTCATAAAACAACGTACAGAAGCCGCTGTTGAGTTCCAACGTTCAATTGAACAGAGTCTTGAGCAACTATCTCGTATCTCGTCAGAGTTCGAACCATCAAACCAAAAGCGCAGGAAAATGTCTCTTTAAAACGACTCTATGCTATTCGTGTGAAATGTGATGTATTAGATTGCTTATGCAATAATGTTTACTATATTATTTACTGACTGTTTTTTTTGATTTTTCCAACAGCACCGTAAGCATTATTTTTATTAATCGCCTATTTTAAAACACCGGATGACATACTATGAGTGAAGCTCTTAAGGCACTGAACAATATTCGTACACTTCGCGCACAGGCTCGTGAAACAGATCTGGCAACTCTGGAAGAGATGCTGGAAAAACTCACCACAATCGTTGAAGATCGCCGTGAGGAAGAAAATTCAGCCCGTAAAGAACAAGAAGAACGTCAGGCTAAACTGGAAGCCTTCCGCCAGAAACTGTTAGAAGACGGTATCGATCCTACAGAACTACTCGCTTCCGTTGGTTCATCCCAGCCTAAAACCAAATCAACTCGTGCTCCTCGTCCTGCTAAATACAAATATACAGATGAAAACGGTAATGAGCAGACTTGGACGGGTCAGGGCCGTACTCCTAAAGCAATCGCCGCTGCTATCGAAGCTGGTAAGACACTGGAAGACTTTGCTATCTAACCGCTACAGCATATCCGGGCTTCACTGTTCTCAAGATAACAGGCCCGGAAAATATTCGATTATTCATCCAAGACTATCCCAGTCTGGCAGGTTGTTAACGACCTTTCGCCACCAATGATACGCAGCCATAAGAACACCAAAACAAATACCTGCGACGACGCTTGAGACAAATGCAGTGCCCGGTTGTATCCCTGTATCCTTCCAAGTAAAAAACCACATACAGATCCCCCATGCCGGACCAAACCATCCACCCATCAACAAAGTGATTTGCCAGAATGAGGCAAAAGGTAGCGGTGGTATCTTGAGTCCAGCTTTCCATGCGAGGTGTAGCAAAGGAGGGGCATAATTACTTCGCCACATCCTCTTGCTTTCCATGATGGCAATAGCGTGTTTCTTTTTAGCTTCAAAGCCCATAAGGTTCCTTCCAGATCCACCTTTACTCATCTATCTATCGATAAAAAGCCACAATAGACAATAATGATTATCAATTCCATGTATGTAAGTCAAAAATAACTCAAATAGTCATTCCTTTAGATCTTCTGGTGAAACCCGGTCACATGCCATCTTCTCAAGCATTCTTTGTAATCTTTTCATTTTCAACTTATGCGCTTTTTTCTCACCAATCTCCTGATAGTATTCTTCACGACGTTCGTTAACCACGCTCCTGAACTTTTTCAAAAGATGTTCAAGTGTTTTGATGTCGGTAGTTGCGGCTTCTGCTTGGATTTTTTTATACATATACATCACATGAAATTCATCAATCATTTTTGCTCCTTGGATAGACAAATAAGATTTGTTATCAGCCCCAAGAAGGGGCCGATAAACATCAGAATATATCAGCATATTGATTCCGCCAGAACCGTATAGTGCATTTTGGCTAATGCCTGCCTAACCTCTTTAAAATCTACCTCAGACAGTTTTTCAGCCGCGTTCTTTTTCCATGCTTTTTTCAGAAGATGCTTTTCAGCATTTCTCATCGCCAGATCGATTAGCTTACAAACAAACTCATGATCCATTACATGCGTTATAATCATATTACTGGTCGTTTTATCCTTTGAGTTAAAAAGCTCCGCATAGATATGCAAGGACACAACATAAAAGATTTCAGTAGTTTTATTTTTAAATGTATTCATTTTTATTTCCTCTTTAGTTTAATATTGGAATAGCAAAATATTTGTATAAGTATTAGCGGTATACACACTTATAGATAATCCAAAGCTGACGAAGGTGTTGTTTTACCTTACAGTGGCTTACTTCTCCATAAATCCGATTCCTTTGGTCTTCTTCTGTGTCATCGTAAAAATGATATCGCGTTTTTTTAATGATACTTTCCATAATGTCATTCATATTGTATTTATTGTTGAGAAAATAATAAAAATCATCTGGTGCATTCCTCCGCAATCCGTCCATATAGCTCCTGAAATAATATTCGGCTTGTTCAATAAACTGTTTTGTCGTAATAAGCTCTATCTTCATATTTTTCTCCATTATTGTTAAGGGTAATAAGATGCCCTGAGCGAACAGATATCTGTTCGACACGAGATCTTGTTTCTTTTTTTATGCAGCGTTCTGGCGTGAGTTTCGAATAGTCGTTTCAATCCATTCATCAATCTCACTTTCAACAAAAGCAACACACCTCGGACCTATTTTCACTCTGTCAGGAAAGTTTCCTTCCTTAATACGCTCATATAAGGTCGTGCGACTAAACCCCACTCGATTTAAAACATCAGGAACGCGGATAAATCGTTTTACGCTGGTTTCAATATTTTCTTTCATTGTCTGCCCTCTATTATTGTAAGTAATCTCTATGAGATTTCGCTTTTCTCTATGTTGTTTCGACGTGAACAATGATAGCGATTTTGCTTATGGTAATTTAGGGACGTTCAAAGAAGTTTTTTTTGAAAAATTCGAAGGGGCACGGATGGAAAGATAACGGTTAACACTGGATGAGATCACGTTCGCTCGGAGCGAACGTAACCCTTTTTACTTGGCTTATTTTTTCTTATTCCTGTCGTCTTCTACATGCTTTTCAACAGGGGAGTCTTTCAAGTGGTTGTTTTCCATCATGTAATCTTCAAGCGATTTCAGATAGCTCGCATCCGTCAGAAAAGCCATTGCTAACGGGTAGTCCGTTGCCTTTAGCATTCCTTCATCACGATCGTTGTCGCTGTCCTCGTGAAGCAGCGAAGAAATCAGTGAAAGCGGGATTTTAATGCCGTTATCTTCTCCCCAGAAGATCAGGTCCATCATCGGGATAAGACGATATTCAATGATTTTTCTGAATGTGCTTTTGCCGAAACGATACTCTCTTGGCGCTGGAGACTTCATCTTAAGCTGTCTCTTCCATTGAGGGATCAGCACTTTCAGATGTTCAATGATTTCTTCAGTTGATGCCTCTTCCAGATGAATATCGACAGTAATGCGTGAAAGATTATTAAGGGATGTTTCTTTTAGATACTCGGACAGAAATTCGGATTCGCTTAACGCGGAAAGCTCAGGCGTGGCTTCGGTTAATGCCAGCGTTTTCGCATAAAATTGCGCGTGGCTTCGTGTCGTAGGATTTACCGCGTAGGTTCTGGCAAGCTCATGTCCAAGGGTAGCGGTATCACCACTGAAAAAGATTTCACCGCTGAGGATCTTGTTGCGGTAATCATCCAGCATTAATCGGTTAAAGGTAGGTATGGTGTTCCGGCTCAACAACATTCTGTAAGCCAAGATACGCCGCTCAACCTCAACATAAAACTGCTGTAAGGTGAGTTTCTCTATCGCCTCATATCGTTCCACATCAAACCATGCTTCCAGTGCTTTCCTGATTTCACTTCTTTTCATCCATCCTCCAACAATCCATTTCCTTTGATATATCTTCACAGGATCCGTTTGGAACAATTGAAGTTCAACTGTTTTGTCATCAGAGACGAAGGAATGGCTAAGTTGTTGTTAAGAGTGTGAACTCGAGGGCATAAAAGTGGATGCCCAACGCGCAGCAAAATGGTAAAAAACAGCATCAGTAGTAAGAAAAATTGAACGAGAGAAAGGAATTTTAATGCAGGGATTTATGCATGACAAAATCAAAAATGCTTTGTAAGTGATTGATTTTGTTGAATGATTGGCGGAGAGAGGGGGATTTGAACCCCCGGTAGAGTTGCCCCTACTCCGGTTTTCGAGACCGATGATACAGAGTCGAAAAATCAAAGAGTTAAAAATTTTTCTTGGAATAAATGTCTTAAAATCGTACACGAAAAATCAATGGATTACATAACATTAAAGAAGAATATTCCAAGCCTTCTTGAGTCTACCACCTGTTTTCAGGTGTCATTCAGACGTGATTTGCCCCAGATTGGGAAAGCACGCTTTTTTCTCAGCTTATTCCGTTTTGCCTGTGTGTTGAATAATTCCACTGCAGTTATATAAAATCGGTAACGGCTGGGAAACATTTAATACTCGCACTATCCAAAGTTTCGTTGTTTTT
>OBZU01000124.1_pt1 | contig 46863 bp, 46 predicted proteins | sample 1495561 | NCBI WGS metagenome assembly OBZU01 (sample SAMEA2580250, study PRJEB22360) | human gut metagenome | biome: human gut; feature: human-associated habitat; material: faeces | place: Denmark | collected 2008/2010 | reverse complement strand
AGGGAGTTCCAAGGGGGAGAGAATCGAAACTCTCCCCTTTGGCGAATCTTTGCTTCCTTTCTTTTCGCAAAGAAAGGAAGTGCTCGCCCCGGCACGAGGGGCAAGCCCGCGCAAGCGGAATCCACACGCGGGGGCACTCGCTAAAAATCACTTTTTCCCAATCAATACAAAAAAAGAAAAATTTCACCTTGGCATAAGGTCAAACCCTGCGCCAGCAAAAATCTTCGTGGGAAATCCCGCGAAAAATTGTTCTTTTCGCTTATTGTGAAGAACAAAGCTTCAAAAGAATACTTGTTAAAATGTCACAGGCACCAGCATTGGCCTGCCAATCAATGGAGGAATTTGTTTTGTTCGGTCTGAAGAAAAAATTGTTCGGAAGTCAAATTGAAATCAACTGCGATTATTGCAGCCACAATACGGGAACCGAAGAGGAGCCCAAGTGTTCCAAAGGCCTGACGATCAAGGAGGACGGCTCCTGCCGCCGCTTTGCTTATGATCCGCTGATGCGCACCCCGCGCGCGCTGCCCCCCTTGCGGGAATACGATATGGATGATTTTACATTGTAAATGAAAGCGCCTTTCTCCGCAGTAAATGGGAGGAAGGCGCTTTCTGTTGTTCCTTTATTCTTTTGGTTGCGTATCGTCCTGCTGCTCTTCAACGTATTTCTGGATTCCCTGCAGAATCCGTGTTAAAAAGGGTGGAAGCGCAACGCCGGCCGCCTGAATATTTTCCAGGATACTCAGCAGCTCGTTTACCGTCAGCCAGACAGCGACCAGAGAGGCCACCGCAAAGCGGACCGGAACAGGTTGTATTCCGGTCTGGCTGCCCGCGTACATCAGCAGGTAATCAATCGCGACCCCTACGCCCACCAGAGCCCACATGAGGATCTTTTTAATGATCCCCCGGATGCTTCGATAAGAGCTGACCGCTTCTTTTCGGTAAATAGAAGCCATAATCCCTGTAATATAGTCGGCCAGACTGGAAAGGACCAAAAGATAAACGGGAACCGCGAGGATTCCAAGCCGGGCGGAAAGCACCGCAAACATGGCAGCCAGACCGGCTTTGATTTTGTCCATATTTTCGCCCCCAGACACCGCTTACAAAACATTGAAATTGCAGTTGGCGGTTTCTTCCTTTGATCGTACCTGAATGTGCGCATGACGAACCGGCGGCTTGAGCGCCGTAACATCGATCAGCCACCCGCGCCCTTTTGCATCCAGACGCGGCTCCGAAGCCTGGATGACATCCCGGCCCGTTACAGTTACTTCCGGTTTTTCTTTGCATCTGGCCAGAACAGTGTAAATTTCACCCGGGGACATATCCTTGCTTCTGGTATCAAGAGAAAGAGGGGAATCTGTCTGTACCGGAGGTGCGGTCGCCGGAAAATTATTAAAGCCTCCCCTGCGTATGATTTCGGGATAATCCTTAAAGGAAAGGTTTAAATCAACATCTCCCGTTCCATTTTTTACACCGGGCACACGCCCCGTATTGCTGTGCTGCCAAATAGATGCGGGGAATTCATTTGACATTTGCGTATGATATTGAGCCAGCCACAGATCAAACTGTTTGATTCGGCTCCAGTCCAGATGATTTCGCAAAACGTTCAGATTTGCGTAGACTGCCACGTAATACCCGGCCTGCTGCACTTGATTGCACCAGGCCATTACAATATCCGTCAGTTGATCTCGCGGAAGTCTCAGAATAGTATCCTGTTCCACATCCAAAGCCACAGGGTATTCCATTTTGCAGCCCCGGACCACGTTGAGAAAAAACACGGCTTCTTTTGCCGCTTCTTCTGTTGTAACGGCATGCAGCCAGTGATAGACGCCGGTATGCAGCCCGGCCACCGCGGCCTTTGTCAGGTTTTCACTCATGCTTTGATCTGCCAGTGTGTGTCCTTCGCTGGATTTTATCATGGCAAAGTCGTACCCGGCTTCTTTTACAAGCGGCCAGTCAACCTTACCTGTCCCATTGTAGACATCGATTCCTTTTCTGGTAGACATGATAACGCTCCTTTCCCTACCATAAGATGCAAAAAAGGGGAAACTTGCTCTTGTTTATGCAAGCAATCCCCCACTTATTTATATTTTGATTGCAGAATTCTTCGTTCGCTCTCCCTTTGGGAAAATCAGATGGTTTTTATGGATTTGTCCGAACGCAGAAGTTTCCACGGCAGATATTGCATGATATTTTTTTGCCATAGGCCCCGTTAGGTATAGCCATTTGTTATAAAATATACTATAATTGAAAAAATTGCATTGATTTCTTCCGCCGAATACAGAGGGCAAATCGCCGCGCTGATGACAGTTCCGGTAAAAACCACTGAAGAAAGTATTTGTTTTCCCCGCGCCCTTGTTCTGGAAAGGATACAACGACCTGAATGGATAATTTAATCTTATCTGCAGAGGTAATCGCTCCTCTTTGCACTTTAATGGCTCTTGGCTACTTTGTAAAAATGAAAAAAATGATCGGCGACCAAACGGTAGACCAGCTGAATAATCTGGTTTTCCGTATTTTTCTGCCGACCATGCTGTTTTACAATATCTATCAAACACACCTGAACGGTATGGTGCGTCCGCGTCTGATGATTTACGGCTTTATCGCGATGTTGTGCATGTATTTTTTATCGATCCTGATCGTTCTGCTGACGCTGAAGGATAACCGCCAGCGGGGCGCTGTGGCGCAGGCTTCGTTCCGCAGCAATTTCGTCATTTTCGGCCTGCCGGTCACCGCTTCGCTGTTCGGCCCGGAGAAAGCCGGAATCACGGCTCTTTTGATCTCTTTGATCGTGCCGATGTACAATTTTCTCTCTGTGATTCTGCTGGAAGTGTTCCGCGGCCAGAAAATCCAGATCGGGTCGATTGCAAAGAAGATCGCCACAAATCCGCTCATCATCGGCGCGGTATTGGGTTTGAGCTGCCTGTTTTTCGAAATCCGCCTGCCGGGCGTGGCAGAGGAAATCGTCGGCGATATTGCCGGTTCGGCCACTCCTCTGGCTTTGATCGGTCTGGGCGCTTCCTTCTCATTCGCCGACACTCGGGTTTACCGCAAGCCGCTGACAATCGGTGTATTCAACAGACTGATTCTCGCCCCCCTGCTTTTTCTTTCCGTCGCCGTCGCGTTGGGCTTCCGCAATGAAGAGCTGGCGGCACTGACGGGTATGCTGGGCGCTCCCGCGGCGGTATCCTCTTACACGATGGCGCAGCAGATGGGCTCTGACGGCAAGCTCGCGGGTCAGCTGGTGGTTTACACCTCCATCTGTTCCATTGTGACCATGTTTCTTTTGATTTTTGGTCTGAAGCAGCTTGGAGTGATGTAATATTCTCAGTTTTTTCCAATTTCGGGCGCAGACGTATAAATATCGTCTAATTGAACGATAAAAATTTATCGATCTCGCATTTGATTCTTTGAAAGGCATTGACAAGCTTTTCGTTTTACTTCATAATAAGTTTCACTTGTTTTTAGTTTCTCTGCACGAACAGAGACCCTCATCCCAACAGAAGGGAAAGACAAGCCGATTGAAAAAGAACGCTTATCGTGGTTTTACCGCGCATTCCCTGAAGCTGATTGCAGCAGCCGCCATGCTGGCGGACCATTTTGCATGGCTGTTTCTGGGAACTTATAGTGCGCCCGGCCAGCTTCTCCACGTGATCGGGCGAACCACAATTCCAATCATGTGCTTTTTCATCGCGCAGGGATATTACCAGACCCGCAGCCGTACCAGATATGCGGCGAGACTGGCTGTCTTCGCGGTGATTTCTCAGATACCCTATCACTATTTTATGACGGGAAACCTGAATGTCCTGTCTACCCCTGTTCGCCTGAACGTGCTGTTTACACTCCTGTTCGCTCTTCTCTCTCTTTCGATTCTGGACAGGATGCGGTATCAGCCTTTCTGGTGGCTGGGCTTGATGCTTCTGATGCTGCTGGCTTCCTTTGGCGACTGGTCGGTCTTTGCGGTGATCTTTACGATGATCTTCGCAGCAAACCGGCTTGACCCAAAGCGTCAGATGCTTCTGTTCACGGGAGCTGCCGCGGCCACTGCCGGTTTTCTGGCCTGGAGCAATTCCCTGCTCAGCGACGCGCCGCCGTGGGGCGGATTCTTCCAGTTCGGGCTTCTTCTGGCTGTTCCCCTGCTGCTCTGCTACAACGGGCAGCGCGGCACTTCCCCTGCGGGCAAATGGTTTTTCTACGTGTTTTACCCCTTGCACCTGATTGTTTTGACAGTGATTCATCAATTTGTTATCTAAGTGTACTGATCTTTCATAAAACGGGCGAAAAAAGAGCTTTCTCCCCCGCCGTAGGCGGGGGAGAAACTGAAAGTTTCTTTCTACTGTTTTGTGGGCAATTTGTATTAAAGGAATACTTAAAATTATTGGAGGTGGACTGAATGTCTAAACGGGAAAACGTTTCCATGTCCGTGATCCGGCGGCTCCCGCGTTATTACCGCTTTCTAACGCATCTGAAAAAAATGGGGATGACCCGTATCTCTTCCAAAGAGCTGTCTGAGAAAATGGGTCTGACCGCTTCTCAAATCCGCCAGGATTTAAACTGCTTTGGCGGATTTGGACAGCAGGGCTACGGCTACATTGTCGATCAGCTGCAGCGGGAAATCGGGGGAATTCTCGGGCTTTCGAACTCTTATAAGGCCATTTTGATCGGAGCCGGCAATCTGGGACAGGCTCTGGCGCTACATATGGCCTTTACCACGCAGGGATTCCAGCTGGTGGGAATCTTCGACAACTCGCCGTCGAAAATCGGCACCGAGATCAACGGCATTACGGTAACCGACACACAGCGCCTGAAAGAATTCTGCGAGGCGGAGCAGCCAGCCATGGCGATCCTCTGCATCCCGCGGGAAAGCGCCGAAAAGCTCTCTGAACAGCTGTACGGTCTCGGTATCCGCAGCTTCTGGAATTTCAGTCATTTTGATATTTCGATGAAATACCCGGACGCCGTAGTGGAAAACGTCCATTTGAACGACAGCCTGATGACGTTGTGCTACCGCATTTCCGACCATCAGGAGGAAAAAGACGCTTCGGATGATACTGCCATTTAAGAATAAGGCCGAATAAAGAAATCAGGGTGAACAGCTTCGGCCGTTCACCTTTCTCTTTTGGCTTGGAACTCAAGGGCGTATCCCCCGCCCCCATATTTTCATGCAAATCACATGGCAACCGGCCAAAGAAATCAGCATCCGCTTTACGGGGACGCTCCGCCATATAAAATATTGATGCAAGCATATCCGCATGCTTGCTATGTGTGTATTCCATATTGATATTGTTCATAGAGAGGTGGCCGTTATGATAACAAAAAACATACTGCCCGGCGAAGTATATCAGTTAGCGGAATGTTTAAAAGCTCTTGCAGAATACCACAATCAGGTTTCCGCCCATCATTCGGGATTCTACCCGTGGCGCCCTATCGAGGATACGCTGGAGCTGTTTCGGGAAGCTCTGAACAGCAAAACTTCGATGATCTCTGCGATAGAAGAATCAAACGGAATCGTTGGATTTTGTAAGATCGATATACACGGAGAAAAAGGAAAGCTTGATTACCTGATTGTCAAAGAGGAATACCGCGGCAGGGGCTATGGGGCGCTGCTGATGGATTGGGCAATGAGAGCCTTTTGTGAATGCGGCGCAAAGCATGTGGAAGTAAAAATAATTGATGGGAATGCCGCGGCGCAGAGATTATATGAAAAGTATGGTTTTGTTATGAACGCGCATATTTTGTGGCGCATTCTTTCCAACGATCAATCATAATGATATTTTGCGCGGTTATGGGATGAATACGAACAAAGAATAACGGGATACAGATCACTTCGCCGCTCTTGCTGTAATTTCCTTTTGAAACCTGCTCCTGACACGGCGTTTTTCTTTTTGCAGAGCAAATCGGAACGCAGATAATTTTTTATACAAAAACAGCATCCTTTCTTTGCCTGATAATGGTCGAAGAAAGGATGCTGTTTTTCCGTATCGTTTTTTGACAATGGGTGAATTTTCCGGATGACCCGTTTCGCTGAATTTTACGTGATATCTATTTTTCCATCATCTCAGTCAAATAGGGCAAAGCATCTGCAACCTGTATGCCGACAATTGGCATAGATACCAGCATGGCGCTTTTGATCTCATCTTTACTTGCGCCGAGTTCTGTTGCGCGGTGAATATGAAATGGCAGTCCTTCATACATCTTTGTCGACACAAGAACAGCAATATATGCTAATTCATGCGTCTTTTTATCAAGAGCGCTTTTCTCCGACATTTGAAAGATAGCATCCATAAATGCCTGACCCACACCGTATGTTTCTGTCATAAACAATTCAAAACCGTTTGTTACTTTTTCCATGATAATTTCATCCTTTCTTTTGTACATTGTTTTAAAACAACTACCTATAAAGACAAACTCAAAATGCAAAAGATACGGTTTGAATAAAAAATAATAAATTATTAGGATTCCTTCACATCAGCATGGTCAAAACACTTTGATACCATTCATCAGGCGGCTTTTGTTCCGGCATATGACGATACAAGTACATGACTCTTTTTCTGACACTTTCATCATAAGTATAGTTTTTCTGTTCAAAATCCAATCTGTCAATCAGTTTTTTGGCCTTGCTCTGCAGGTTGGAACGGTTCAGAGAAAACGCGATCCATGCTTTACAGGAGCAAGGGTTCTTTTCATAAATGATACTGCAGTGATCGGCAAAAAAAGAATCGATATTCATTCTGGCCCGGTATAACAATCCTTTCGCAGCACCCTTGGAAATATCCAGTATTCCGGCGACATGCTCGATGGGAAGCCCATACATATCCACTAGAGAAAATACGATACGCTGATGTAACGTCAGCTTTCTTACCATCGCCAAAAAACACCCGTTTTGCAAACTCCTGATTTCTTCCTCAACGATCACTTCATCCTCTGGCTGCGGTGTTGCATTGGTCAGCAGAACGCCTTCCCTCTCCAGCTTTTCCCATTCGACTGGCTCCGCTAAATATTTTTTCGGGTCCTTTTTGGCCCTGTTAACGAATTCATGGAAACAGATTGTCCTTAACCAGCTTGCCAATGCCTGTTCATTTTCCAGGGTATCCAGCTTTTGCATTGCTTTTAAAAAAGTGTCCTGCGTTACATCGAATGCATCTTCAGGATGACAGGTCAATTTGAGAGCATAGTTGAAAATATACTGATAATAGTTTTGATACACATCACATAGATTCATTTTGTATCCTCATGAGAAGCACGATTGTATTCTCGTTTTTATTAACGCTGCGAATATGCTGCTGCGGATATTTTAGCACAGCAAACCACCGTCGTAAAGCAGGCTCTGATTTTCTGCAACAGACCGGGGAACTCTCTGTAATCAGACGGAATCGCTGATTTTGCAAGACCGATATACACAGAGAAACTCCATATAAAAAACAGCATCCTTTCTTTGCCTGATTAAGGGCAAAAGACAGGATGCTGTTTTTATTCCTTCCCGTCTCGGTGGGAAGCACGCAATTTATCAAGAATCGCCTTTTCCGGCGGATGCTCCGGGTACAGAAAGTTGCGGACGCGCTGCTGGCAGTCCGTATCACCACAGTAATAGAGGATGTCGCCCTCGCAGAGAACCGCGTAGGGCCCGGGAGAAACCATCATCATCTCTCCCCTGCGGATCCCCAAAATCGTTGCGGTCGTATAATGCCAGAAATTAAGATCGGAAATCGAAAGATTCAAATACGGTGTTTTGGACGTGATTTCAATTTCAAACGGGATAAAGGGGTTGAATGCCTGAAAGCGTTCTGTTCTGTCCAATATTTCAGAAATGGACTCCGCCATGTGCTCGGCCTCTTTGCGCTGCCGATCCAGGCTGTCCATAATATTCTTTTTCAGGTCGTACATGGACTTAATATCCATAAACTGCTGAACGAAACGGACCGCGTTATCGTAAGAGAGAATCACGACTCCGCTCCCTTTTACCACCGAAACGATCTCGAGATCGGACAAAACGGCAATTGCACGGCGAGCCGTTTCGGGCGAAACACTGTACTGGCTGGCCAGTGCAGACCGGGCATACAGCCTGTCGCCCACCTGGTACCTGCGCTCAACGATCTTTGCGGCAATATCCGCCGCAATCTGTTGATATACGGGAGCAGATACCTTGATTTTATGCTCCATGAAATTCTAACCCTTTCGTATTATCATCAATTTACTTTACAATATGACCTCATGTGAGTTCAACGACTTCTTCCCCCGCCTGCGGCGGGGGAAGAAGTCGTTCATTGTCTCAAGTGATACTATTCAACCGAAGTTTCTCTTTTATATTCCTTGGCAGCGCCGACAAAACCGCGGAACAACGGATGCGGGCGGTTCGGACGGGACTTAAACTCTGGATGGAACTGTGCGCCCATAAACCACGGGTGATTCGGAAGCTCCATCATTTCAACAATCCGGTTGTCGGGGGATCTGCCGCAGAATACGACTCCGGCCGCCTCCAGGCGATCGCGGTAATCGTTGTTTACCTCATAACGATGGCGGTGGCGCTCCGAAATCAGCGGCTGCTCATCGTACAGTTCAGATGCCTTGCTGCCAGCCAGCAGCTTGCAGGGATATTTGCCAAGGCGCATGGTTCCGCCCAACTGAACCACATCCTTCTGCTCGGGCATCAGATCAATGACCGGGTTGCTGGTCTGGGGATCGAATTCAGCGGAATTCGCGTCCTCCAGGCCAAGGACATGGCGGCTGTATTCCACAATCGCCATCTGCATGCCAAGACAAATACCCAAAAACGGTACCTTGCGCTCACGCGCGTACCGAATCGCGGTGATCTTGCCCTCGATCCCGCGCTGGCCAAAGCCGCCGGGTACCAGAATGCCCTGCACTCCCTCGAGAACCTCCGCCACATTTTCGGACGTGATCAGCTCGGAATCGACCCAGCGGATATCCACCTTGACGTGATTGCCGATGCCGCCGTGGGTCAGCGCTTCGGCCACGCTCAGGTAGGCATCGTGCAGATCCACATATTTGCCCACCATGGCAATCGTGACGGTTTCCGTCAGCGCCATGGCGGTGTTGACCATTTTGATCCATTCCGTCAAATCCGCGCCGTGGGTATCCAGACCAAAGTGCTTGCAGACAATATCATCCAGCCGCTCTTCTTTCAGAGCCAGCGGCACGGAATACAACAGCGGAAGATCCAGATTCTGGATCACGCAGTTTTCTTTTACATTACAGAACAGGGCAATCTTCTTCTTCTGATCCTCACCGACCGGCAGTTCGGAACGGAGAACAATAATATCGGGCTGAATTCCGATGGAAAGCAGCTCTTTTACGCTGTGCTGAGTAGGCTTTGTTTTCTGCTCGTGAGACGCGGCCAAATACGGCACCAGCGTCACGTGGATAAACAGGCAGTTATTGCGGCCGATCTCTGTCGCAAACTGACGGATCGCCTCTAAAAACGGCTGGCTCTCAATGTCGCCCACCGTGCCGCCGACCTCAATGATCGCTACATCCACATTCTCTTTGCCGGCCGTGATGCGGCTCTTGATTTCATTTGTAATATGCGGGATCACCTGTACGGTTGCTCCGCCGTAATCGCCGTTGCGCTCTTTCTGAAGAACATTCCAGTACACACGGCCCGAGGTCACGTTGCTGTTCTGCGTCAGGTTTTCATCGATAAAACGCTCGTAATGTCCCAGATCCAAATCGGTCTCTGCACCGTCATCGGTTACAAATACCTCGCCGTGCTGAAACGGGTTCATCGTACCTGGGTCAACATTCAAATACGGGTCAAACTTCTGCATGGTCACACGCAGTCCGCGCGACTTCAGCAAACGCCCCAAAGATGCTGCAGTAATTCCTTTTCCCAGGCCAGACACTACACCGCCGGTCACAAATACAAATTTCGCTGCCATAATTTCCTCCTACCAGCAATTGCCCTTTTAAAAAATAAATTCCCCACCAAACTGCTGGGGAACACAAATTACCGCATTTTATTATATCGCCTATCCCAGCGGGTGTCAATCGGGATAGGCGATATTTTGTCGGATTCGTAAGGAGTTCCAAAGATAAGAGAAAAAACAACACTTTTTTCCCGGAACAATCAATCCATTGCAGCTGCAAAACGGATTTTTCACATCACAATTTGCAAAAACAGATAGAACGGCGTACGAAAAATCTTTTTCAAAATCACAAGAAGACGATAAGCCGCGAATGATTTTGATTTTCCAAAAGGGAACTTACCTCAATCAGCAGGGATATTATGATTCAAGTGACTGCCGGATCTGCTCTTCAAAATGCTTCTGCGGCTTTACTCCCACCTCTGTCCACTGCTTCTGGCCGTCCTTGAACAGAATGATGGTGGGGATGCTCATGATGCCATAGCGGCGGGCCAGCTCCTGGTTATCGTCAACGTCTACCTTGAGAACGGTCAGGCTGTCTTCAAAGGTTTTCGCGAGCTCTTCCACAATCGGGGCCACCATACGGCAGGGGCCGCACCAGCTGGCCCAAAAGTCGACGAGCACCAGCGGATTTTCAGTGATCAGCTGATCAAAATTTTCTTCGGTTGCATGAATCAGTTCCATTGTTATGATCTCCTTTTCTGTGATCCTAAGAGCGTGTCGGCAAACTCCGGAACGGTTTATTCTCGATCTGCACACACGCTTCAGAAATTAGCCCTGATATTTTTCCAGAGTGATCTTTGTAATTGTCACGTCGGCAGTGGGCTTGTTGCTGCCGTCGACCTCTACCGCTGCGATCTTGTCTACCACATCCATGCCCTCAAATACCTGAGCGAACACGGTGTGGCCCTTCTTTGTGGTGCTGTAAGCGCCGTCGAGCGTGGGATTGCCGCCGTTTTCCGTATACAGCTTTTTGTAGGTATCCGAAATCTTGCTCATATCTACCCAGCTGCCGTATTGCGTGGTAAACGCGTCGGGGCTCTGTTTGTACACGTCGTAGCCCTGCTGATAATACTCCCAGCCGGAAAACGCCGAAGCCGGGGCCTGATTGATAAAGAACTGGCTGCCGTTGGTATTGGGGCCGGAGTTCGCCATTGATACCGCACCGCGGAGATTGATCAGCGATTCGCTGAATTCATCCTCAAACGCTTTGCCGTACACGCTTTCGCCGCCGGAGCCTGTCGCGGTGGGATCACCGCCCTGAATCATAAAATTATTCATCACCCGGTGAAAGGTAATTCCGTTATAATACCCTTTCTGCGCCAGCTGCTTAAAGTTGTCTACTGCCTTTGGTGCAGCCTCCGGGAAGAAACGAAGCTTCATCTCACCCATGCTGGTTTCCATCACAGCGATTTCCTCGCCGGCCGCGGGCTTGTCCAGCTGATAACCGAGCTCTTTCTTTTGCTGGCCGCCACAGGCCGTTAAAAGCAGCAGCAGGGAAAAACCAACCAGCGCCGCGCGGATTCTTTTGCGCATCAAACCACCATCCTTTTTTCGATCAATTTGGTAATATTTTAGTCTATTTCATGAAAATATGCAAGCTTTCCCAGCAGAAATCGATGCCATATGATGCACGCCGGGGGGCCTGAATCGGCGGAACATTTTGATTTCTGTATTAGGCGCGCGGTTTTTTGCATATAGATGTTCTGACCGGAAAAAGGAGGTAAAAGAATGGGCCTGAATACTTATAAGCCCGAGGGCTGGAAGATTGATACGCCGGAGAACCGGGCTGCCATGGCAAGCATGACCGCCCTGATGGACGCATGCCGGGATGAAAAAATACTGGAGGGCCGGGCGCTAGTTTGTGACAGCTTCCACAATTTGCTGGTGGATTTGGGCTGCATGAAAGGATTGATTCCCCGGGAAGAGGGCGCTCTGGGCATTCGGGAGGGCACCACCCGGGATATTGCCATCATTTCCCGCGTGAACCGGCCTGTCTGCTTTATCATAACCGGATTTCAGAAGGATGATGCGGGCAATCCGATTGCTGTGCTCTCGCGCAGGGCGGCGCAGGAAAAATGCAGGAGAGAGTACATAGAGAAGCTGCGCCCCGGCGACGTGACGGACGCCCGGGTCACACATCTGGAAACGTTCGGCGCTTTTGCGGACATTGGCTGCGGGATCATCTCGCTGCTGCCGATCGATGCGATTTCCGTTTCTCGCATCGATCACCCCAGAGAGCGGTTTACCGTGGGGATGGATGTTCGCACCATCATCAAATCGATTGAAGGGGATCGCATTACCCTTACCCAAAAGGAGCTGCTCGGCACCTGGGAAGAAAACGTCGCCCTGTTCCACACGGGCGAAACCGTGGCGGGGATCATCCGCTCCACCGAGCCCTATGGAATTTTTGTCGAGCTGGCGCCGAATCTGGCCGGGCTGGCCGAAATCAAAGAGGGCGTACTGCCGGGGCAGCAGGCCAGCGTTTACATTAAAAGCATTTTGCCCTCGCGCATGAAAATCAAACTTGTCATTATCGATACCTTTGATTATTCTTACCGCCCGATTCCGCCAAAATACTTTTTTAAGGGAGATCACATGGATCGCTTTGTCTATTCGCCGGAATGCAGCGATAAGCAAATCATAACGGAGTTTCTATAAATAACAGAAAAGGCCCGCGAAGCAGTAACACAAACTGCTTCGCGGGCCTTTTTTAGTCTTCTTTTGACTCGAGCTTTAGAATATGAGAATCGATAATCTGGCGGAAGGTCTGGTTGCTGCCGCGATTGCCATGCTCATCCTTGTAATGCAGCGGGCGGTAATGAGGGGTCAGCGTCTGCTGCTTTAAAAACTGCAGGGCTTCCTTGCGGCTGCGCGCGTGTTCAATCACGCCCGCCATTTTTACGGCGTACATCGCGTCATACGGCTCCAGACGATAGGCTTCGGCAAAATTGGTGAGAGCGGCCTCGTGCTTCCCCAGATTTTCCTGTGCCTGCGCCAGAATCACATACATCTCCGCGCGGCTTTTGGCCCATCGGCTGATGGTGACGCCGTCCTGGATCATCGTCCCATAAGAAAGGCGGTCCCATCCCGAGGTTTCCAGATACTGCTGGGCATATTTGGCCGTCAGCTCGTCATTTCCGCCCAGCCAGCTGCACGCGGTGGCGGCAATATAAAGCTGCTGCGGCGTTTTTGGAGTGCCACAAAGAGAAATCACCTTGCTCAGACGTTCATGATCATTTTGGAGCTTTGCATACAAACGCTGCGCCTCTTCCTCTTCTGTATAATTGACAGGGATCGAGGCCCCGATTAATCGGAATAAAGCTGCCGCTAAATCCGGGCGGCTATTGGCTGCGGATTCCATTGACAACACCCACTTTCACTTCTATGAATGCCTCTATTATATCATAAATTCCGATACAAGCCAGCAAAAGATTCGCCCGGTTCCCCGGAATCACGAAACAGATGATTCAATGCTCTCTCAGGCGCCCGAAGCTTTGCTTCGGCTTGCGCCGTGAGGTTATTATATCCGCAGTCCAGTTATTTCTCAAGAGGGGATTCTACAAAAATAAATTCACCATTTTCGAAATCGCATACAACCCGGTTCCCTGCGTGCACTTTTCCTTCCAGCATCAGCTCCGAAAGACGATCCTCAAGCTTTGTCTGAATCGCGCGGCGCAGCGGACGAGCCCCGTAGATCGGGTCAAAGCCCTCTTTGGCGATTTCCGCCACGGCGGCCTCGGCAAACTCTGCAGAGATACCGATTTCACTCAGGCGCTTCTGCAAGGTCTTGAGCATACGCCCTGCGATTTCGCGGATATCCTCATCGGTGAGCTTATGGAACACAATAATGTCGTCCACACGGTTCAGGAATTCGGGACGGAACGTGCTTTTCAGCTCGCCGAGCACCAGTTCCTTGACCTTTTCGCTGTCCAGCTTCTGGTTCTCCTCCGACGCAAAGCCAAGGCTGCCCTTTTTCTCGGTGATCAGGCGTGCGCCGACGTTCGAGGTCATGATGATCACGGTATTCTTGAAATCGACCTTCCGGCCCTGCGCGTCGGTCAGACGGCCATCCTCCAGAATCTGCAGCAGGATGTTAAACACATCCGGATGCGCCTTTTCGATTTCGTCGAACAACACCACCGAATACGGCTTGCGGCGCACGGCCTCAGTCAGCTGACCGCCCTCATCGTAGCCCACATATCCGGGAGGCGAGCCAACCAGACGGGACACGGTGTGCTTCTCCATATATTCCGACATATCCAGACGGATCATCGCGTTTTCGTCGCCAAACATCGCTTCGGCCAAGGCCTTGGTCAGTTCGGTTTTACCAACGCCGGTCGGCCCGAGAAAGATGAACGAGCCGACGGGGCGTTTCGGGTCTTTCAAGCCGACGCGGCCGCGGCGAATGGCTCTGGACACAGCGCTGACGGCCTCTTCCTGCCCAACCAGACGCTGATGCAGAGTTTCTTCCAGATGCAGCAGGCGCTCGCTTTCCTCTTCGGTCAGCTGGACCACGGGGATTCCTGTCCACACAGACACCACGTTTGCGATATCCTCGGGAGTGACCTCTCCGCCCTCATGCGAGCGCTTCTCGGTCCACAGGTTCTTCTGCCTTTCCAGCTCTTCCTTGGCCTTTTTCTCTTCGTCGCGCACCTTGGCGGCCCGCTCGAATTCCTGCGCGTTGATGGCGGCGGCTTTCTCCTGCTCCAGCTCCTTGATGCTCTTTTCCAGCTCCTGCAAATCGGTAGGAGCGGTAAAGGCACGCAGGCGCACACGGGAGGACGCTTCGTCCATCAGGTCAATGGCCTTATCCGGCAGGAAGCGATCTGCGATATAGCGGGAAGAAAGCTTCACGGCGGCGTCGATCGCCTCGTCGGTGATCTTGACCTTATGGTGCGCCTCGTACCGGTCGCGCAGACCCTTCAAAATCTCGATCGCTTCCTCTTCGCTCGGCTCGCCGACCATGACGGGCTGGAACCGGCGCTCGAGAGCGGCGTCCTTTTCGATATATTTGCGGTACTCGTTGATGGTGGTCGCACCGATCACCTGAAAATCACCGCGGGCCAACGCAGGCTTTAAAATGTTCGCGGCATCTGTGGAGCCCTCCGCGGAGCCGGCGCCGATGATGGTATGCAGCTCATCGATGAACAGAATAATGTTCCCCGCGCTGCGCACCTCGTCCATTGCGGCCTTGATTCTCTCTTCGAAATCGCCGCGGTATTTGGTACCGGCAACCATGCCGGTGAGGTCCAATGTAATCACGCGCTTGTTTTTCAGAAGCTCCGGCACCTGGCCCTCCGCAATCTTCAGGGCAAGACCTTCCGCGACGGCTGTTTTGCCGACGCCGGGCTCGCCGATCAGGCAGGGATTGTTCTTGGTGCGGCGGGACAGAATCTGAATCACGCGCTCAATTTCCGTCTGACGGCCGATCACCGGATCGATGCCGCCTTTTGCAGCCAGCGCGGTGAGATCACGCCCGAACTGATCGAGCGTTTTGGTAGCGCTTTTACCGCCCTTGCCGGACGAAGTCGATGACATGCCGGGAGCGGGAGCGGAATCCTCCCCGCTGCTCAGAGCGGAGCTGATCTCATTCAGAATGTCGCCGGACTTCGCGCCAAGCGACTGGAGGAAGCGCACACCGTAGCTGTCGCCCTCCGACAAAATCGCGATGAGCAGATGCTCGGTTCCCACGTAGTTATGGCCAAGCCGTGCGGCCTCCATGACGGCGATCTGAAGAATCCGCTTGCTGCGGGGCGTAAAGTCATCCGCGGAAAGGCTGGTTTTTGTGCCGGTTCCGATCTTTTCGGACATCAGCTGTTCCAGCTGTGCGGCTGTCACCTGCAGCTTATTCAATACTGTGGCGGCCACGCCCGTACCCTCTTTCAGCAGGCCTAGCACAATATGCTCGCTGCCGATATAGGTATGCCCCAGATTTTCCGCCGATTCAATGGCAAGGTTCAGCGCAGTGTTTGCTTTTTCTGTAAATCCGTTAAAACGATACATAGATCGTCCCCCCTTTTTTATGTTACATTCAGCCGCTGAGATACAATGCTTGCGCGAAGCGCATCCCGCTCGGCTGTGGTCATTTTCTTTGTCAGCATCATGGTAGCAGGCTGTACCTGCACGATCAAACTGTTGATGGTGTCGTACGAAATTCCGGTGAGAAGCTCCGTGGCGACTCCCATTCTCACGTAAGAGATCAGCCGCATAAATTCGTCGCTGCTGAGAACACGGGCGCTTTTCAGAATCCCGATGGAACGGAAGATCTGGTCCTGCGTTTCCACTGTTTTCACCAGCTCCGCCCGGGCTGCTCGCTCCTGCGCGATCAGCTGGCCCGCGATGCTTTTCAGGTTCGCGATCGCAGACTGCTCGCTCAGGCCCAGCGTCACCTGATTGGAAAGCTGATAGATCGCCCCCACCGGCTCGCTGCCCTCGCCGTAAATGCCGCGGATCACAAGGCCCAGCTTTGACAGGCTGGACGCTACCCGGCGCATGGCGCCGCTTTCCTGAAGCGCCGGCAGATGCAGCATCAAAGACGCCCGCATGCCGGTGCCCAGATTGGTGGGGCACTGGGTCAGGTAACCCAAATCCTCGTCGAACGCGAAATGCAGGCTCTCATTCAGCAGAGCGTCCACACGGTCTACCATCTCGTAGGCGCCCTCCAGATCAAGGCCCTCACACATCACCTGAATCCGCAGGTGATCCTCTTCGTTGATCATGACCGAAACGGTTTCGTCCTGCGTCAGCAGAAGACCGCGGCCGTTCGGCGCCGAGATAAACTCCGGGCTGACCAGATGGCGTTCCACCAGGGAGACGGCCTCGTTCTGGCTGATGTCGTCGAGACTGATGAACCGAAAATCATTGGAAATGGAGCTGTTGCCGCGCATCACGGCATCGCGCACCGCCTGCTCCACCTTTTCCCGCTGCTCGGCGGTCATCTTTACCGGGAACGGATAATCGCTCAGGTTGCGGGCCAGCCGCACGCGGGTACTGATGACCACGTCGGCCTCCTGCCCGCTTTTTTCATACCATTTCTTCATGCTTTGCCGCCCCCCTCCAGCGCTTTGATCTCGTCGCGCAGCACCGCCGCACGCTCAAAATCTTGGCTTTCGACCGCCTCGCGCAGTTCTTTCCTTTTGCGGCTGAGCTCCGTATCCTCCTGCGGGGCCACGCTCAGCTTTGCCTCGGGCTTTACCCGCAGGGCCCGGCTGCTCGGGCGCTTGCCAAAGTGCTTGGTGTTGCCGTGTATCCTCTGGATCGACGGCATCATGCGGTCGCGGAAGGTATTGTAGCATTCGGCACACCCGACCTTGCCGCTCTGGGCGATCTCCCCAAAGGAAGAGCCGCACCCCGGGCAGCGGACGGTGTCTGTCATTTCGGGAACGGGGTTCCCGAAGAAACTGCCAAGCAGGCTGTTAAAATCCAGCGCAAAGGGGTACAAAAAATTGCCGTACCCCGCTTTCTGCGCGCATTCGCCGCACAGAGCGTATTCGGTCAATTCGCCGTTCACAATGATTTTTACATACGTGGTCGCCGGGTTTTTCCCGCACATCTGACATTTCATGACAATCCCTCCTAAAAGCTCAGATCTGTGTCATCAGCATATGCTTAAAAATCGCGGCGCGAAGCACATCCCGGTTTTCTTTCGGTACATTCTGATAACATCGGTCGTTCAGAGCCGCTGCCATAATGTTTGCCGCTTTTTCCGAAATAATATCGCGCTGAAGCAAATTTGAGAGCATAATGCGCGCCGTCGCGCTGTCGAGCGAATCCCCGACGGAGTTGACCGTGTGCATGATCGCGCTGCTTGCGTCCATCTGAATCTGTGTGATGCGGATATACCCGCCGCCGCCGCGCCGGCTTTCTACCAGGTAGCCCTGTTCGGGCGTAAAGCGAGAGGTAATCACATAGCTGATCTGACTGGGAACGCACCCCAGCGATTCGGCCAGCTCGTTTCTTTGAATTTCTGCTCTTCCGTTTTCTTCTTCCAACAGTGCCAATATATAATTGGCAACATGATCACTGATTTTCATAATCACCCTTCCAGTCGAAGTTTGATTTTGACTTTCTTTGACTTTATAAATCTTATTATAAAGAGCAGCCGCTCGATAGTCAAAGTCAGTTAAAGTCAATTTCCACTTATTTTACCAAACAGTAGCAATTTAACTCGCTCAGCATATTATTTTCTAACGATTATAAATTATTTCTTGCGTTTTTGCTGCCCCGCCCTCTCCTATTGTATTCATTTGGGCGGATTTCAAGCGCCGAAAAAAAGTATTTGCGGAGAATTTCCCGCTAGAAATGACGCAGCAAAATTATTGTAACACCATTTCTCCGCATGCAATATACTATAGTGTAAACCGAAAGGAGGAATACAATAATGTGTAACAATAATTCTGGCTTTGGTGGCTGCTGGTGGATCATCATTTTAATCCTCATTCTGTTTTGCTGCGGCGGCTGGGGCAATAGCGGATGCGGCGATTGTGGCTGCAACAACAATTGCGGCGGCTGCGGCTGCTAATTCCACAATCAGCAAACTACCGTCTAACCCGCACACGAAAAGGGAGCTGTGGAAACCCCACAGCTCCCTTTTCGCAAGCAAGCTTTTGGCTTTGTTTATCAAATCAAGAGTCTCGCCTGTTTCGGCTAAAATTGCGTCCGGCAGCGTCAATCATGCCAGGAATACGGTAAGTATTCCTGTGCCGCTTCCCTGCCGGGCATCATTTCATCCCGAAAATCCGCCGATTCTTCTTTGATAAACAAGGCCTAGTTTTTTGTTTCGTTTTTGGATTGGTATAACAGCAGCGCCTGCGCGAGCTGATCGGGACACGACGTATTTCTGCGCCCGCAGCGGATTCCCCGCAGCCGCCTGATCACATCGTCGATCTTCATCCCCTGCACCAGAACGCCGATCCCCTGGCTGTTGCCGCTGCAGCCGCCGACAAACTGCACCTGCTGGACGGTATCGCCGTCCACATCGAGAACGATTTTTGAAGAACATACACCGCTGGGACGAAATTCATACTGCATTGCTTTGCCCCCTTTTCTGTTTTTCAGAATGCTCAAACCGGTGATTTCTTCCCTCTTCTTTCGGCGGGGAAGAAATCATCATTTTTTTAGATCAGCTGCCAATCAGCCGCCGGATTTGATCTTGCGGCTTTTCTTTTTGAGCGCCTCGAGCTGCTCGTCGGGAGCGGTAAAAGCCCCCAGCGCGCAGGAATGTGAGGTGTACATTCCGTGAAAGTCGGAGCCGCCGGTCATGAGCAGGCCCCGCAGGCGCGCCAGCGCGATGTACTGGGGGACATCCTCTTCCTTGTGAAGAGGGTGCCATACCTCAATCCCATCGATCTCTCCCCGATCGGCCAGCTCCAGCATCAGATCGTGGCCGTCATACTGGCCGGGATGCGCCATCACCGCAACGCCGCCCGCCTCGTGAATCTGCCGGATGACATCGTGCACATCGGGATATTCGATCGCGCAGTAAGCAAGGCCGCCGCGCGGGCTGAACAGCTTATGAAACACCGAACCGAACATTTCGGTGGTATAGCCCGCATCGATCAGCGCGTGCATGATATGCTGCTTGTAAATATTCGTGCAGCCCTGTGCGCGGCGCAGGATCATTTCTGCCGGAATCGGATACAGCCGCATGACCTTCTGCATCATAATATTGGCGGCCCGTTTGCGCGATTCACCGATGCGCTTGCACAGACCCTCCAGCCGGTCGGGGCTTTCACAGTCATACCCCAGAATATGTACTTTCCTGCCCCGTGCGTTATCGTAAGCAGAGATTTCGATTCCGGGAATGACCTCCACCCCCTGGCGATCCCCAAAAATCTTTGCGCGGGTCGCGCCCGCAAAGGTATCGTGATCGGTTACCGCAATCGTACCGATCCCCTTTATTTTCGCCAGCATCACCAGTTCATCAATAGAAACCGCGCCGTCCGACATTCTTGTATGACAATGCAAATCCGCTGCCATATCATAATCCCCCCATCAATCCTTCATATTTAGTATATCAAATCGAAAAATAAAATGTAAGCTATTTCTTCGTGTATCATCAACGGATCGAAGCGGGCTTCCCTGAAAATGGCGGTTTCTTCCCTGCCGAGAGCGGGGAAGAAACCGCAGTCATTTTAAAGTTACATTGTTTCTAATCCGTTATCATCAGATGAGGACACAGGAAAAAGGGAACAAGCCAAAGCTTTTACAAGCCCGGCTTGTCCCTGCGCAATCATACAGTAATTTTACTTTCAAAAAAGCCATTGGATGCTCCCTCGCCTTTGGCAAGGGAAAATTACTATTTTCACAGAAAATTATTTTCAAATAAATTCGCAATACAGACAGAGCTCTATTTTTTCAGAAGCAACTCTGAATTGAACTTTCTCGCGGACAAAAACAGCAGAAGCACATCTGCCAGAATCAGCACAAGGCCGGCCAGCAGAGTCCAGAACGCATCGAGGTAAATCAGCCCTGTAAACTGGCCGATCAGCACCAGCACCAGCGGCAGGACGATATAACCCGAAAGCTGCATGGATTCCAGATAGCTTTTCGACCGGCCGGAAAGCAGCACCATGAAAATGACGCCGAACACCGTTGCGGCGGGCGAGAGCACAAACACAAGCGCCAGCCAGTTCCAGTTGAGAAAGAACGGCATGTTCAGAATCAGGTTGCCTGCCCCGACCACAATGGAAAACGTGACAAAGGAAATGGTCGAAATCAGAAAGGACAGCGCCGCGCACCCCGCTACCTTTGCCTTGAACAGGCTGCGGGCCGAAAGCGGAGTCAGCAGCAGCGTCTCCATCGTTCCCCGTTCCTTTTCCCCCACAAAGCTGGCCGCGGCCGACGTGGTGGAGGACATCAGCGGGATCATCAGGAAGAACATGGGACAAACCAAGTTCACCATCAAATAGAACATGGACTGCTTCAGATCAAAATCGTCCAAAAGCTCCGGCGGCATCAGCTTCATCATGTTGTCCACCCCGTTGAGCTGATCGGACGGAGCGTACAGCACCAGAAACAGGTACAGCGCCGGCAGAAGCACCACCATGCAGATCGGCACGCCAATCAGCGTGCCGCGCACACTGCGAATATGCCAGACCTCGTTAAAATCCTTCTTAAAGACAGCGAGCTCCGGCTCAGACAGCAGCTTCATTTTGCCACCTCCTGACCCTGCAGGCAGGAAAAATAGACGTCTTCGAGTGTGGGGCGGATCAGCCGCGCCTCATATACGGGAATGTCCTGCGCGACCAGATCACGCAGAATCGCGGGCATTTCGGCCTCGGACGCGATTTCCGTTTCCCAGTACTCCCCGTTTTTGACAAAGCTGTGCAGGGTCTGCTCCGGCTCTGTGCGGATGCCCGCTTTGATATGGCACCCGGCGCCTTCGCACAGGGCGGCAAAATCCCCCTGCAGAATCATCTGGCCGCGGTACAAAATCCCGTAGGTGGTGCACAGATCCTGCGCATAGCGCAGCTGATGCGTACACAAAAAGACGGTAACGCCGCTCTTTTTCGCCAGGGTGGAGATCATTTCATTCACCGCCTGGGCCGATTCGGGGTCAAGGCCGCTGGTGGGCTCGTCCAGAAACAGAACCTGCGGCTCGTGCATCAGCGCGCGGGCCAAAGACAGGCGCTGCATCATTCCGGTGGAATACTGGCCCGCCTTCTGATCCCGGGCCTCCCAAAGCTCCAGCTCGCGCAGCAGCAGCTCGGCTCTCTCTTTGGCCTGGGCCCGGACGAGCCCGGCCGTCTGGCCGAAAAACTCCAGATTCTGCTGACCGGTCATATTACCGTATAGATGGGCGGTTTCCGTCATGACCCCGCACAGGGCGTGAACCCTCTCCGGCTCGTTCTGCGGCGAAAGGCCCATCACGGAGCATTCGCCGGCGGTGGGACGCAGAAGCCCGGTCAAAAGCTTGACGGTCGTCGTTTTGCCCGCGCCGTTTGGGCCCAGAAAACCGCACACGCCCCCCTGCGGCACCCGAAGAGTCAGCTCCGAGAGTGCGGCGGTCTTCCCGTCATACGATTTTCCCAGGCCCTGCGCAGCTATGGCGTTCATTGGGTCATCCGCCTCCTTTTCGATACGATCAGTCATGCCGCATGATAAAGCGGCCGGTTTCTTCCCCCGCCTGCGGCGGAGGAAGAAACCGCTATATTGGTATCAGACCGTTTGAAAGTACATGAATCTATTATGCTCTCTGCTCCATGTGAATGTGCGTCAGATCGTGAATTTGCTCCAAATTTTCTTTAATGCCGCGTTTGTCGGCAGCGGCCAGCAGCTTTTGACGGTTCTTCATCAGCTTCTGCACCGGCTCTACGCCGCCAGGCCCGGCAACACAGCCGCCCTCGCAGGCCATGCCTTCGATCAGGTCTTCCTGCATACGGCCGGCGTTCATCACCATCAGCTGCTTTTTGCATTCCTTGGCGCCGCTGCATTTTACGCAGGAAACCGGCTGGTCAAAGCCGTCCTCGGCCAGAGCAGCCTCTACCGCCGCGGTAACACCGCCGCTAACGGCAAAGTTCTTGCCCTTGATGCTGCCGTCCTGCACGTTCTCCACCTCAAGAGTTTCTACCTCGATCTCTTTGGCGCTGAACATGGCGGCCAGCTCTTCAAAGGTCATCACATAATCGGCAGTATTCTCCGCCTTCTGAATTTCGAGCTTCTTCGCCACACAGGGGCCAAAAAAGACAACCTTTATGTCCGGCTCATTTTCCTTTAAGTACCGCACGGTCAGCGTCATGGGAGACGCCGTATGAGAAATGTTGGGCTCGAGCTTCGGGAAATGCTTTTCGATCATATCCACAAACGCCGGGCAGCAGGAGGTGGTCATCTTCTTGCCCTCCGCAACCACTTCCTTGAGCTCCTGCGCTTCGTGGTAGGCGGTGGCGTCCGCGCCCAGAGAAACCTCTACCGCATCGGCAAAGCCAAGCCGGCGCAGGCCCTCTTTGAGCTGACCGACATTCGCGGTTCCGAAATGGCCCTCAATGGCGGGGGCAAACACGGCGTATACCTTTTCGCCGGACTGAATCTCACGGATGACGCTCACCATGCTGGAACGGTCTGTGATCGCGCCGAACGGGCAGCCGGCCATGCACGCGCCGCAGCTGATGCAGCGGCTGTAATCGATCGCGGCCAGACGGTACTCGTCCATGGTGATGGCGTTGACCGGGCAGGACCGCAGACAAGGGCGCATGGTGTCTGAAATTGCGTTGTACGGGCAGGCAGCGGCACAGCGGCCGCACTCCTTACATTTTGCCGGGTCGATATACGCGCCGCGTCCGGTAACGCTGACCGCCCCAAAGGGACAGGCCGCCACGCATTTCTTCGCCAGACATTTCTGACAGTTATCCGTAACATTAAAGCGGTTGATCGGACACCCCTCGCACGCGGCCGGAAGCACACCCATTACGGCCTTGTCCTCCTGGCGGGGGAGATCTTCGCCGCAGGCCGCCGAAACGCGTTCACGGATGATTTCGCGCTCACGGTAAATGCAGCAGCGAAATGCGGGCTGCGGGCCGGGGATGATTTCATAGGGAATATCCCCCAGATGCTCTGACAACTGATTGTCATAACTCAGGCGTGCCACCGAAGACAGCACTCTATACTTGAGCTGCTTTGCGTCATTGTCATACTTCATGCTAAAATCCACCCTACTTTTATCATTGTATTTTTATTGCGTACAATTAAAAGCATAAGAAACGTTCCGCAGCTTTCACAAAGGGTTGCGGAAACAGTTTCATGTTATCTTTGTGATTATTATAACATTTCAACTGTATAATAACAAGAGAGAAATAAAAATGATCTGCAAAAAAACAGAAAAAAAACCGAAATGATATATCCTGTGAACCGCACAGGATTCTTTGGTTTTTTCTGTGATTCCATGTGGGTTTTCTGAAATACTGGGCAGCCTTTCTTTCAATTTTCATACGTTTTTATTCAAAATAATTCATAAATATCAATTTTCACCAGATCACTTATGTAATACATATGTACTCCAACAGAGGACAGCAGTCCCTGCTCCGGCGAATTTGCTGAACTTGCTAAAATGCAAAAGAGGCCATGGGAAAAAGTTCCTGATTTTTCGATGAATTATTCTTCATATAACGCAAAGTTTAAAAAAATAAAATAAAATTTTTCTTGCATTTTGCGGTTGTTTATAGTACAATGCATCTCGAAAGAAAAGTAGGATCAAAGCCTATTTTGAGCGAAGGTGAGCCTTCACCCTCGCGGCAACAACTTTTTTTGACCATTTCTTTCGCACCTTGCGGGAGAAATCAAACGCCATACGGACAGCTGGGTCAAAATGCCGGTTGGCAACTTTCGTTGCCTTATTGATTGAGCCGTTGCTCAAATTTTATAAGTTGGTTACTTAAAACCGTGTGCTTTTCGCACATTACGCTTGTGAAACAATCAATAAGAGTAGTAAAAGTAAGTTATTGCTATATAGACTCTGATTCTCTGTACTTTTGAATAAATAACAGCGGACTGACGCGCCTTTGCGCATGGCCCGCTCGAAATAAAACAAAATCGACAGAATTGTGACTCAAGTGATAAAGTGCGACACACGCCGCGCTCACTTTGGGTCTTTTTTTATTTTCTCCCCACAAAAAATACGCCGGAAATCAGGTGACGGTATGGAAAACAAACTGAAATTATATGGCTTTAACAATCTGACCAAATCCCTCAGCTTTAACATCTATGACGTCTGCTACGCCAAAAGCGAACGGGAACAGCGGGATTACATCGCTTATATTGACGAACAATATAATTCCGAACGGCTGACCGGGATTCTGGAACGCGTGACTGAAATGATCGGCGCGCATGTACTGAATATCTCAACACAGGATTACGACCCGCAGGGCGCGAGTGTCACCTTCCTGATCGCGGAGGAATCGATGCTGGCGGGACGCAGGGCCGGCACGCGCGCGGAGCTTTCCGGCGAAACGATGGTGGCACATCTCGACAAAAGCCACGTGACGGTGCACACCTACCCCGAATACCACCCGGACACCTTCCTCGCAACGTTCCGGGTCGATATTGACGTTGCCACCTGCGGCGAGATCACGCCTTTGAGCACACTAGACTACCTGATCGGCAGCTTTGACTCCGACATCATCACTATGGATTACCGCGTGCGCGGCTTTACCCGCGACGTAACCGGCAAAAAGCTGTTCATGGATCATAAGATGACGTCGATTCAGGATTTTATCGATGACAAAACCCTGCGCAAATACGACGCGATCGACCTGAACGTATACCAATCGAATCTGTTCCATACCAAGATGCTGATCAAAGACATCAATCTGCAGAACTATCTGTTCAATACCGACGTTTACGAGCTGCCGCCCCAGGCACGGCTGAAGATCACAGACAGCCTGCGGCGCGAGATGATTGAAATTTTCACCGGCAGCAACGTGTACTGAACGGAAAGGAGGCCCTTTGTTGAGCAAACTAGACCAAACCCGAATGCCCATCCGGCAGGCGCTGCTGGATTTTGAGGCGGAACGAGTGGTTCCTTTTGATGTACCCGGGCATAAGCACGGGCGCGGAAACCCCGAACTGACCCAGTTTTTGGGCGAGCGCTGCATGCAGCTTGACGTCAACTCCATGAAGCCGCTGGACAATCTGTGCCACCCGGTTTCCGTGATCCGTGAGGCGGAGGAGCTGGCCGCGGACGCATTCGGAGCGGCGCACGCTTTTTTTATGGTGAACGGCACCACCTCTGCCGTGCAGGCGATGGTGCTTTCTGCCTGCAAGCACGGGGATGAGATCATCCTGCCGCGCAACGTGCACCGCAGCGTGATCAACGCGCTGATTCTGTGCGGTGCGACGCCCGTCTATGTCAATCCCGAAACCGACCACCAGCTCGGTATTTCGCTCGGGATGCGCCTTTCCGCCGTGGAGCAGGCAATCCGCGAGCATCCGAAGGCGCGGGCGGTTCTCGTAAACAACCCCACCTATTACGGCATCTGCTCGAACCTGAAAGCCATCACCGAGCTGGCCCACCGGAACGGCATGCTGGTGCTGGCGGACGAGGCGCACGGCACACACCTGTATTTTGGCGAAGACCTGCCCCTGTGCGCCATGAAGGCCGGGGCGGACATGGCCTCGGTGAGCATGCACAAATCCGGCGGCTCGCTGACCCAAAGCTCGTTTCTGCTGGTAAACGGCGGCGTGAGCGCGGGGTACGTACGGCAGATCATCAACCTGACCCAGACGACCAGCGGCTCTTATCTGCTGCTGTCGAGCCTCGATATTTCCCGGAAAAAGCTTGCCACCGAGGGCAAAGAGATTTTTCGCCGGGTGGTGGAAATGGCCGAGTACGCGCGCGGCGAGATCAACCAGATCGGCGATTACTATGCCTATTCCCGCGAGCTGATCAACGGCGACACCGTGTACGACTTCGACACCACAAAGCTTTCCGTCAACACGCTGGAGCTGGGTTTGGCCGGAATCGAGGTTTATGACATTCTTCGCGATGAATACGATATTCAGGTAGAATTCGGTGACCTTGGCAATATATTGGCGTATCTGTCCGTCGGCGACCGCCACCGCGATCTGGAGCGGCTTGTCGGCGCGCTCGCGGAGATCCGCCGCAACTACAAGCGCGACAAAACGGGCATGCTGCGCATGGAGTACATCTCCCCCATCGTAGCGGTTGCGCCGCAAAAGGCTTTTTACGCCGAAAAGGAGGCTTTGCCCCTTGCGCAGAGCCCCGGGCGCATCTGCAGTGAATTTGTCATGTGCTATCCGCCGGGAATCCCGATCCTTGCCCCGGGCGAGCTGATCACCGGCGAGATACTGGAATATATTGAGTACGCCAAGGAAAAGGGCTGCTTTTTGACCGGCCCGGAGGATTTGAATCTGGAACGGCTCAACGTAATCAAGGAGGAATAAGCGGTGGATTTATGGTTTACTGAAAAACACGCGCCCGGCGTTAAGCTTTCCATCCGGGTGGACCGGCAGCTGTACAGCGGGCAGAGCGAGTTTCAGCGCATCGATGTGTTTGAATCCGAAGAATTCGGCCGCTTTTTAACGCTCGACGGCTACATGATGCTGACAGAGCGCGATGAGTTTATTTATCATGAAATGATCGTCCATGTCCCCATGGTGGTGCACCCCAAGGTGCGGCGCGTGCTGGTGATCGGCGGCGGCGACGGCGGCGCGGTGCGCGAGCTGATCCGCTACCCCGAGATCGAGCGGATCGACTTAGTTGAGATCGACGAACAGGTAGTCACGGTCTGCCGTGAGCACCTGCCGTTTACGGCCTGCGGCTTTGACGACCCGAGAGTGAAGCTCTATTTTCAGGACGGGCTGAAATTTGTGCGCCGTCAGAGCGAGGAATACGACCTGATTCTGGTCGATTCCACCGACCCGTTCGGCCCCGGCGAGGGCCTGTTTACCCGGGAATTTTACGGCAACTGCTACAAGGCGCTCAAAGAGGACGGCATCATGGTCAACCAGCACGAAAGCCCGTTCTACGCGGTGGACGCGCTGGCCATGCAGCGGGCGCACAAACGGATTGTGAAATCCTTCCCCATCAGCCGCGTGTATCAGGCGCATATTCCCACGTACCCCTCCGGCCACTGGCTGTTCGGGTTCGCGTCGAAGGAATATCACCCGCTGAAAGATATGGATACCAAGCGCTGGAAGGAACGCGGCATTCCGACCCGATACTATAACACCAAGCTGCACAGGGGCGCGTTCGCCCTGCCAAACTATGTGGAGGAGCTCCTGAAAAATGTCGAACACATTGACTAAAAACATTGAAACCTTTCTGGGCTGCGACAGCGAATACGAATCCGCAAGGGCCGTGCTGTTCGGCGCGCCGTTTGATTCCACCACGTCGTTCCGCCCCGGCACACGCTTTGCAAGCCGCGCCATGCGGGGCGACTCGTTCGGGCTGGAAACGTACAGCCCCTATCAGGACAAGGATTTAACGGATATTTCCGTATTTGACGGCGGCGATCTGGAGCTCTGCTTCGGCGACACGCAGAAAGCCCTTGCGCAGATCGAAGAATTTGCCGCGGGCATATTGGAGGACGGCAAGCTTCCCGTGATGATCGGCGGCGAGCATCTGGTGACGCTGGGCGCGGTTCGGGCCGCGGTGAAGAAGCATCCTGATCTGCACATTCTGCATTTTGACGCGCACGCCGACCTGCGCGAGGAATATTTGGGCGCGGCCCTCTCCCACGCGACGGTGCTGCACCGCTGCTGGGACTTGGTGGGCGACGGAAAAATCTTTCAGTTCGGAATCCGTTCCGGCGACCGGAGCGAGTTTTTGTGGGGACGGCAGCATGTATCCACCCACAAATTCAACTTTGAGGGGCTGGAAAAAACCATTACCTCCCTTGAGGGCAAACCGGTCTACGTTACGATCGATCTGGACGTTCTCGACCCGTCGGTATTCCCCGGCACGGGAACGCCGGAGCCGGGCGGCGTCAGCTTTTTGCAGCTGCTGCACGCGGTGCTGGCGCTGAAAGGGCTGCATGTCGTGGGCTGCGACGTAAACGAGCTCTCCCCCGTTTACGACCAGAGCGGCGTTTCTACCGCGGTCGCCTGCAAAATCCTGCGGGAGCTGCTTTTAACGCTTGTCCCCGCTTCTGATGAAAAAAAAGAGATCAAATAAATCGTTCGTAACGATTCGTCTGAGTCTATTTGAGAAACGATACAGGCCGCCGGGAACTGAATCAGGCGGCAAATCCCCGCAAGGGAACAATACAGGAGGTATCCTATTATGGGAAAAGCACTGATCATCGGCTGCGGCGGCGTTGCGAGCGTTGCCATTCACAAATGCTGCCAAAACAGCGACGTTTTTGAGGAAATCTGCATCGCGAGCCGTACCAAAAGCAAATGCGACGCGCTCAAAGAAAAACTCTCCGGCGGGAAAACCATCATTCACACCGCGCAGGTCAACGCCGACAACGTGGACGAGCTGATTGCGCTCATCGAACAATTCAAGCCCGATGTGGTACTGAATCTGGCCCTGCCGTATCAGGATCTGACCATCATGGACGCGTGCCTTGCGACCAAAACCAATTATGTGGATACCGCGAACTACGAGCCGCTTGACACCGCGAAATTTGAATACAAATGGCAGTGGGATTACAAGGAGCGCTTTGAAAAAGCGGGTATCACCGCGCTGCTCGGCAGCGGCTTTGACCCCGGCGTGACCGGCGTATTCTCCGCCTACGCGCAGAAGCACCAGTTCGACGAGATCAACTACATCGATATTCTCGACGCGAACGCGGGCGACCACGGCTACCCCTTTGCCACCAACTTCAACCCCGAAATCAACATCCGCGAAGTGAGCGCCAAGGGCAGCTACTGGGAAAACGGCGAATGGGTCGAGACCGAGCCGATGGAGATCAAGCGTGTGTACGATTTCCCCGAAATCGGCGAAAAGGATATGTACCTGCTGCACCATGAGGAGCTGGAATCCCTTGCGCTCAACATCAGGGGCATCCGGCGCATCCGATTCTTCATGACGTTCGGCCAGAGCTATCTGACCCACCTGAAATGCCTTGAGAACGTGGGCATGACCTCGATTGTGCCGATCGAATTCGAGGGCAAACAGATCGTGCCGCTGCAGTTTTTGAAAGCCGTTCTGCCCGACCCGGCCTCACTCGGCCCGCGCACCAAGGGCAAGACGAACATCGGCTGCATTTTTCAGGGCAAGAAGGACGGCAAAGAGAAAACCTATTACCTTTATAATGTATGCGACCATCAGGAATGCTACCGCGAGGTAGGCTCGCAGGCCATTTCGTACACCACGGGCGTTCCGGCCATGATCGGCGCGGCGCTGCTGATGACCGGCGTGTGGAATAAGCCCGGCGTGCACAACATTGAAGAGTTCGATCCCGATCCCTTTATGGACGCGCTGAACAAATGGGGCCTGCCGTGGCAGGAGAGCTTTGCCCCCGAGCTGGTTGACTGATGATGGAACGAACAGCGCTTTATTTACAGGCCCCCTCCCCCTGCTTTGTGGTGGATGAAGCCCTGTTGATTCAAAATCTGGAGCTGCTTTCTTTGGTGCAGGAGCGCACCGGCTGCAGGATTCTGCTGGCGCAGAAGGCCTTTTCCATGTTTTCGCTGTACCCGCTGATTGGCTCGTATCTGAGCGGGGCGACGGCCAGCGGCTTATATGAAGCGCGGCTGGGCCATGAGGAAATGGGCAAGGAAAACCACGTGTTCTCCCCCGCGTACCGCGACGAGGAGTTTGACGAGATCACCCGCATCTGCGGCCACATTGTGTTCAACTCGTTTTCTCAGTGGCAGAAGTTTGGGGGCCGCGCGCTGGCCGCCGGGTGTGAATGCGGAATCCGCATCAACCCGGAATGCTCGACGCAGGATCACGCGATCTACGACCCCTGCTCCCCCGGCTCTCGTCTGGGGGTAACGGCCGCGAATTTTCACCCGGAGCTGCTCAACGGCATTTTGGGCCTGCATTTTCACACACTGTGCGAGCAGGACGCCGACGCGCTGGAGCGGACACTGGATGCCGTGGAAGAAAAATTCGGGGCCTATCTACCCCGGATGAAATGGCTGAATTTCGGCGGCGGGCACCACATCACCCGCCCGGGCTACGATGTGGAGAAGCTGGTTTCCCTGATCGACCGCACACAGCAGCGCTACGGCGTGCAGGTGTATCTGGAGCCGGGCGAGGCCGTCGCGCTGAACGCGGGCTTTCTCGTCTGCACCGTGCTGGAGATCGTGGAAAACGGCATTGCCAACGCGATCCTAGACACCTCTGCCGCGTGCCACATGCCGGATGTGCTGGAAATGCCCTACCGCCCGCCCCTGCTGGGCGCGGGACTGCCGGAGGAAAATTCGTACTGCTACCGTCTGGGCGGGCCTACCTGCCTTGCGGGCGACATCATCGGGGATTACTCCTTTGATCATCCGCTTACCCCCGGCGACCGGCTGATTTTCGGCGACATGGCCCATTATTCAATGGTGAAAACCAACACGTTCAACGGGATGGCTCTGCCGTCGATCGCGATTCTTGACCAAAGCGGCAAGCTGCGGGTGCAGAAAACCTTTGGGTATGAGGATTTTAAAGGGCGGCTGTCGTAAGCCACAACAAGCCCCGGCATAAGGAACGATACCGCGACAAACGGACAATCACAAAAAAAGCCTCCTATCGCAGAATAAAACTGCGGCAGGAGGTGTTTTTATTCTGAAAATTCGTCGGCGTCCATTCCTTTTATGCCCATATCGAGCAGGGCCTTGGCAAACAGGCCCTGACCGGGAATCAATTTACCGGAAAAGCTGCCGTCATAAATCTGCCGAACGCCGCAGGTGGGGCTTCTCGGCTGCAAAATAGCCAGATCGACCGGCACGCCCCTGATTTTTTCAAGCGCCAGACGAACCCCCTCCCGAAACTTTTGATCCACATCATTTCCCAGGCAATCCACGACTTTTCCGTTTTGGATTTCAGCGGGATTACGCGGAGCGCCCAAACCGGCCAGTATTTCGGGACAGACAGGGATAATCTCTTTATCCGCTAAAAACGCGGCGACGTGCGGGTTATTATTATTGCCGCCGTTGTATTTACAGTTTTCGCCGAGCAGACACGCGCTGACCAGTACGGTCACGGGAAGGCCCCCTTTTCTCTCGCGGGATTTGAAAGCAATGGCTTTCAGAATCCTGCGTTTTCATTTTACTTTTGTCCTATCATAACACGCATTGCGGCAGATTTCTATCGTCAGTCGCTATTCACCCAGCAAAATGAGGGAACGGTCATTTGCTATACCCTCAAACGGTCAAAGAACCCCGGTTTTCGGTATTGAAAACCGGGGCTCTTTTTATCAGGTTTTTTCTCCCTCAAAGGTGTTGGTACAATGCTATCTTGGTCAGCCTGCCGGGTCTATGTCTGGCGACCACAGAACGTTTCCATGCGTCCGGCGAAGGTTGTCCCGCTACTGATTCTAAAGTCTCAGATGACCAAACACCGTTGTAAAATAGAGATAGATGATCGGTGTACCAATGAGAAAAGAAAGGATCGTTATCGCCGTCTTTGCCCGGCCTTCCTCTTTCAATACTTTCCTGAAAAGCTGATATGCCAAGATGCCGATGATGCCGCCGCAGGTGTTTAATATCACATCATCAATATCACTCGCGCCCAATCCAGAGATAAACTGCATCAGTTCAATTGCCATGGAAGTGATGATTACGATCAACAGGCTTTTCCGAAATGTTTTGCGCTTTTGTATGACCTGAAGAAATAAGCCAAACGGGATAAATACAACGATATTTCCAAATATATTATAAAGTACGAAGGATTTCGACATGGAATCACTTCCGCCTGCATACTCCCAAATCGTTTGAAATGGGATTAAATTGTAGCTGCGTGATATGATCCGATTTGGATCAAACATCATGTTAAACCGAAAAAACAAATCTATCATCATAAAGACATAGAAAGCGGCAATTACATAAAATAAGATATTAATCGTTTTTCTCATCATACGATTTTCCCCTTCCTTCTCATTTAGGGTTCAACGGGTTGTCCATCATTGTATAATATATTCTAACCAAAGGCAACACCAAACCGGGCTTGCTTCCCTTTGAGCAAGCCCGGTTTGGTGTTCAGGAACATTGAGTTACCGCGCCCTTTTTTTCTTTTCAATTTGGGTTTGATTCAGCAGTATTTTTCCTTTGCTGAAACAGAAACAATTCCAGCAGAGCAGACAGCGGCAGGTTATCCGTAATCAGTTTGAAGCGCCGCTCTTTTCCATCCCGGCAAACCTGTATGGCCTGCAAGGCGGCAAGCTTCCGTTTCCTGCAGGGCTGAAGCCGAAGCAGGTACTCGCAGTCATCCACCGGTATCGTCACCTCATAGCTTGCGTCAAACGCACCTGATTTCCCCTTCCGATTTAAGTAACTGCATACCTGCTCATACTGCTCTTGATGAACACTGCGAACAATCATTTTTCTCATTCCTTTCCATGATTGATTCCCTGCTTTTTAAGAGTATTTAGAAATGATTCTTCCCTCACTCTCTTCATTCCCTCCATTATACCGCATCATGGGCAGATAGTGTTATGCTCAATATGGGACATAAAGAAGAGCGGCCGTGAACTTCATTCACGGCCGCTCTTCTTATGATTTATTCATGTTTTACTCTTCGCCCAGGCAAATCAGCCTGCCGTCTTTTTCGATCAGGACATCATCAAAATACACAGTGGGGTTATACAGCACCATGTCGATGTGAACCGTAGAACGCGGCGGCTGGCCGTAATAGAAGCCGTTGCCCATGGCAAAATGCAGGGTTCCCCTGGCCTTTTTCTCTTCCTCAAAATCGCCGTTGAACATGCAGGCCGGGTTCAGACCGAGACCAATTTCAGCGATATTGTCGCTGTCTTTGATCTCTTTGATCTGGCGGCGGATTTCTTTGCAGATTTTGGGATCGCCGCCGACTACTTCTACGATCCGTCCCTTTTCCACGCGCAGCTCCACGGGGATGGTGGGGCAGCCGTAATAGCAGATCGGCCCGTCTACCACAATGGTGCCCTCCGTCGTGCCGATGACCGGGCCAAGGGAGACCTCTCCGTCCGACCATGCCATGGCGTCGCCGGGGTTTCTGGCGATGCCGCACTCAATGATCGGTTCCATCTGGTTCATTTCCATCGTGATGTTCGTACCGGCGGGAGTCGTCACCCGCGCGATCTTATGTCCTCTCCAAATTTCCTGGAGCCGAAGCCCGTCGGCATAAACCTTTTCATAGTCCGCGAGCGCGCCGCCACGGGTAAAGTTATCGATATTCCGCAGGCAGATGGAAACCTCTCTCAGGCGCTTTTCGTTGATCAGCTCTTTCAGGCGGTTGTTGTAAATCGCCGCGCCGGACGCCGTTGTCATGCCGACAAACACATCGCAGGCCTCCATCGCTTTCTCCAGCGTTTTGGGGAAAATCGTCGCCTTATCTTTTCCGCGGATCGGCATCATGCTGATGTTGTATTCCGCGCCGCATTTCAGAGCCGCCGCCGCGATCGCATTTGCCATGCGCATATCCGTCTGCGGGTCTATGGCGATCAGCACTTCTTCCCCCGGTTTGACCGCCATCAGATTCGACAGTAAATAGTCCGCGCGCTCTACACACTCAATGATTCTGTTGTCCATAATGAAAAACCTCTCTTTCAATGATTTTGATAGAAAGCTTATGGCTTATAGAAGCCGCAAGCGTGGCATTTTGCTATAAGACTCCCTGCAGGATCAGATTCATATGCGTCATGATCAAAACCGCCATGGCAAAATCCATCAGGAAGCCGCCGACAATCGGCACGGTGAAAAAGGCCTTTGGCGAAGGTCTGTCAAAGTGGGAAACCACCGCGCTCATACTGGCCATCGCGTTCGGCGTCGCCCCCATGGCGTACCCGTAAAATCCGGCGCTCATCACGGCTGCATCGTAATCGCGCCCGACCGCGCGGTAAACGATGAAATAGGCGTACAGCGCGAGCAGAATCACCTGGCCGATCAATATGATAATCAGCGGTATTGCGACTTCGACAAGCTTCCAGATTTCCAGGGACATGATCGTCATCGCAAGGAACACATTCAGGAACAGACTGCCGAATACCTCGATTTCTTTGGTATAAATGCGGATGCCGAGCTTTTCGCTGCTGTTGAGGATGATCGCCGCGGCAAAAATCGCGCCGACATATGCCGGGAACACCATGCCGGTCATTTCGATTGCCTTTGAAATCAGCGTTCCAAAGCCCATGGCGATTACGATCTGGAAAAATCCCATATGTAGATGCTCTGTCGGAACGGATTTCACTTCTTCTTCCACAGCAAGCGCCGAATAATCTACCTGGGGCTTCGAGGAATCGCTTTCCTGCCGGGTCATCAGGCGGTGCTTTTCGATCAGCCGCTTCGCGATCGGCCCGCTGACCAAGCCGCCCATGACCAAACCGAAGGTTGCGGAGGTGATGGCGACTGTCAGCCCTCCCGCTGCCCCGTTCTGCTCCATGATCGGGGCGAACGCGGCGGACGAGCCAACGCCGCCCATCAGCGAGATGGAGCCCGCGCACATGCCCAAAAGCGGATTCAGCCCAAAGGCGCGTGCGATGGTAATCCCCCACAAATTCTGGATCACCAGCATAACGGAAGAAATCACGAACAAAATCGCGATCGCGATACCGCCCGCTTTAATGATGCGAAGGCTGGCGCTGAAGCCGATCGTACAGAAGAACGCGATCATAAAGAAATCTTTTAACGCCATATCGAAGGTGAAAGAATAAGCTCCTGACTGAACGCCGATCAGATGAAAAATGGAAAAGATCAATCCCCCTACCACAGGGGCGGGAATACAGTATTTCTCCAGAAAGGGAACCCTTTTGACGATCGCGTTTCCCATCAGGAATACCAATACCCCCAGAAATACGCTTTGAATTAAATTCAGGGATACAACCATGTTTTACCTCCTCTCAATAGACACCTGCGAATTCAACTTACTCAGGAATGTGCACACTCATTTGAAAGGGAACCATGGTAAACCGTACAAATTTGAAAGCGCTTTTCGATTTGTATAGGTTGAATATACTACTGAAATTTCGTTTTGTCAATATAAATTTCATAATAAAATAATTATGAAATTTATATTTCAAAGCTTGTCCATTGTTTTTTTTGGCAAACATGTTATAATAACCTCACGCCGCAGGCAAAAGCAGAGCTTTTGGCGGCTGAGAGAACATTGAATCATCAGCTTGGTGATTACGAACGCTGAAAGAAAGTTTTTGCGTGCTTGTATGATGTGGATGATATAATAACCTCACGCCGCAGGCAAAAGCAAAGCTTTTGGCGGCTGAGAGAACATTGAATCATCAGCTTGGTGATTACGAATGCTGAAAGAAAGTTTTTGCGTGCTTGTATGATGTGGATGATATAATAACCTCACGCCGCAGGCAAAAGCAAAGCTTTTGGCGGCTGAGAGAACATTGAATCATCAGCTTGGTGATTACGAATGCTGAAAGAAAGTTTTTGCGTGCTTGTATGATGTGGATGATATAATAACCTCACGCCGCAGGCAAAAGCAAAGCTTTTGGCGGCTGAGAGAGCATTGAATCATCAGTCAGGCGGTTACGAAAGTCATAATAGAGTTTTTGTAACCCAGTTTGCTTATTTAAGATATGATTTCCAGTACAATATGTTTTGCAGAGGAGTCATCAAATGGATATTTATCAAAAGCTGGCTGCCGAACTGCCTCAAATGAGTAAAACGCAAACCAAAATTGCGGACTATATTCTGAACAACAGAAATTCCGTTTCTTTTTACAATGTGCGCAAACTGGCGCAATTGGCCGGAGTAAGCGAAGCTTCTGTGATTCGTTTTTCCGTATTTCTTGGATTTAAGGGTTACCCGGAGCTGCGCGAAGCTTTGCAGGAGGCAACGCAGCAGCATCTTTCCGTCAAAGACCGCCTGATCATGTCGTATCACGCTTACCAGGACAACGAGATTCTGGACGTGATGAAGGACGACGTGAACAATATTCTTCAAACGCTCGAAAACACGGACATTGAAAAGGTGAAAAAAATCTGCGCAGAAATCATTTCTGCAAAGCACATTTTTATCATCAGCTGCCGCAGTGCCGCTTCACTGGGCACTTTTTTCTGGTATTACCTGAATATGATCCTCGACAACGTCACGCTGATCACCTCTTTGTCGGACGACATTGAACGGCTGGAATCCGTTACGTCTGAGGATTTGTTTATCGGGCTGAGCTTTGAGCGGTATTCGAAGGCGACGTACCAGATGATGAAATTCGCAAAAGAGAAGGGCTGCAAAACGATCTCGATTACAGATACGCTCCTCTCCCCTTTGATTCCCTGGTCGGACGATTATCTGCTGAGCTGCACCAAAATGCCGACCTTCCTCGATTCCTTTGTAGCTCCGCTGAGCATTATCAACATGCTGATCACCTATATCGGCCGCGCCAAAAACACCGATCTGGAAAAGCGGCTTCAGGAATACGACAACATCTGGAACACGTTCGATATGTTTTTGTAAAAGCAGGATTGATACAAAAAGGCCCGCACCTGACAGCAGGTGCGGGCCTTCTTTCATAGAAAAATCTAATGGAACAATACTGTTTTTCGACGCTAAATGGGATACCTAGTGCGTCATATCCCTCAGGGGAGTAAATATAACCGTTGCCGCTACATACACATGGAATTCTCTTTTTGCTCACACTTTACAATCAATTCGTTTATCTTTGCTGCCCATTCGTTATTATTATTTACTACGAATTTTTCCCATTCGCCATCTGTCTTTTCTATTTTCAGACCTGTTGCGAAGTTAAGTACCTTGCAGGGGGTGACAGACTTTATGATGTTCATTGGAATCGACAGTTCATGATTTTGAATGTTGAATTGATGCGATTTAAAAAGCAAGACCTCAGACGTTAAAAAAAGCCAGCCGCCGACGCTCTCTTTGTTTATAAAATGGTTTGCTCCACTCTCAAAAACAATTCTATATTTCATTGCCATTTGGCTGCGTAAAGATTCAAATTTCTTTGTCTGTGCCATAGCAAAAAAGTCCATGAACAGGCCGAATAAAACACCTGAAAGAAGTCCTGCGGCCAAACCCAATAGAATCCCTAACAAAAACCCGTGTATTCCGTCTTTCTGACCTGCTGTTATTCCGAATAGTAAAGCAAAGAACAAGCCCATGATCCCCCCGAAAGATAGACCTGCTCTTATACTGACATTCCCCTTCATGGATAAAACTCCTTATTATTATCAATTAATCGTAGGGCCGGAGTCTTTGCGGTGATGCGAAACTGACCAAAGACGACCCTAGACGGCGCTGATTATGTAAATCGATTTACGTATATTTTATCAATACCGCTAAAGACTTGCAAGATATTTATGCTTTTATGAAAACATTGACAAATCCAAATGTAAAAAAACCAAGCCTGTGCAATCAGAAAATAGCGGCTGTTCATTTGAAAATCCCGTTGAGTGTGTTACGGTTTTGCCCTGCCCTTTACAACGCAAAAGAAGTAGCTCCATCTCCTGGCCCACCGAAATCCATGGAAATCCTATTCACAAGCCGTTTGTAGTTGAGGTCTGCACGAGACGATCAGTTTTTGAGCAATATCAGCAACACCAGACCAATACAGTTACATGTTTTAAAAAAATCAGCTTATTTTATGAATAATTTCACCATAATCGGGTTGACAAAGATATTTTATTGGACTATTATAAAAATAAGTTATCCAAAATATAACCATAAAATAACCAACATGAAACAAGGCCCTTATTTTTGTAAGGAGGATTTGCAATGTACGATTGTATTAGAAAAGGGGAAAAAGAAATGGCATATGGGTACACGCCCATTGCCGAAATGAACGGACCGCATGCCAGCATGCTCATGGACTTTGGTGTTCTAAGGTTAAGAAAAAATCAGAATTTTGAAGAAGAAAAGCCTTTAGAATGCGCTTATATGCTCATTTATGGCGAAGTCACCATTCAATGGGAGGGCAAGCAGAAAACCATCCGTAGGAAAAACTGTTTTGATGAATCTCCCTGGGTACTGCATGTACCTGCCGGAACAAAGGTTTCCATCACCGGCGAGGCCGAAGACAGCGAGGTTACAGTACATCGTACCAATAACGATACCGCCTTTAACGCCAATCTTTACGCTCCTGAAGATACGGCGGATGAATTTCGCGGTGCCGGTACAATGAAAGAAACCTGCACACGTATCGTGCGCACTGTATTTGATAAAAGCAATGCGCCCTGGTCCAATATGATTCTGGGCGAAGTCATTAATATTCCGGGCAAGTGGTCCAGTTATCCTCCCCATATTCATCCGCAGCCGGAAATCTATTATTATAAGTTTAATCCGTCCAACGGTTATGGCTTCAGTGAAGTGGGCGATGATGTCATTAAAGTCCATAATAACGATACGGTTTTCCTCGAAGCAAACTACACGCATCCCCAGGTTGCGGGGCCGGGATATGCCCTGTGGTATATGTGGTGTATCCGCCATTTGGATGGCAATCCCTATATCGCACCTTATTTTCTGCCCGAGCATGCATACATTAAAGAGCCAGGCACTGAAATCTGGGAGCCGAAAAAGAAGTGATCCGGTTCGAAAGAATTCGGTTCGATGATTTTTCGGCTTGCCCTGCATTTCCTTTCCTGATTCACCGGAATACCGCCAACTTTGGGCTTTTTCCATATCCCCATTATTTCTGGTCCGCCAGTCAGCTTTCATTCTGATTTACAAGGTTGAATCACCTGTCCGGCGGCAAAGCGAAGCCTCTCTGAAATTACTCCGATTTCAGAGAGGCTTCGCTTTGCAAAATGCAATACAGATACAAAAGACGCGGGTTTTAGGGCAACCCGGATATGTGGAGAAAAAACAACCGAGCCATCCGGAGTTCCCGGTATGTTCTCATCAGTCCCCACCACGCAGACGGTTGGATCACCACCGGACGAATGGTAGGAACAATCGGCCCATTCCCCCGTCTTCGCCTGTATTCTATTTCAGAATCATTCTGCAGGTTTCGGCTATATTTTCTGCGGTCAACCCGTAAGCTTTGAACAAATCGGCAGGCTTGCCGGACTGACCGAATTTATCCTGGATACCGACGCGGGCGAATTTGGCCGCTGATCTGCCTGCAAGAACCTCCGCCACAGCGGAACCAAGGCCGCCGATGACGGAATGCTCTTCTGCGGTGACGATCGCCCCGCATTTCCCGGCCATTGTTAAAATGATCTCGCTGTCGATAGGTTTGATGGTGTGCATGTTGATAACCGCGGCGCTTACGCCGTCTTTTTCCAGCAGCTCGACGGCTTTCAGGGCTTCCGGGATCATCAGGCCGGCCGCAATGACGCACACGTCGACGCCATCCCTCAAAACATTTGCCTTGCCGGGGATAAACGGATCGGATTCTTTGGTGAAAATATCGCAGACCGGGCGCGCGACGCGGATATACACCGGCCCATCAATCTCGGCGGCCGCGAAGACGGCCTTTCTCATCTCAACCGCGTCGCAGGGAACAAAGATCGTCATGTCGGGCAGCACCCGCATCAGCGCGATATCTTCAATGGACTGGTGGCTGCCGCCGTCCTCGCCGACGCACAGGCCGGAGTGTGAAAGGCCAAATTTCACATTTGCATTGACATAGCTGACGGAATTGCGAATCTGCTCATAAGCGCGGCCCGCGCCGAACAGTGCGAACGTACTGACAAACGGCAGAAAGCCCGAATGCGCAAAGCCCGCAGCTCCACACACCATGTTGGCCTCCGCGATGCCGAAGTTGAAGAAACGATCCGGATATTTTGCGGCGAAGGTACTTGTCATGGTCGCGTGCGCCAGATCGGCATCCATGACCACGACTTTATCGTTTTTTGTGCCGAGCTCTACCAGAGCTTCGCCATACGCCACTCTTAAAGATTTGCTCTCAGCCATCGGCTTCTACCCCCAGTTCCTTCATTGCGGCAATATACTGATCTTTGTTCGGCGCTTTGCCGTGCCACCCGAACTGATCCACCATAAAGGAAACGCCCTGCCCCTTATGGGTGTCGCAGCAGATGAACTTGGGTTTGCCGAAGACAGAAGCCTTCAGCGCTTGCGTGATCGCGTCGACATCGTGGCCGTTCACCCGAAAGCATTCAAATCCAAACGATTCATACTTGGCCATCGGGCTGCCGACCCCCATAACCTCATCGTTGGAGCCATCGATCTGCAAGTGGTTGAAGTCGAGCAGGACGGTCAAATTGTCGAGCCGGTAGTGAGCCGCAGCCATCGCCGCCTCCCAGACAAGGCCCTCCTGCATCTCACCGTCGCCGATGAGCGCGTACACCTTATAATCTGCCTTTGCATGCTTGGCCGCCATTGCCATGCCAGTCGCAATGGAAACGCCCTGGCCCAGAGACCCCGTGTTACAGTCAACGCCCACGGTCTTTCTCATATCGGGATGCCCCTGCAGATGAGATCCGTATTGGCGAAGCGTCCAAAGATCCTCGCGCGGGAAAAAGCCCCGATCCGCCAAAACGGCATACAAAGCGGGACACGCGTGGCCCTTGCTCAGGACAAAACGGTCGCGGTCGGTCATCTGAGGGTTCTTCGGATCGATTTTCATACTGTTGTAGTAAAGAGCCAGAAGAATTTCGACGCAGGAAAGTGATCCGCCGGGGTGGCCCGACTGACAGAGATAAAGCATCTTTAGAATATCGGCCCTCAACTGTCTTGCCTTTTCTTGCTGAATTTCACGATTCATTGCTGTAACTCCTTTATTTATCCTTTTACCGCTCCGGCAGTAAGTCCTGCGACTAACCGCTTCTGTGCAAAAAAGAACATGATGCAGACAGGGATTATGGTGATTATGCCGCCCGCCGTCAGAAGATCCCACTGCACTCCCAACTGGCCGATTAAGTTTTTAAGCGCCACAGGGATCGTACGGCTGGTTTCATTGGTAAACAAGACGGCAAAGGTGTACTCATTCCAGGATGTCATAAAGATATAAGCGCCGGTGGCAACAAGACATGGGATTAATACGGGAAATATGATGCGCAGAAACGCCTGTGATCGGCTGGCTCCGTCTACCATGGCCGCTTCTTCAAGTGATTTGGGAAGATCGTTCAGATAACCATTCAGCAGCCATACGGAAAATGGAATGGTAAACGTAGTATAGGATAATATGAGAGCGATTGGAGTATAAAGGATTCCCATAGAGCGCATGATGGAATACAGAGGAATGAGCAGCAGCACCGTTGGGAACATATTGTTGGTCAAAAACATAATCATAAATATTTTTCTGCCGGGGAAGCGGAAACGTGAAAACGCGTATGCCGCCAGCATGGAAACCAGCAGGCTGACCAATGTGGTGATGCCCGCAACAAGCAGGCTGTTCCCCATGGGTTTGATAAAATTGAAATCCACAAAAAGCTTATGGTAAGAATCAAAAACCACGTTCTGCGGCCAATAGGTAACCACGCTGCCGTAAAGCTCTGATTTCGGTTTGATGGACGTCACGAATGTCCAGTAAAACGGGAAAAGCAAGAACAGCAGGATCACGCCCAGCGGGAGATAAAGGGCAAAAAAATCAATCAGACCACTGTGTCTTTTTTTCATTTTTAACCCTCCTGATTCCTGAACATACTTTTCAGATATGGAACCGCCACCACCAGCAAGAGCAGCGTCAGCAGCAGCGACATGGTGGAGGAATACCCCAGGTTGAGCGAGTTGGCCTTGTTAAAGATGTAAACGCTCAGGGTCTGGGAGGCATATGCCGGCCCGCCGCCTGTCATGCTGAAAATAACGTCCACCGAGTTCGCCACCCAGATGATACGCAGCAGCGTGGTGACGAAGATCGTGTTTTTAATGGAAGGGATCGTAATGCGAAACAGCTTTTGAGCGCCGTTCGCACCGTCGATGTCGGCGGCCTCGTACAACTCGGCGGGGACTCCCTGCAGGCCCGCAAGCAGCATCAGAGCGAAAAACGGGATGCCCTGCCAGATGATCGTCACGATCACCGATGGCATCACCGTGGATTCCTGCGCCAAGAAGGGGATCGGCATATCGATCAGGCCGACCTTCTTCAGCAGATCGTTCAGCACGCCATAGCTGCCGTCATAAATCCATCGCCACATCAGTCCGATCAGGACGCCGGGGGTAACCCAAGGGATCAGACTAACGGAACGAATGATGCCGCGCCCTTTAAAGCTCTTGTTGAGAAAATTCGCCAGGATAAAACCGAAAAGGAACTGGAATCCCACACCGAATATCACCCACAGGGCGGTTCTTAACAAAGATCCCCAAAAGATCGGATCATGAAATACCTCGATATAATTCGCAAGACCGATAAAAACAATTTCCCGGGGTCTTCTAAGATCATAGCTTTGGAAACTCATCAATATTGCATTGGCGACCGGAACAAAAACAACGGCCGCGACAATGAATAATGCGGGTGCAATTAACAAGTACGGCCATATGTACAATTTCTCTTTCTTCACACAATAGTCTCCTCTTTTCTGCTGATGATAAAATGGGCTGCTCTTTGAGCGTTGAGCAACCCATTCCGTCATTTCAATTCAGCTTATTATCTTACAGAAAACAGATTTATTTTGAGTAGAGCGCTTTGTCCAATTGTTCCATTGCCTCTTTCGCCGTTATCTTTCCTAACAGCGCCGCCTGAATCGTCGCAGGCCATGTATTGTTGATCCAGTCCGTAGTGGTATCGAGTACGGGGAGGATTCCCGCAAATGGGGCGCCCTCAATCGATATCTTCATAAAACGGTTATTCTGAATCTCTGGCATCTGCTGGACTGTTTTACTGACAGGCACGTTCCCGGTTTTCACACACCATGTTTTTTGACCAGCGCCGGTTGCCAGATAGGACATCCATTCAAAAGCAGCCTCTTTGTTTTTACTGCTTGAGAACATAACCGTTTCGGTATCCCCCATGGAGGTCCATCTGCCCTGAGGCGAATCCGGAAACGCAAAGGCGCCGACATCGTCCCCGAATTTTTCTACCATATTAACCGACGTGCCGATATGCTGTATGGTCATAGCGGTCAATCCCGACTGGAAATTCGCAATGATTTCATTGAATCCGTCATTGGGGGCCGAGGGCGGGGCGCATCCATCCTGAAACAGATCAATGAAATCCTGCATGCCTTGAATTGACGCGTCCGATGTCAGGTTATCGAAGCTTCCGCCGCGGGCATAGATAAAGCTTCCCCAAGGCTCCTGGCCGCCTTTTGAACCGCGAATGCCATACCCGTATACATCTGTTTTTCCATCCCCGTTCGTATCGCGGGTCAGCTTACGACAGTCTTGCAGAAATTCCTCATAGGTCTTTGGAATATCGATACCTGCCGCCTGAAACATGGAAGGCCTGTAATAAACATAAAGGATCTGTGTGTTCCAGGGCATTAAATAAAGATTGTCGTCTTTCGTTACGCTGCGCAATGTTTTATACAGCGTATCCTGAATATCATCCTTATCCTCCCATGAATCAATGTAAGAATCCAACGGCTCTAATAAATGATTGGCTGTAAACAAAGGAGTGGATGTCAGCTTGAACCCGGCGGTATCCGGTGCGCCTCCACCCATCGCGGCGGTAAACAAATCCTGGCTATACTGACCGCCATCCCACGGATGGATTTCAAGCTCGACCTTAATGTTTTTTCCGTTGGTCGCATTGAAATCATCCACCATGCTTTGCATAACCTGGGTATGCATGTCGCTGTCAGGCCAAAACCAGTGCTTAAGAATAATGGGCTGATTGGGACTTTCCGATTTTGCAGCAGAGGAAATGCTTTGGGATCCAGACTGGCAACCGGCCAGTGTAGTGATGGACAACGCGAATGCCAAGATCATAGTCAACGCTTTTTTACATCCAGACATTTTCTTTCCTCCCATTTTTAAATCACAATATTCCTGTTAAATGGTTCCATCCCATGTGGAGACTGTACTTTTCGCTTTTTCCTCCTCATCAAACCACCTTGTGGTTACCGATTTTGTCTCCGTATAGAAACGGATTCCATATCTTCCCAAACAATGCAAATCGCCAAAGAAGGATCTTTTATGGCCTGAAAACGGGAATACGCCGACAGGAACCGGGATGCCGACATTAACGCCTACCATACCGCCGTCCGTACGTTTTGCAAACTCACGCGCATAGTGCCCGCTCTGCGTGAAAATGACCGAACCGTTGGCAAACGGGTTGGTATTCATGACCGCAATCCCCTCTTCAAAGTCCTTTACTCGCTTAAAGCAAAGTACGGGCCCAAATATTTCTCTCTCGCCGATTGTCATACCGGGCTCGACATGATCAAAAATCGTCGGGCCCAAGTAAAACCCATTTTCATAACCGGGAACGGAAGGGTTTCGTCCATCCAAAACAAGACGGGCGCCTTCTTTGATCCCCAGCTCGATCCAATCGAGGACTGACTTTTTATGATCCGCATTGATTACAGGGCCTAAATTTGTGCTTGGATCATACGCCAGGCCAATCTTTAAATTCCTGGCCATTTGTATGGTCGCTTCGATCAGCTCGTCCGCAATACTTTCCTGCACACAGACAACCGGCAGCGCCATACAGCGTTCCCCCGCGCATCCAAAAGAAGCGTTAATGATTCCCGCAGCCGTGCGCTGAATCGGAGAGTCCTCCAGCACCAAAGCATGATTTTTCGCTTCACAAAGCGCCTGTACGCGCTTGCCCGCCTGCGCCGCCTTCGAATAGATCGACAGTCCCACTTGCGTGGAGCCCACAAAGGAAATCCCCACGACATCCGGATGTGTCAACAAGATTTCCGCTTCATGCCGTGAACAGGTGACAATATTAATGACACCATCCGGGAGTCCCGCCTTTTGATACAGCTCAGCAAACTTCATGACTGTCATCGGCGTGAAACTGGCCGCTTTTATCACAATCGTATTGCCGCAGGCGACGCATTGGGGAGTCATCCACCCCATCGGAATCATCGCGGGAAAATTGAAGGGAACAATGCCGGCGAACACACCCATCGGCTCCCGATACAGCACGGTATCGTATCCGGAAGAAGCATCCCGCAGAGTCTCCCCCATTCCCGAAAGCAAAGAAGGGATCGAGCAGGCAAGCTCTGTGCCTTCCTTCGCTTTTAAAATATCTCCCTGGGCTTCTTCCCACGCTTTTCCGTTTTCCCTTGCGACACTGAGCGTCAGCTCATCCATGTTTTCTTCAATCAGCTGCCGGACCTTATGTAGAATCTGTGCTCGTTTGACAGGTGAGGTGTTTGACCACCCGGGGTATGTGGCTTTTGCCGCAGTAACTGCGCTTTCCACTTCTTCTTTTGTACAGCATGGAGCCTCCGCAATTATTTCCCCTGTGCTCGGATTATAAATCGGTAGGTACTTTTCTGTCTTTGATACCACCCATTGCCCGTTGATAAAAGGCTGTAACCGCTGTATCGTGCCCATTTTGATCCCCCATTTTCTTTCAGATTTAAGGTCTTATTGCCTGCATCTTCTGTTCTGCTGCTCTTTGTACCTCTTGCATCGGTAACTGAAAAAGCTTGATTCGGTCAAATTCATCCGGTTGGTCCTCCATAGCCTGCCTCAATGTTTTGCCAAAAGCCATGCGCAGAGAAGTGCCAATATTGATTTTACTGACGCCGGAAGCGGATAGCTTTTTCAAATCTTCATCCGGAACACCGGTGGAACCGTGTATCACCAGAGGCACCTTTACCATCTCATGAATCCGCTTCAGCCTGTCAAACTGAATATTCGCGGTTTGTGCGGTCATCCGATGCACTGTTCCCACTGCAACCGCGAGGCAGTCCACCCCGGTCGCCTGATAAAATTCCAGCGCCTCTTCCGGTTCCGTATAAATCCATTTCGCCTTGACCGCCGGATCCGAATAACCAACCGAGCCAATTTCGGCCTCTACCGAAACGTCGTGAGGATGAGCAAGAGCGATTACTTTGCGTGTCAGGTCGATATTCTCTTCCTTGCTGAGCTGAGAACCATCAAACATAACGGAGCTGAAACCGACCTGTATCGCCAGCTCAATCGATTTCATGCAGATCGAATGGTCAAGATGAACGCTCACCGCGACGGATGCCTTTTTTGCCAGCGATATCAGCATCGGCCCAATGATATCTAACGGAATATGGTTTTCCGCGTCGCGATTTACCATCAAAATAACCGGTTCCTTTAAATTTTCGGCCGCTTTGATTACCGATATGGCGTCTTCATAGCCGTAAACATTAAAACCGGCAATTGCGTAATTGTTATGTTGTTTAAACAGATGGTTTAAGTTAACCAACACATTTCATACCTCCCAACAGATTGATATGGCAAATAATTGTTATCTTTTGGTTATATAATGGTTAAATTCTGCGAACAATATAACATTATTATGGGCAATTGTCAAGATACCTTTTTATATTTTTTATAGACTTTGCGCATTTTCACCTGTTTCTAGATTATTTAAGCAAACAGAAAGCTGGTATCAGTTGGAATATTCCAACTGATACCAGCTTTC
>OBZU01000123.1_pt1 | contig 47008 bp, 53 predicted proteins | sample 1495561 | NCBI WGS metagenome assembly OBZU01 (sample SAMEA2580250, study PRJEB22360) | human gut metagenome | biome: human gut; feature: human-associated habitat; material: faeces | place: Denmark | collected 2008/2010 | reverse complement strand
GTTCTTCCATTGGTACATTGGCCGTTGTGGCCGCGCCGCCCAGCGCCTCAATCGAATCGGCCATGCTCTTGCCGGATGCCTTGAAAACGAGGATTGCTTCGGATAATCCAGCGGAAAACATTTCACCGAATTGCATATCGGATAAATCGGAATAATACCCTTTGTAAATGCCGTAACCCGTCGCAAACAGGGAAGTCATTTCGTCGATTGTGGCGGTCGTTGCCTTGGCTGTCAAACCTGCCAGCTCCGTGTACTTGGCGACGCCTTCATCATTCAGGGAATCGATTCCTCCCTTGATGTCAACGGCGGCGTTCAGGAAGTCCGGCTTTGTGGTTCCGGCCCAGGTATCCGAAAAGTTTTTGGCCGCTGTTTCCAGCTTGCCAAGGTCTTTGACTCCCATTGAGGAGAGGGTTCCGAGCGCTGTCTGTGTGTCGAATGTGGCCTCTACCGGCGCGAGCACGGCGTCGGTGATCTGCGCGCCCACTCCGGCGATAATAGCGCCGCCCTTTGCCATGCTGCCAAACTTTTGATTGAGTGATTCTATTTTGCTGACGCTGCCATCGACAGAAGAATGCACCTTTGCCATCGGCCCCGTTAGATTGTCGATCATATTCATAATGACCGACAGTTTAAAAATGGATTCCAGTCCGCCTATTGCCTTCACCCCCTGATTGTGATATAGTAGGGCCGTAAGGAGGAGGGAAATTATGGTATTTTTTTCAGTCGTGTTTCACGTTTTGATCTTTGCCTTATGCGCTGGAGTGGTTATTTCAATCCTAGTTTTGGTACCGCCCACAATTTTCAGTATTCCTTATATTCTTTGGTTGGGTCACGAGCAAACGTTGGGCCGACACAAAGACAAAGATGTTAAAAAGGTATTTGGGACGGCCAAAGATGCAGCAAAAGTTTATAGCGCGTGGATACGCAGAAAAAAACCGACCTTGTAAGAGGCCGGTTTTTTTATTGCTCCGGCATTACCTTACCAATTGCCCGCGCCACAACGTCGGACTCCAGTTCCTGAACATACCGTGCGCAAGCCAGCAAATAAATGAATTCATCTATGTCCATCGCGTCTATCGATTTCTTTAGAAGAGCGGGAGGCACAAAGCGATGAATTTCCAGCGTTCCCGCTGTTACAAAATCTTCTCGTACCTCCCGGAGCCGTTCGTCTAAAGCTTCTTTAAATTTACAGCTTTGGAGAGTCCCATCATCGTCAGCAGTTTTTCGCCGATGGAGAGGGCCAGCGCCGGGTATTCTTCGAGATCGGCATCCAACTTAGCGCGGTGCTCCTCAACGATGTTGTCACCGAGGAACGTGTGCAGCGCCTTGGTTGCCCCGTTGGCCGTGGTCTTTACATAACGGTCATAGCTCGCAAGCTCCGGCTTTTTAAACACATACGAAAGATCAAGGCTCGTGTCGTCGTCGGGCTCAATGGTGGCGCTGACTTTATAAACCTTTCCATACTTTTTCTTGAGGTCATCAACGGATGTTTCCGTGGTGACCGTTTTTGTTTCATCCATTTTACATGCTCCTTTTGACAAAAATTTTGAGATCAAACGGGTTTCACGCCGTCACGAATAATGCCGTTCACGATCAGAATATCCAGATCGACCTTGAGCGATTTGTCGCCCTGCGCCGCCTTGCTGCTCCGCTTGGTGAACGTAACCGTATCGAGAACATCTTGCCGGGTGCGCTGACCCGAATTTGCAAAGGATACAATGATCTTCGGAATAACCAAATTGTAAAACGGGATGTTGTTCCGTTTGCAATAGTCCACCAGATCGTTGTAATCATCGGCGAGCAGGCTTAATTTTCCGCTGGCCTTATAGTTGCCGGTGCCATATCCGCGCGGTGCAGCTCCTTTACCGTAAACGGCTTCTTTGTCCTGCTCATCATCGTAGGAGACTTCCTGCACCTGCAAATCTATGTTGGGAAGCTTTACGTCGACCGAACTCCAATCGTAGCATCTGCCGTTAATAATCATCTTGCTTTATTCCTCCTTAAGACGTGCTCGCTTTTGATCTGCCGACATCAATCCCAATTTCCCTGACGATTCCGCGCGACACATACCGAATGACTACATTCATCTTTTCTGTGCCGAGGATATCCTGATTCTCCGGGACGGTGATGCTGGCACTGGAAATTTCCTTTGCCCGTACCATATCATCCAGCGGGGACTGAATAAACTGTGCTTTTGCTTCCAGATCGCCCTGAACGTCCTCAAGGTCAACATCAGACTGGAGCTGGAGCAGAGCCTCGGCACGGGTTTTGCGGATGATCTTGTTTTTTATCCGGACATCCTCCGCATAACGATAATCCGACCCATCCGGGGACATCATTCGGGCATTGTACACATAGCAGCCATCGAGCCCGTCATACTGCCGGAATGTGAGATACTTTGCGTTGTCCAGCGTTTCGATGTAATCCTCAATTCCCGCCGGACGCAGGGCAAGCATTTTGGAAGAAGAGATTGAGAACGTCTTCGTTTCGCCGATGCTCTGCTGCACCTTTGCCCTGGCATACAACCCAGCTACAATACCGGCATTGTTGATCTCGCGCGTTGTGCCGTCCATTTTGACGTACAGAGAACGGGCGGCCACAACCTGAATATCATAGTTTTTTAGATTGCGTTTGTCAGAGATCAGCCTGTCGGTATACGCTTCCAGACTTTCCTCGGAAAGCTTGTTGTACGCTTCCAGCATGAAGAAGACTGGCTTGTGATAGGTACTGTAAAGGGTGAGCTGCTCCGCTGCAACCGCCGCCCACAAATCCGCCGAGGATTCCCCGACGATGTGTACAAACTCAAAGGTTTCGGAGAGGTTGCGCAGCTGCGCAATTGCAGCAATTACATTCGCGTTGGTCATGGCCGGGGCTGTTGTGGATAGAGCATAAGCATCCTTGACCTTGAAGGAATCCGTTTCCGCATCCTCTCCCGTACCTGCCGCGAATTGCAAGGTAATACCCGTTGAGGGGATTTCATACGTTCCGGCTACAGGTACCGTCAGTTCGTCGGAATAGGAATACCCGCCATTAATGGAATATTGAAACAGTGCGGTGTTGAGTGAGCCTTGTCCGGTAATGGTAACCATCACATCATAGGCGTTATAGGGAGCTCCGATTGCAGTCAAATTCCCGGTGCCCGTGCCGGTTTTGGTAATGGTGCCGATCGTCCCGGCGGTAGAAGGCGTAACCGGAATGCAAAGAATCCGGTTTGAACCGTTCTCGACTGAAAGCATCACCGCATCTGCGAGAGGGCTCAGCCCGAGGCGAGTTTTAATTTTGGCTGCGTCCATGTCGCCGGTTATGACAATCGGGGAATCGGCTGTCACAGAAGACACACCGATTTTCACATGAACGCCATCTCCCTTTTCGCCGCTCAGGCCCAGCAGCCCATCGCTGACCGTGGTTGTTACATCTCTAAGCAATCAATATCCCGCCTTTCCGACCGGCCTGTTCAAAAACCTTTTGACAGCCTGGTCATACTCCGATTCAGAGACCGACTTTCCCGGCCTCCAGCTTTCTGCGGCACAGACTCCGCAAAAAACCGATTCAGGAGTATTCTTGATTTGTTTCAGCTGATTGACGCCGATCAGCCCGGTCGGCTCGCTGGCCGGTGTATCATTTTTAGTTGCCATTCAGATTCTCCTTTTCGATCTGCACGTCTGCTGCGTTTACTTTTGCAAAGCCGTTGTCCTTATAGACGCCGCCATTAAAGGTTACTTTGACATTGACGGCGATTTTGGCCCGAAGGATACTGTCGTCTTTTTCTACCCATTCGGCATCCTCAATCTCGATCGGTACGAAATTTCCGTCAACATAAATTCCGGCATCCAGAGTTCTTAGAAACACTTCCAAAGTGCTTTCAACTTTATCCTCTTCATAGTCGCCGATAATTACATTGAAGCTCAGCTCCCGGTCAAAGACCTTCCTCCGCTTGTATCTGTCGCCCCTGTCATCCTGATAAATCGTTTTTGAGCCGTTGCGGGCGAAGGTATCTTTGCCGAAGAGCACAGCTGCTATGTGGCTTTCGGATGCTGTTGAAAGACGTTTCATAGAGGTATAGGGCGGGGTCTTCATCCCCGAGGCTTTCAGCCGGTCAATCAGGTACTGCCTGCATTCGGCAAACATGGTTATTCCTCCTCAAAAGCGTCTTCCAGTGTTCCTTTGATCTCGTGCATATCTTCCTCGTCTAGTCCCAAAAATGGGCGGGCGGGGATTTTGACATGGACAGTGACCTTCCTTTTACGCACCCATTCACCATCCTTGCCAAGAAAGATAAGTCCCTTTGTGGTTTTTGCTTGAATGGTAACAGTGCGGCCCGGTTCCCCGAATTGATGGGTGCGGGCATAAATGGTATTGGTACCAACCGCAAAGCCGGACGTGCTGGACATAGATTTAATAGAGTTTTTCAGACGTGCGGTATCCGTCAAAGTGACGCCGTTTTCCTCACGGGCTCGCTGGGATTCCTCCCATTTTTCCCCGTCGGGGGCTTTTGTGGTCTTGAAACGGCGCTTTGTAGATGTTCGTATCGCTTCGGCAAGGGCGTTATTAACGCCCTTTTTATCCACATCAGAGAGCTTCTTTGTACGGCGCATCAAGCGCCGTACATCGCCTTCCAGCCGAATACTGTAGTCAGACATAGGCTACATTCCTTTTAAGGACTCGCGAGAAAACAGCCGGGGAGGAGAATTGACTGCAAAGCCGGTGCTGGAAGCTGCCTGACTGCTGCCAACGCCAATATCCACTTGCCCGGTCGCCACCATTTGCAAAAACTTCACAGCAGCTTGATACCGATTCAGGTAATTCTTTTCTCGGTTACTCTCGTCGATACCGATACGGGAAAACAAATTATATACCGCAATATCCTTGGCAAACTTATTGATTGCCTTAGGAATTTGGGAGAGAGGTACCGGGTATCTTTTGGCAAGGTACCCGTCGATTTCTCCGTCAGCGTCAACCATAGCCTCCTGAATTATAGGCAGAATCTTTGCCTCCCGTTCTGCCAGGTCATCGATGTATTCGTCACCGATCAGGGCGTTTAATGTGTCGTCCTTAATCATGCTGCGGACTTCCTCCGCCGTGCAATAGCTCATCAGCTGCCCGAGCCATCGGAGCCGTAAGCCATCTGCCAAAGTCCATACCCGGCATTTTCACGGGAGTCCACACCGTAAATGGCTTCGCGGCCAAAGAACATGTTATCGTCTGTCTCCTGATTTTTAGCCACAAACTGAGGGGCCTTCCGAAGCTGATAGATAAGAGGCTTAATTGGTCTGTTCACACAGAGCAGATACCACGCATCATCTTTTCCGGCCAGATCGGGAACAACCAGAGGCTCCGCAGTACCCTTCATGGTGTTGGTGGTACCGTTGATCTGGTCAGCTAACAGAATTTCACGGGCCTTTGCTTCCAGCGAGGGGGGAACGACCAGCAGATCAGGAACAATCTTGAGGGGATTTCCGCTTTCGTCGGTCAGCGACATCATGGCCGTGCGGGCTGCTATATAGCTCTCCAGCGAAAGCTTAGCGGTACCCTTGTTGCTAAAAATCTTTTTGCCAACTTTGTGCTGATCGCAAAAAAACGGCTTTTTATCATAGCAGTGATTTTCAAATCCGGTTTTGAGCAGACCGAAGACCAGTTCGTCCGGGTGCGTTGCAGTGCTTTGTCCCATGGACTGAATGACCGGCGTATAAATACCGAGACGGTCGTCCTCAATGTCGTCTCGCGGCACACCGATTGTCAGTTCAAACGGTTCGTTTTTGATGGTATAGTCCGATGCTTCCAGATTTTTGATCTGCCGATCGCCAATCCATTCCCGCATTTTAGGGAGCATTCCGAGCCATGTATATGCCTCTTCTCTCGTTTCTGACGGCACTAGAGTTGCCACCTTATCCCATAGCGTTTTGCTATTATCAAACGCTTTGGCAAAGATAGTTTTAAAGCCGGTAAAGATCAACCGGAGTGCTTGCTGATTAACAACCATTTTGATTTCCTCCTTTTATGTGGGTCAAACTGTTTCGACGACAACACCCTCATCAGTGACGCCGAGTACCTTGCCTGCCTGCGAGCTGCCTGTTGCGAGCGCTGTTACCGTGCAGTCGTCAAGGATGTAGCAGGGCTTCATGACATGGGCCTGTGTCACTTTGTTTGCAGCAGTGGGGTCATTATCCCAAACGAATGCCCCGCGCAAAACTCTAACTGTGATGTCTCCGGCCTCACCTTTGCTGTTGTCCGCATATGTCTCAGCGCGGCCCGCAGCGGTCAGGCTTTCTTCTTTTTCTGCCGGTTGAGCGTAACCGTTTGCATCCAGCACAACCAAAGAGCCCTCAAAAATTTCCCTTCCTGCGGCTACAGGCAAACTCAATATGCGACCACGTGCAATGCTTGCGGTATTTCTTGCTGATGTGAGCATTTATTTCCCATCCTTCCCGTACTTCTCAATGTCCTCGCTGCTGACACCGAGTGTCTTGTAAAATTTGAGCTCCGCTTCATCCGGAGTTCCAGCGGCCTTATTGGCCTTGGTTTCATACTCCAGTTCACCTACCGGCACACCCTGCGGGGCTTTTTCAACAAACCCGGCAAATCCGGCGGGGTCTTTGAGAGCATATTCCAAGGCCCAATCTTTTTGAGCAGCGGCCAATTTGCCCGCTTTCAGCGCCATCGTTACCGCCTCATCGGCATCCCTTTTGGCAAGGCGCAGCTGGAGTGCATCAAACTCGGCCTTGGAAACAGTTCCGGGAACCGGCGCTTTCAGTGCTTGTATGGCTGCCGCCGCATCTTCCGTTTTTGCACCAGACTGCAATCCCAACAGGCCGCAAATGGTTTTATTGGCGACCACCTTATCCGCAGCCTCGGCGTTTGCTTGCAGCTGCTTTGCATCCTTGAGCGCGTCGGTCAATTTTTGGAGGACTTCTGCCTCCGGGGTGCTTTCGTCGAGCCCAAGCAGCGCGGCGATTTTCTTGATAATATCCATGTTGTTTGTTGAGCCTCCTTCATCTAGTTTCGCTTCCAGCGAATTCACAATGGGATACATCCCATCTATGGCGGGGGTGTTTGTCAGTGCGCCGGAGTGCAGCGCAATGGCTTTGTGGTCTCTTTTGCGCACCTGCACCACGGGCGAAAGGTACTTGTACTCTTTGTTCTCAAGGTACTTTCTGGCGGGGGGCGTCCACTCCACTTTTGCAACGATTGCATCGTCCTCAAGATAGAGGTCTTTTATCCAGCCTGCCGCCGGGGCCTGCACATCCTTAAGCGTTTGATGCTCGTAGTCAATTACAATATCAATGCCACGATCAAGGAACTTGTTCTTTATGTCTGCAAAGCTTTCTTCATCCACCTTAAAATCTCCCGCTTGAGATCTCACAAGTCCAAGCGGCAAAAGCTTAATTGTTTCAGGGACACCTTGCAGCGTGGTTTCGTTTGCCTTACATAGAGTCAAAACGGCCATATCCTCCTCCTAACATTTTCCAAGCCGGTATTTTTGCCTATAACGCCCGTTAGCAGGCGTTATAACGGTGTGCTGCCTTCTCTCTCGCCTAATTTCATGTCCAAGCATTTTAAGGCAATCTGAGGGCATTTAAAAGGCTATAACGGTTTCTTCGCTCGCTGGGTCTTTTGGTACGCTTTCACCAGCGGTTCAGGGTAATCAGATAGGTCAGGTTGCCACTGTGTTTTTGCGGGATTTGTCCGGAAGCGTGGGTCTGGCAAGATATTGACCACCCGGCCATTTGTGAGTTCTGCCCGGTCAGGAACATCCTTTTCTACCGTCAGCCCCCGTTCCTCGACCTGTCGGCGCGAGAGCGAATGCACCGTGCAGCGGCATTTGAATCCATTTGGAGGGTACCAAGTGTCCCATACGGGCGAATCTGCCGGGTAAACTCTGCCGTCCATCGCCAAATGGGACGGGCGGGTGTGAGTATCGTTGACTGCGTCATACTGCCAGAATGGCCGGAGCTTCTTCACATCAGGGTCATTCATCTGCTCGTAATGTCCCACTTGGTAGGCGGTCTGGATATTCGTCCGGAAAATGTTGTCTGCCTGAAACGGTGTTACCCCTTCATAACCTCGGCGTTCTAAGAAGTCGTTCATATTCTGACGAAACTGCTCCATTGTTGTGCCGTCCTTGATTGCTTTCAGCAGCTCCGAATGAAAGGAATTGAGCAGCTCAAGCTTTGTATAACCGGCCACCGTAAATGCAAGGCTCTGGTATTTGCTCCCAAGCTTACGAAATTGAGATGGGGATATGGGAACTTTATCGCCAAAATACTTGACGGCCTCTTCAAAAGTGAGTGATTCTGTAGAAAGCTTACTCGTCAAATCATCCATTCTCGATCGACCGGCCTTTCAGATCAGCGAGAAACATTGCTCTTTGCAGTAACGCTTCCAGATCGGCGGCGGGCATTTTGTTGAGGAGCTGCTCCACCTTGTCGGCGTCAGACAGTGTGCTTTGCAGGTCGTCCAACGTATCCGAATTGTCAATCAAATTGAGAACCGGCGAGAACATTTCTTCAAAAGCTCCCGCATGTTTTGAGACTGCATGATCGGCCAGAGCGTCAACCTGTTTCTGGTCTGTGGAGAGCGACGAGCTGGCGGGCTGTGGTGCCGGGGCTTTCAAAGGTAACTGAAATCCCGGCTGCGGGACTGACGGAGCAGGGGAAGCGACTTCATCCCCTGGCTGCGGCTCAGGAATGCTAAACTTTTTGTAGATATACTTTGTCGGGATTTTGATTCCCGTTCCCTGAATAAGAGTGCTGAGAATTTCAGCGGTCTCTTTGAGGTCTTCCGACTCTTTGCAATCGAACCGAATGTAAGGAACGCGATCATCAGTACCAAAGTTATACAAGACCAGAGGCCGGATGAGATCGCGCCGGAGCGTTGCGGCCAGAGCCTTGCAGTCTGCGACTGTCAGATCGTGCCGAACCTCGTTATGTGTTTTGCTTTGCGCAAAGCTGCCGCCGCCGGAATCGCTCGTTAAAGTCTGGCCGAGGATTGCCTTGCTGATCTGCTCATCGCAGTACCGGGCCAACCGCTCATATACGTCGATGCTGGAGGTCTTGGCTGACTCTTTGAATTCAATTGATGTACCGTCAGGAATGATGCCCGCTGCGTCGGTACCAATCTGAACCAGAGCACGCATTAAAGCCAGTTTGTCTTCCTCGCTCGCACCCGGAGCATACTTCCCGAGTCGAAGGGGCATTCCGAAGACTTCGCAGAAACTTACCCAATCCTTGACGTCGTAGTTCTTAAACAGGTACATCCACGCGCACACCCGCAATACACCGGCTCTGGAGGGATGCCCGCTGCGCGCTTTATAGCGATGGACAATAAATTTGTTTTCAGGGACAAGGATGCCGCTTGGGGATTCTTTGGTCATCACTTTGAAACTGTCGTCGATGGAGTCCCAAAAGAAGCGTTTCTGGTGTCGGCTTTTGATTTCCTCTACCGTGGTCTTACCGTCGCGGTAGTTCCAGATAATTTCTGAAGCTGCAAAGCCCTTGCCGATCGCATCCAGCAAATCCATTTCGACATCCTCAAAGCTTTCAATGCTGTTGAGCTCCGAGGTCACAAACTCCGCAATTTCCTTGTCTCGACCATAATTTGAATCAAATGGGATAACTTCATAGTCGAGCCCGGTGACTGCGTTTTTCCGGGTTTGAAGCTGGGAAAAAAGGTGAGGGTCTTTTTCTTCCATTTCCTCGAAGAGCTCCATTTGGCGCATCACATCACCGGCGTCGGCCTCTCGAAAGATATTGGCTAACCTAACCGGTGTCAGGCCGTTGCTTGGATAAGAGGAAAATTTGTCCTGTACCTGAGCGACCGCAATTTCCAGAACTTCGGGTTTTTGCCTGGGCGGGCCGATGTTACTTTGCTTCGGTTTCTTCTTGCTCAATTGCCCGCCTCCTTAATACGCACCGTGCCGAAAGTTCAGAGCACGGCTGATAATCGATTTATAATCCACCTTGTTTCCGATCTTGGTATCCAGCGCGAGCTTAACGGCCATCTGCAATCCGTCGGGGCCGTCATCGTTTTTACCCATCGGGTATTCCAGCAGCTGTTTGAGCAGCGCCTTATGACGCTTGCTGAATTTGAGATACCCGTTTTTTACAAATGGCTGGAGCGACTGGATACGAGCATCTTTGTTTTGGGTGCTTAGAATCTCTTCAAGGGGAAGATACTCACCGGCCTCAGCTGACCGCTGCGCCATGATGTCTTTGAAATAAGCTTGGAACTGAACCGTTTCCACACCAAATTTATAAAGAGGCTTTTTATAGTCAGTGCGCAGCCTCTTGCTTGTTTCCATCGCGTCGCTGATGATAACGTCCGGCTTCCGCTTTTCGACCGAAGCAATTAGAACATACATATAGCCGGTGCGGGTATCCTTCGCCAATATGATGATAGATGAAGTATCGCTCTTTTTGTTTTTACCGAGCGAAGGGTCATTGGCTCCGATAAAGATGAACTGCGGGGCAGAAAAGTCAGGGATGGTCTTGCTATCATCATCGTAAAAGTCCAGCCACTCTTCTTGAAAGGCGCAGGAATCCGGGTCAATGGGGTCGTTTTGAATCTCACTGTTAAAGCTTGCTTCACCCTCAGAAATGCGAATAACCATGAGGTCATAATAAGAAAGCTTCGCTTCCCACAAGACCTTGGTGCCTTCGAGCATATCCTCCCGGTTCGCCTCGAAGAATTGTTCCGCATCCTCTTGACGGTTATCATTGGACAGATCAACATAAATTCGTTCCCATGCATCCCATAGTTCCGTATTGGTCGCAAAGCTGATAACGCCACGGTACTTTACTGTTTTGTACTGCGGATTGTTGGCCACGTTGGCGAGCAGCGCGTCGAAGTGCAGCAGCGTTCCAATATAGACAATGTCCGTGTAAGTATCACCGGCTTTAGAAACCGCCTTATAAAACCAATTGCGAAGTTTTTTCCGCTGTTCCGGGGTATTGACGTTTTCATCATTTTCGAGATCATCACACAAAATTAAGTCTGGTCGCCACTGCTTATGACGACGTCCTCTGATTTTTTTACCAGCGCCGAGCGCCTCAATTTTTGTGCCGTTGCTTAGGAGGATGACCGACGCTTTCCAGACCTTTCCAACCAAATCCCCAAAATCCTCACGGAGTGCGGCGTTTTCTTCAATCTCGGTCTTGAGATCGGCCAGAAACCCCTCTGCCTGCTCGGAACTGTCCGAGAGGATGATTTCATAATGCTTGTAAGCGTATGCGGCGGCGTGAAGACTGTCCTTAAATGTAATGTTGGTAGATTTTGCGTGACCGCGAGGGGCCTCCACGGCCCGACGACATCCCGGGATTTTGTCAATTTCCTTGGCTGATATGTAGGGATTCAGCCCCTTCATGACGCCGTCTGACCAAATGTTATCCAACTCTCCATGAAATTCAGGGGATTCTCGGACAAAGTAGTGCGGGAGATAGGCCCGCCCGAAATACTCAAGATCAAAAGCTCCAAGGCGCTTCCTCAGCCCTTTTTCTCCGGTAAGCGCGGCCCCGGCCTGATAGGCCCGGAGCAGTTCCGCACGTTCTGCCGCATGTTGCTTATTGCGCATAACGTACTTTTCAAAAAGCTGCTTTTGGTATTCCCGGTTTGCTACAGCTTCCCGATCTTCCGGCTCGTCAAGCTTCTCGATGTATTCGGCGAGGTCAATCTTCATCGGGAATCACCTTTTCTCTTGCGCGGGCCAGCACGTCACGCAGCTCACCGGCAAGCTCCGGGTGCTGCTTGATCGCGGCCATGAGTTCCGTTTCCATCTGTTCAAAAGCGAGATCGGCCTTTTTCTTCATATCCTGCCGGACGCGCTTTTCGTAGGTAGCATTTCGGGACAAAGATGCAATTAAGCGACCTGCCTTATCCAGCGGCATTTCGCTAAAATCATCCTCTGCTGTGCTGACTCTCTGCATGAGCCCATCCATCAGCACCATACTTGCCGCCCGGGTGTAATCAAGATCGGGGTGTTGCTCCACGGCGTGGGCGATTGCTTGGGTGCGCTGTAAGGTTTCTGCCACACGCTGCGCGGCCTGATTAGATCGGATCGCATACCGACCGATTGCAGACTTGCTGATCGTGTATCCCTCAGACTTGAGCCATTGGGCGAGCTCCTCATAAGTGTTTGCCGTGTCGGCAAGTTGGGCATCGAGCTGCCTTCTAATTTCATCCGGGAGCTTATCGATCGTTGAGCTTATGCGTGTCCGGCGGCGCTCTTTCTTATCCATAGATTCAAACGTCAACGCCGGGGTCTTCGATCGTACCCTCCACGAGATCGACGCCTTTTTTCGTGAGTTTAATAACGGAATCTGTGCGGTAGGCCTGATAGGCGTTTGCCTGCTTGCCTGTAAAGGCGATGTAACCGCCTTCTTTGAGATATTCGATGTGTTTCGCGATGTCAGGGGAGTAAATGAGTCCATCGCCAACAAGCGCATTCGCGATCTGGCGGATAAGGAGGGTGTTTTGATTACCCTTTGCCAGAGCTCGGATGATGTAACCCCGAATCGCCTTGTTCTTGCTGACTTCCTGCTCCTGGGTTTCGTCCATAAAAGCCATCGCTTAATCCTCCTTTCCTTTTTCCTGCTTTTTTCCTCCGGCACCATAGAGCAGCTGATCGAGCTTGTCTTCAACGCGATTCATTACCCTGATGTAATCCTCGCGAGTAACATAAAGCAGAGGCAGGTCAGCTTTAAGATCGTTTAACTTACCATCGAGGTCTTTGATGTCCTGGGCGTTTTTCTTATCTGCTTCTTCCAAACTGTTCAACGTTTTTTTCAAAAAAAATGTGAGGGAACCAACGACGAAAGTACAGATAACAGAAGCCGCCGTACTGATAAATGTTGCAACATCCATAAAAAGCCCCCTTACTGACTGTTAGCAGCAGGAGAAGGGTTCCCGTTTTTAACCTTCATGACTGTGTCCTCGATCAGGAGCCTGAGATAAGTGTCAAAATCGCAAAGATTATCAGTAATGGTGTCCTGCACGTCCGGGCCAAGCTCAGCCTTCACGGAATTAAATACTTTTTCACCCAAAGCGAGCAGGCTCTCCCTGTCTGCTGTACCGTTCTTGACGGCCTCACGCAAAGCTGCTGCCGTAGTTTGCTCCATTGCTCCTACCGCCTTGAGCGTAAGAGTTTCTGTGTCCTTAATGGCATTTTCAATCAAATTACGTGCGGCGGTGTCCTTGATCTGTGCTGTCTGCGCCTGCACCTTCGCCGCCGCTTTTTGCACAAAGTACACGCCGTAGGCACCAAGCAGAGCGATAATGCCCAGGGCCACGTTGAGCATGGCCTGACTAGCTGCTGTTGTAATTGCTTCCATTTGGTTTGTCCTCCTCAAAAAAAATAGAGTACAGGGACTTTGTCCCTGTACTCTTAGATTATCAACTTTCCCTGGAATGAAATATCGGTAGTACTTCTGAGATTTTTTGCCTTAATTATAGAAAGATTGCTGATTTTCCACCTCTCCCGCACCGCATATTTGGCGCACCCAACGTTCAGTAACATCGTATTTACGGGCGAGAGCTGCATGATTCCATCCGTTAAATTCGGCCTTAATTCTTTCATCTCTGACGGGCCTCACAAGGCTTTCGGCTTTGGGCATGTAAAAGGTAGTCCCTCCGACGCACTGCGCAAGCTTCAAAAGATTTTCAATGCCTATAGCTTCCGCAATGGCTCGGTATGCGTCAGGTATCATTTCCAGAGTCAGATCATCCACAAATTCCATTACGGAGTTCCTCCTTTTCAGGTTATGGACACGAGCTCAATATTTTCGTTGTTGGCTATCAGGTACTTTTTCAAAGCGTTGAAAGAAGTCCAATGCGAAGTAAAATACTCATATTTGAAATTATTGTGCTCCTTAAGCAATTCTTTTTGAGATCGCTTTGACAACTTCTTGAGAAATGCTTTCTGCTTAGCCGTAATCGAAGAGCGTTCTTTTCGGCAAATGAACCGGCGTCGCTCTTCGCAATCCTTAAATAACCATTCGCTGTTGAACACTCCGTTCACATAAATCGCGATGGCGTTTTTGTAAGTGCCGACTCTGACCAATGCAAGAGAAACATCATATCCGTCAATTCTAAGCCGCACGATACTGAAAAGGCTCTTTAAAGCCGCCTCAGCTTTAGTCCATTCTTCTTTCGTCAACATGGATTCCCCTCCTATTCATTCTTCTGGTGGTGGGGCTGCTGGCCCTCTCAGGAGGCAGGATAAATATGTTCGAGTGAGCCGAAGGGCATCAACCTGATTAAAACCCTGTTTTACCGCTGTAGAGTAAAATATCCAGCTCATTTCCGCTGTAGCGCCTATAGCTTCTATCATTTCTTGGGGGGATGGTTTATTGTTCATTATCATTCTCCTTTAACTCTGAGATCAGGCCGAGTATTGTACCCGCTGCACCGAGGGATAAACCAAACGTCAGCGCAAAAGGCTGCTGGGTGATCGCAGCGTACCATACCGCCGCTGCGGCAACGAGTAGGATTATTGATGCCAGCTTCATTTGTTTTTAGCCTCCCTTCCGACGGCCTGCCATAAAGGGCAATAGCCGCCGGTTTTAATATAAATCTCCATCACCCACCAATAGCCACCGTCCGGGTGCGCACACGCTCCAAAGCGGGGAATATGCCATTTGCAGTTCTCACATTTTTTGGCTCTGACTTCTCGGCTTCTACTTGCAAAGTCAATTATTTCTCCCATGACCCTGCCCTCATGATTTTTCTTCCTGTCGGGCCACCATCTTTTTCAGAGCTTCTATGAGCTGGTTGCATTGGGACGGTTTGAGCCAGTCCAGACGTTCAACGCCGAACATCCGCTTTACAAAGCCGTTGATTCTGCGGTTATCGTCGTTCCAGCCGAGTTCCCCTGTGAGCATGTAAACCTTTTTACGCTGGCGTTCTGTCTTGGCGTTACCGCCTTCATCTGTCCGTTTTGCCCGGGGGCTGGAAGCAGCCTCCCGGGCAACGTCATCCTTCATGTTACTGAGCACACGGCACACACGGTCTATTTCGCCCTGGGTGAGTTTCCGAATACTGTCTTTGTTGGTCTCGCGCTCGATGATCGCGTACAGGTCTTCCTCGCTGAGCGAGAGCTCCGGGGACTTTGCCAACCCCCAAATGACCCGAATCGAATAGCGGGGAGAGCGGGGGCTCCTTTTCGCTGCTGCCATTTTTAAAGCCCCCTTACAATGAGGAGCTGCCGAGCTGCTCCAGCTTATCGCGAGCGGCCTCATACCAGAAGGTGTCCTTTTGTTTGAATCCGGCGCCGACCGCTGTAACCTTATCCTCGCCGTACTTTTTGAGGGCTTCCTTGTCTACGGTTTCCTTGGTGATGATGCAATCAGTCATCTTGCGGGATTTCAGCTTTCGGATGATTTCATCCAGCTTATCCTTAGCCTTGGGAAGGCTGATTGTGGTGGACTGCCGGAAACCTGTTTCACCAAAATTCAGGGCCATGGTTTTTTTCTTGCCGAGGTCTTCGCGGTGCTCCTCAACAAATTCCTTAATGTCCTTGCCGAGCTTATCAATCCGGTCTTGGTGGGGCTTGGCGTCCTGAGCGGCGGTGATCTTGATACCATTGAGCTGCCGGTTCATATCGCCCTCGATATCGGCCAGGGCGATTTCATTCTCGGCAATCTCCTTAAGAGCTGCGTCCACCTGCTCCCAGCTTTTCAGGGCTGGGGCTTCTACAATGCGTTTTCGTGCCATTAAGATACACTCCTTTCCACTATTGCGGTTGCGGTGCTGTCTGATTTTGTGCTGAGGTCTATACCAACTAACACACCTATCGCATCACCAGCCGTCATGCCGATTGCATCAAAGGGAATTTTGACTCTCCCGGCATGTACTTCAAAATCAAGCCCTAACTGCTCATGGAGCCTGTCAAATAACGCGAGGGGAAGTTCTTCCGGCGCGCTGGCGAATAAAGACTCGTTTACCGTTACTGCACTGTTAATTAACATAGTAAGCACACTCCTTTTGACAAAAAATTTGAGATTACAGCATCATCATGTTCGATGCCTGTTCAATGATTTTAAAGGTGATTTTATCCTCGCCAGTCTCACTCAAAATGCGAAAGACGTTGTTCAGGGTGCGGTCGAGCAAACGGAAGCAGCCAGTCTGTGTGTTGCAGGCCCGCGCCTTGAGTTCCAGCAAAGCATCTGGTGTAATATCAAAGCCGTCGAGAAAGCCCTCAACCTCTGAGGGGGAAATACCATGCAATGAAGCATAAAAATCCACCCTGTTTGCCATTCTGGCGAGATAGCTCTTGATCTGCGCTTCCAGCCGAGGCTCACCTGCAATCACGAGGCCAACGTCGGCCTGGTCGTAAATGGCCCGCAGAATTTCCATTTTCTTTTGAGTCAGCTTGCTGATCAGCTTGTCGGCTTCGTCGATGATAATGAGATACCCTTTGTTCGTATTACAAAATTCGCGAATGCCGTTCACGCGCTTCCAGATCGTGCCGTATCCGTTCGGGATTCCAAGCGATTTTTCTATCGCCTCAACCAGATCGCGGCTGCTCATGGTGTCGTCGCACTCAATGTAGGCCACCCGGGGGAGCTTGGCGTATTCCTTGAGCGTGTGGGTCTTGCCGTAGCCGGAGCGACCAACCACAATTCCAAGGCCAATGTATTCCTGGCAGGACTGGCAAACGCCGAGAACGGCCTTCGCATCCCGCGACAAGTAAAAGGACGGGCGCTCTGTTCTCCGCTGTTCAACTACCGTAGAGGCTTCTGTGGGTTTCTCTCCCGCGAAGACAGCGAGATAGCTCTCAAGGCGGGCCTCAAGCTCCGTTGCATCACTGTCATATTTCCCGCCGAGATAGCGGGAGATCGTGGGCCGGGAATACTGTACCGCACCTGCAAGAGCGGCAATGCTGGTGTTGGTGCGTTCAAGGTAAGACTTCACCCTGTCTGCGAGGGTCTTTCCCTCAGTGTAAGCGGTAATGTTGCTGTCTGCTGCTTTGACTTCCATAATAAATCCTCCTATTCATTGATCGCTCTCAGGCGATTGAGTGCATCAGCGGCCTTTTTATCGAGGAACTTGTCCTCGGTACTGGCCTTCTTTTTACTGGCGGTACCCGCTGCGGCCCGGTACTCTTTATCATTCGGTAAGGCGACAACCTTATCGCTGCGCGAAGCTTTGATGGTAAGATCAATTTTTCCGACGGCTGCGGCGAGGTTCCCGCCGCTTGCCCGTTCCTCAAAGGGCTTTCCGACACCCTGCAAATACTCACGAACTTCTTTTTCCTGTCGTTTCTGGTCTCTTAGGTGCTTTTCAAGCGCTACCTGCGAGCAGCGCGGGCCAAACTGTAACAACGCTGCGGATACTGCTTCACAGATTTTGCGGCCTTCCTGATCAAAGACATACAGCTTGGTTACATCATCAATATCCCATTTCACACCGACGCGCTGGCCGACATAATGGCAAAGCTCATAATCGGTATACAAAAACCCAAATTTGTTGATTCCCTGCTGTGTCACACGGGCGGTGTCGGCCTGCATCAGGAGCATGGCGGCATATTCCCTGGGCGGAGCTGCCCGATTATAGCGAGGGGCATGTTCAAACACTTCGATCGGAGTGTGCCATTGCTCCCCGGCGTCCTTAAGTCCCCGGTGCTCCCTGGTGTGGTACTTGGTTTCTTTCCAAGTCGTCCAAACACCGAAGAACTCCTCCATCGTGAGCAGCTCGCCGCGCTCCAGCATACCGTCAATATCTTTCTGGCGCTTGGCATAGGTGCGGGAGCCCGTGAGGGTGCCCGTGTAGCTCTCAAACCACCGGGAGAACTTGTCGCATACCGTCTTGAAAAATCGCTCGATCGGCTTGTCCCAAGGCTGGTAAGGGAGCGACCGGCCAACTTCTTGAATCCCGATACTCTGATAAAAACCTATCGTCTCGGAATCAAAAGAAAACTCAATGTTCCGCTGCTTACGGGACTGGCCGGTCATGGTCTGAGCTGTGTAATCCTTACCGTTGTCCACATGGAGGATTTTCGGGACACCGCCCGGATTGCTGTAAATCATCTTGACAAGGGATTCCTTCAACGTCTGACTGTTGGCATCGATGCAAAGGACATCGCCGACAATACAGCGGCTGCGCATATCGAGCCACGCGACCAGTTTCGGCCTGACGGCTTTTATCTTCCCGTTGGGGGCTGTGTACTGCACCCAAATATCAAAGGTGTGTTCATCGCCGACAACATATTCCATAACTTCAAGGGTGGTGGCGTCCCGCTTGCCTTTGAGCATCTGCTTGTTTTTCCATTCGCGCGTTCCGTTCGCGGCAAGGTATCGGGCGCTCGCTGCGCCCCGCTGCTCCATAAGAGCTTTTATGTACCGTGCCACTGTTTTGATTGAGGGATAGCTTGTCCAGTGTCGGCGTTCGGCTTCAATCTCAAACCGTTCATAGAGCATTTCGATTGTTCCAAGGTTGGCTGAAAAGTGCCTGTCAAACCAAATGTTTTCGATGACGGCGCGCTGCTCTTCGCTCAAGCTTGGGAAGCTACCTTTTTCTTTCGGTTTACGGCACAGGCTGAGCGCTTTGAAATAGTCACGGTTTTTCCCGTCTTCTTTCTCCAGGCGCAAGGCCCATGCACTGGCCTCAAGTATACTTTCGGTGTAACGGTATAGGGTGCGCTGAGAGACTCCGAGCCCGAGGGCGAAGCGGGAGGCGTATCTGGTACGTTCTGCCTCGCTGTAATCAATAAAATCCTGCACCTGGCGGGCGAGTTCAATCGCTTCATAATACGCTTTTTTGTTGGTTTCAATAAAATGGTTCAGATCGGTGTTCACATACCAGGGCATTGCATTGGCTCTCTGCTCTATGATGACATCCCTCCCGTCTATCTTTTGTGCTGCCTTATGGGCCTTCCTGGCCTTAGAGCTCAAAGAGGACACGGCGATCATAACCTGATCTTTGCCGCCGCCCTCCCGGGGCTGCGTGATAATCTTGAATGCTTTCGGATTTCTGATTACCCGTGAGGACATTCCTTTGTAGGTGATTCCTTCGTAAGCGGCTGCATCCTCCAGCGTGATATACGTTTCCGGCAAAACCCGTCCCTCCTTTCCATCTGCCGCATCATGCGGCTGTGAGTTTTGCGACCTTATGCGGGTCAAGCTCGAGGGCCGCGGTGATTGCCGGGAGATACTTTTCACCAGATCGCATGCCATACAGGATGTAGCTGAGATATGGCGGCGACATGCCGACCGTCGCGGCAAGCTGCGTTTTGGTCATATCCTTGTCAGTCAAAGCCTTTGAAATGTACTTGCCTAACGGGGTAAGCTTCTTGCCTGTCATCGCGTTCCTCCTTTCTGCGGGGTTATATTACTTTGCGGTGAGGCTGTTCGAGCACCCGAAAGCGGACGGTTCGGAAGCTGTCCAGCTTCCCGTTATCATCCACTATTCGGTAGTAATCACAGTTAAAAGCGGGCTTTGCTTCATAAACCCTGTTCTGTGTCAGAGCGGCCCCGACCGGATTTTCACAGATTACTTTCATCTTAGAAATAGTTCCTCCTATGGATTTCCACCACTCCATGCCGTATAATTGAAGTGCGACCAACAACAACGGGAGGGAGTGAAACGATATGAAAAAGTCTGTTTTTGATGCAATTGACCGCAAGCTCGAAGAAGTCGACCGTCTTCACGATGATAATTGGGTAGAGCTTGGAGAGAAATTGCAAGCCACCATTCTAAACTCACCGGAGTATACTGGAGCTTTTACCGACGAACAAAAATCGGTAATTATCGCCGTTTGTCGTGAGACATATCATGCGGCGGCAATGACTTCCAGAGTTTACGCCTTAGAAGCTATTCGCGCTTATCATGAGCGAAACGTCCGCTAATGTAGGCGCTCGGCCCCGGTTTCCCGGGATAGTATGGAGTAAGATTTTCATTGGAATAGTCATCAATTTCTTGCATAAGCTTATTGACCTTGTTGAGGTTTCCATCCTGCGGAGTCGCCCGTTCTTCGGGCGGCTCTTTTTTCTTACTCTTGCGGTACTCTCTAATCGCGTAATTCAAGGCAAACATACCCTCAAGCTTGAGATAACCACGTTTGAGTTCCATGTCGAGAAGCTTCTGGGGCCAGCCTTTTACATTATTGATTGCTGAATCGATCTCTCGGCATTGGTTGAAAATGTTGAGATAAAGGCGGCAGTCACTCTCCGGGCAATCTTTCTCAAGTGCGAGACCAAGGGCATAGACCTGCCGCGCGGTGCCGCTGAATCGTTTTTCTGGAGAGAGATTCTCAAAGGTAGCACTCTTAGCAATGAAATCGGCATGAGCGACGGCAACCTGTTCATCAACGCTGTGCCGAAGTTCCACCCATTCTGCGGGAGAAATATCGCTGAGCAGGTCACAATAAGGCGGCGTTTCCTTTTCCGGGCCGAAGTAATCTGGCTCTACGTCGCATCCGTCAGGGTCAATGATTCCAAGTTCCTTGAGGGCCACCAGATAACCGTAAAGCTCATGCCGTGCGGTTGCCGGGTTGACATCAGGGTAGCGGGGGCTCTTGATCTTTATCTCAAGCTCACTTTTAAAGCCTTCGCGCAGTATTTGGGGGTCAACCTCTGTTTCAAAGGTGGAATCATCTGTTTCCTTAACAACGGTATAGGTTGCGAGACCCTCGGTAATGTCGCACTCGGATTCAAGATTGCGAGCCAGTTCGACGGCCTCCTCAAGCGAGCCTGCATTATCGTACTCCATCGAACCACGGTCAATGTCGAGGTTTCCGGTATAGAGTTCCGCATCGATCACACCGTAATTGCCAAGGGCAGTTCCGTCGTACTCCCGGAGTTCGCGGTCATTAAATCTGACAACAAGATACCCGTTGATTTTCTTGATTTTTCTCATAGCTGCTATTCCTTCCTTTCTCAATGCCCTGCCATCATCAGACCAGGGAGGGCGGCTCCTGGTGACGCCCCGAGGGGCATTTCGGCTTTATCCGATTATCAAGTCATGTTCGGCGAGTTCGAGGTAACGAACAAGAAATTCGAGCTCTTCGCAGGGGGCGAGCTCAAAATGCACGTCCTCGCGGATATTGTCATCCATATAGGAGACAATGACGGCCCAAGGGAGAGCGGCAATTGCTTTGGCGGGTTCGATGAAGCTGCCGCCGTTGTTGATGCTGATCTGTTTCATACTGCTGTACTTCCTTTCTTTTTATCACGCACATGTTCCCGGGACGACCTTCACACGGGCTGTGCGCTTATGTAGGATGATAAGTTCACCATCGGGCTTTTGCCTGATGACCAGCCAGTTCTGCGGGCAATAGCCAGCTTGTCCTAATCTGATTTTCTGCTTCCTGGTAGGCTTTTTTCCATGTCTCATGTCGCGGCCCCCTTTTCCTATTCCTTTTTTTGGATGATTGTGATATGCTTTGTTTGATTAATTTTTTAATCTAAATTCATTATAGTAGAGATATATCTACTTGTCAATAGAATTAGTTGACTTATCTCTACTTATTTTAGGAGGAGTAGACATGTCCCTATTGGAACGAGTTCAGAGTCTCTTGCAAGAAAGAGGTATCTCAATTAAACAAGCGGAGAGGGAAAGCGGTCTTTCAAACGCAACTATAAGAAAATGGGAAACTCAAAACCCTAGCCTTGACAGCATAATAAAATTAGCTAAGTATCTACATGTCAGTGTGGATTATCTTGCGCTCGGAAAAGAGCCAGATCAAATCAAGCCCTCACGGTTTGAGGTGTATTGTGATGGAAAACAGCTTAATGAGATCGAAGCCGATCTTGTCGCTATGTTTAGACTTATAGGTGAGAAAGAGCGGGAGATTTCCTTCGACTTTGTTATGGGACTATACGAAAAGGCAACCGGGGAAAAAATGTCTACATACTCAACGTATACAAACACCAACGAGCAGCAAAAAAGCGGCTCCGATGAGGGTGAAAACACCGCACATGAAACCGCTTAATTTTTTTGCCCTGAAATGATTAAAAAATTAATCTAAAATAGGCCGTTTTTTGCAGAATTGAAAACAGTCCGCTTTGCTGTACTCGAAATTCCCGAAACCCGCACAGATAGTGCAATTCCGCAATGCTGCACGGGTTTGTCCATTTTGCAGAATTGCCAAGCTTCTATTTTGCCGCTGTTTTATATTGCCGGTGAGGCAGAGAAAACGCCGCTGCTAACGCCTGTAACGGGTAAAATCCTGCAAACGGCGTAATTTTGTGCGATTTGTAACGCTTTCTCGCAATTTTGTAACGCTTTAACGCATCCGTTAGCACGGGCCGAAGTATCGACAACCGGCGCGGATTTTGCTATAATACATACAAAGGCCGCAAAGCCTCCCTCTTGTGTCTGCTGCTGTGACTTCCAGGGAGTGCCGAGCGGCCTTTTTCTGTGCAAAAATCGCGGCGTGGCGCGGTTTCTTACGGTTTCCAGGTGGTTTCAACAGCCCGCCGTCGCGCGGTGGAACGCTGTGGTTCCGGGCATAAAAAAAGACGCCGGTTGCGTCGGCGCCCTCATCTCAATATTTTTGTCAGCGCAGGCGTGTTTTCCCGCCTTTTGCTGCCGGAATCCCAGTAAAATAGCGGTTTTTCTCGCGTTCGCCCGTTTTGTCTCGGGTTTTCCCGGTTGTCATTTATCCTGTCTTCTTACAATTATGAAAGTGCGGTGCTGTTCGGGAAGGCGGAAGAGGTTTTTGCGGAGGAAAAACAGCGCGCGATGGAACTGCTGGTGCAGAAATATTCCCCCGAATTCATGCAAAAAGGGCTCGATTACATCAAAAATGCCGACAGCAGGGTAAAGGTAATCAAAATTACAGTGGATCATCTGACAGGGAAGAGCAGAAAATAATTAGACTGGCCCGCGGTCAAAAAGCGATCGGGCCCATGCTTCTTCTATTTAGTTTTAAAAATCTTTTGATTTGATTTTGAAAATTACATATTGAAGTTACTGTAAAAAAGTGGTAAACTGATTCATATTGAAAAAGATCATACCCAATGCCGTGGGTAATGAAAGGTAGGAAAGCCCAGTGGAGTATCAAATCATCGTAGACAGCTGTGTCGATTTTAATGAAGAGGTGTTTGGCGATCCCAATGAGATCAAGCGGATTCCGTTTCAGCTCTTGATAGACGACGAGGCGTTAACGGATGAAGGATTGGATTCCGACGAACTGATCCGGAAAATGAAAGCCAGCAAGCGTAAAATCACCACGGCCTGTCCGTCTCTGCATGATTATCTGGAGGCTTATAAGTCCTGTGCAGTCAATTATGTGGTTACGATTTCTTCCCGGCTGAGCGGTTCCTTTCAAAGCGCCATGGCTGCAAAGCAGATGCTGGAGGAATCCGGCAGCACCAGCAAGGTATATGTGATCGACAGCAAATCTGCTTCTGCGGGGCAAACCCTTGTGGTGCTGCAGCTCAAACGGATGCTGGAACAGCGGATGGAGAACAGCCAGATTCTTCTCAGGCTCAGCCACTACATTACCCATTTGCAGACGCTGTTTGTACCGGTGTCTTTGAATAACCTGGAAAAGAACGGTCGAATCAAAGGGATTCAGGTGATTGTAAGCAAGGTGCTTCATATCATCCCGATTCTCGGTTCCAACGGAGACGGCGTTCTGGAGCTCAAGGAGAAGGCCCGCGGGGAAAAGCAGGCGATGGAGAAGCTCCTGAATATCATTCGGCGTGATGCGGTAAATATGACGGAATCGGTTCTCGCGATCACCCACGTGGACGCCAGAGCAAAAGCGGAAGAGCTGTGCGAGAAAATCAAAAGCCTGTTTTCGTTCCGAGAGGTCATCATTTTTCAGGCCAGCGGCCTGAGTACGGTGTATGCCGACGACGGTGGGATTGTGCTTTCGTTTTGATTTTATGATAAAATGAAAAGAGAACAGTGATATGAAGAAAAACGGAATTCTGAATGCACAGCTTTCTCAGGCGATTGCCGAGGCCAGGCATGGAGATACGATCATTATTCTTGATGCGGGAATGGCAGTGCCGTCTGACTGCAATTACATCGATCTCGGCTTGGTACGCGGCATACCGTCTTTTCTGGAAGTGCTGCGTGCTGTTCTGAATGATCTTGTGGCGGAGCAGTATGAAGTATTTGATTTAATGCCACAGTATAACCCCGATATGTACAAAACGATACAGGAGCTGCTGCCTAATATCCCGGGAGGGACCGCCAGTGAGCAGAAGATCAAAGGACTGATGCCGGCGGCCAAAGCTGTTATCCGCACCGGTGAGTTTGGAAGCTGCTGTAATCTGGTTCTTTATTCGGCATCCGGAATCAGTCGCTATGTAGAAAAGTTTCATGTTGAATTTCCAAGGGTAGCGGATTGAATTATGTGTGAAATCGCTGTACCCTACATTGATAATAAGACATTCAAAAAGACTCCGCTTTGAAAAGCGGAGTCTTTTTATGGTGTCAGTTCGATTGGAATGATGCGTTTAATCGAGGGATTGTTCCGGCTTTTTATGGTTTGCCTCATCGGTTTCTTTCCACTTCGCAAATCTCAGAATTACCCGGCAGATCAGCTCAACGACGTACATGAGAAGCACGAAGAGGAAAAGAGTCACCGAGAGTGTATTCCCGAAGAACAGAATCGAGACAGACTCTGCCGCGAAATAAGAAAGAAATACCCCCACGAGATGGATTGCGAGATATAAAATCCGCCAGGGCAGAGTCAGGCAGATACTGTGGCCGCACAGGTCGCAGGGAACGCTGCGGAAAAACACACCGGGCATTCGGAAGCTATACCCTACATCATAACGATGGTTGCAAGAATTATTTTCATGATTCAATCAGGATCACTACCCATTTCTGAAATAAAATAGAACTGCCGGATACATAAGGCCCATTTATGCGGATGGACGAATGGCCTGCTGCTTCACCTTGCGGAGAAAATACTCGAGAACCCGCGTATCGTCCGTCAGTTCAGGATGAAAGGTCGTTACCAGAATTGTATCATTTTCTGCTGCGGTTATTTTTCCGTCATAGAAAGAAAGTGGAGTAACGCCTTTGCCCACGGATTCGATCAGAGGCGCGCGGATAAAGGTCATTGGGATTTTCCCAATGCCGCGGAATTCCTCCTGTGTGTAAAAGCTCCCAAGCTGCCGGCCGTAGGCGTTTCTTCTCACGGTCAGATCAATTCCCCTTAGATAAGAATTTGGTTCGTTTACAATCGTGTCGGCCAGTAGAATCAACCCCGCGCACGTGCCCCATACGGGCATCTCCTTCTGAATCCGTTCCTGAATGGGGTCAAACAGCTCTGTCTGATGCAGCAGCTTTCCCACGACCGTGCTTTCCCCGCCGGGGAGGATCAGCGCGTCCAGCGAATCATCAAAATCTGCTTTTTTCCGGATTTCCACACAGGGGATACCGAGCTTGTTCAGTGCGGCAATATGCTCCGCGAAGCCGCCCTGCAATGCCAAAACTCCGATTTTCATATGCCGCGCTCCGCCATGAGCAGCTCGATTTCCTGCTCGTTGATTCCCACCATCGCTTCTCCCAGGTCTTCCGAAAGCTCTGCCAGAAGTACGGGGTCGTTGTAATTTGTAACCGACTGCACGATGGCACGGGCTCTTTTGGCCGGATTGCCGGACTTGAAAATACCGGAGCCCACAAACACGCCCTCAGCGCCAAGCTGCACCATCAGCGCCGCGTCCGCGGGCGTTGCGATGCCGCCGGCCGCAAAGTTGACGACGGGCAGACGGCCGGTTTCAAAGACGCTGCGCACCAGCTCATAGGGTACCTGCAGCTCTTTTGCGGTGTGGAACAACTCATCCTCCCGGGTGTTCTGAATCTCGCGAATCTGCCGGTTGATCAAGCGCATGTGGCGTACCGCCTGCACAACGTCCCCGGTGCCGGGCTCGCCCTTTGTGCGGATCATAGAGGCCCCTTCGGCGATTCTGCGCAGCGCTTCTCCCAGATTCTTGGCGCCGCACACAAACGGAACGTCGAACTTGGTTTTGTCAATATGGTAAAGATCATCCGCAGGGGACAGCACTTCGCTTTCATCGATGTAGTCGATCTCGATCGCCTGCAAAATCTGCGCTTCTGCAAAATGCCCGATTCTTACCTTGGCCATAACCGGAATGCTGACAGCCTGCTGGATGCCCCTGATCATCTTAGGATCGCTCATTCTGGAAACACCGCCCGCCGCACGAATATCCGCGGGGATTCGTTCCAGCGCCATAACGGCGCAGGCTCCGGCTTCCTCGGCAATTTTCGCCTGCTCCGGTGTGGTTACGTCCATAATAACGCCGCCCTTGAGCATTTGGGCCAGGTTTTTGTTCAGTTCATATCTGTTACTCATTGAATCAGCCTCCCGTTTCGATTCCAGTAATGTCGCTTTCCAAAGCAAACCGCCGATGGAAAGCGCACCGATAATACTTGCATGTTTTTAAGGTTTGCTTTATTATAGAAGAGAATTGATCATATAAAAAGTGCCAGATATGGAAATTTTGATGGTATCAGATGGGGGCGAGCGATTTGAATGAAATTTCTCTGCGGCTGGAAAAACGGGCGGATGTTCCGCTGTTTCAGCAGCTGTATGATTTTTTTAAGCATGAGATCACCGGTGGAAATTATCTGAAAGATGAAAAGATGCCGTCGAAACGGCAGCTTTCCGCTTACCTGCATTGCAGCCAGAATACCGTTCAGGCGGCCTATAATCAGCTGGTGGCCGAAGGATACCTTGTTGCGCGGGAGAAAAGCGGATATTATGTCGCGGATTTGGGCGGGATTCTGCGTATGAATCAGGAACCGAAAAAAGAGATCGCCCCGCTGCGTGAGAGTGTCAGCTTCCGGTATGACTTTTCCCATCAGGGAGTCGATCACGACAGCTTTCCGTTTTCGATCTGGCGCAGACTCACCAAAGAGGTGATCAACGAGTACGACCGAGATTTGTTAACGGCGGGCGACCCCAAGGGCGATCCCGGCCTGCGCGAGAGCATTGCTCACTATCTGCATTATTCACGCGGCGTGAACTGCTGTGCGGATCAAATCGTCATCAGCTCGGGAACAGAATTTCTGCTCCTGCTCCTGATTCAGCTGTTCGATGCGGATTCTGCGTACGCCATTGAAAACCCGGGCTATGAAAAGCTCAATATGATCTTTAAAAGCAGCCGCGCGCTTTGCCGCCCAATCCCTCTGGATGAAAGCGGAATGCGGCCGGATGCGCTGAGCGAGAGCCAGGCGAATGTGGCCTGCATTACGCCGTCACATCAGTTCCCGACCGGCACCATTATGCCGGTCAGCCGCCGGATTCAGCTGTTGAACTGGGCAAATGAAAAGCCGGGCCGCTACCTGATCGAGGACGATTACGACAGTGAGTTCCGCTATTCCGGCAAGCCGATCCCGTCTTTGCAGGGGATGGACGAAACCGGCCGGGTGATTTATATGGGCGCCTTCTCCAAATCGCTTTCGCCCGCGCTGCGGGTCAGCTACATGGTGCTGCCGCGTCATCTGCTGGATGCATACCAGAAAAAGCTCAGTTTTTACATCTGTCCGGTACCGAAAATGGACCAGAAAACCCTGTGCCGCTTTATTGACGAGGGACATTTTGAGCGCCACCTGAACCGAATGCGCAATCTGTACCGACAAAAAAGAGAAACGATCGTTTCCGCGGTGCGCCGCCTGCTGCCGGAAGCCGAAATCAGGGGAGATTCCGCCGGGCTGCATTTTCTTCTGCGTGTCAACAACGGCTGGGATGAGCAAAAGCTGATTCAGGCGGCTTTTCAGCAGGGAGTGAAGGTGTACGGGGTATCGCAATACTATTTTGCCCCACCGCAAAACGGGTACGAGAGCATGCTCCTGTTGGGGTTCGCCTGCCTGAAAATCGAAGAAATTCCGGCTGCGGTGGCATTATTAAAACAGGCGTGGCAGGGTACAGAGCAGATTGTAAAGTAATTGCAGCAGCGAAATACACCTGAAAAATCTTCGCAGACGAAGTGCACAGGAAGGAAGATCACCTTATAACTTGATGCAGGTCATAAGGGCAATATCATACAAGAATTCCGCGGCGTTTTGTACTACACTGTTGATTACCGGTTCGCTTAAAAGACCTTGTTTGGAATAGTAATTTCTTCCCCACCAAAGCCCGGGGAGGAAATGAGCTGCCGGTTTTCAGTGGAAGGATGCGATCACATTCTGGGTGGTGATTTTTTGAAAAAAGAAATCAGGACGGTAAAATTTGATCCGGATTTAAAGATAGAGGCTTACTGCTTTCAGGGGATTATGCAGAAATTCCCCAACCATTTTCATGAGTATTATGTGCTTGGATTAATCGAAAGCGGCCAGCGATATCTGTCCTGTAAAAACAGGGAGTATACCATAGAGCCGGGCGATTTGCTGTTGTTTAATCCGCGGGACAATCATACCTGCGCGCAAATAGATGGAAAAGCTCTGGACTATCGTTGCCTGAATATTCAGACGGAAACGATGGGCAGGGCCGTATTAGAGATCACAGGGAAAGAGGAGCAGCCATATTTTACCTCGCAGGTGATTTTTCAAAGTGAGCTGGTTTCTTTGCTCAAAGAGCTTCATTTGATGATCATGCAGGAAGAACAGGATTTCAGAAAGGAAGAAATCTTCTTTTTCCTTTTAGAACAGCTTCTTACAGAGTATACAGAGCAGGACGTACCCTTCCCCAAAATCGAGCAAAGTGCAGAAACAAAAGCCATTTGTGAGTTTCTGGAGAAGAACTATATGAATAACATTACGCTGAATGATTTGAGCGATTTGACGGGCTTGAGTAAATATTATCTGCTGCGTTCCTTTACCAAGCAGAAAGGGATTACCCCGTACAGCTATTTGGAAACCATTCGTATTCATAAGGCAAAACAGCTTTTGGAGCAGGGCTTGCCGCTCATTGAGGTCGCCTTGCAAACTGGATTTGCAGACCAGAGCCACTTTTCTAATTTCTTTAAAAAGTATATTGGTCTTACACCGAAGCAGTATCGCAGTATTTTTTAGCTTTCGTATCGAAATGTTGTACGGAAAGGATTTTTCATGGATCAGGAAAAAAATATCAACGGACATATTCTGGCCGTTATCACCATTTTCATATGGGGAATGACCTTCATATCAACCAAGATTTTGCTCAACGTAATTACGCCGGTCGAAATCCTCTTTTTGAGGTTTACCATAGCAACGATCCTTCTTTTTGCTGTTTTTCCGCATCGACTGAGAGTCAGAGAGCGCAGGCAGGAGCTGTACTTTGCGGCTGCGGGGTTGTGTGGCGTTACATTATATTATCTTTTGGAGAATATTGCCCTTACTTATACGCTTGCCTCCAATGTGGGAGTAGTCATTTCCATCTCTCCCTTCTTCACAGCTATTTTTTCGCATTTATTTTTGCGCGGCGAAAGATGTAAATTGCAGTTTTTCATCGGTTTTCTCATTGCGCTGGTCGGAATTGTTTTGATCAGCTTGAATGGCAACTCTGTTTTACAGTTGAACCCATTGGGGGATCTGCTGGCTGTTTTAGCCGCCATTGTGTGGTCTGCGTATTCTGTCCTAACCAAACAAATCAGCAAATTTGGCTATCCCATGATTCCAACAACGCGCAGAATCTTTTTGTATGGGCTGGTATTTATGCTGCCCGCACTCTTTCTGTTTGGTTTTCAGCCTGAAATAAATCGGCTCCTTGAACCGGTCTATTTGTGTAACATTCTCTTTTTAAGTGTTGGCGCATCGGCTATGTGCTTTGTAACATGGAACTCGGCTGTGAAAAAATTGGGTGCGGTCAAAACAAGTGTTTATATTTATATGGTTCCGGTTATTACCGTTGTTGCCTCTATGATTGTACTGAAGGAAAAAATAACAGGGATTGCCGGGCTGGGAATTGTACTTACCTTGATTGGGCTGTTCCTTTCGGAAAACAAGTTTTCCCCTAAAAATAAATCGACGGGCAAAGAAGAATCGATCGATTTGATCCCGCTCGAAACGAAAAAAGAGCAACGCATTGCTAAATGATGGGGAATAAGTCCCGGTATCAGGTGCGGCGGCAGGCACAGAATATCAAATCCCAAAACATGGTGCTCCATTCTTCTTGTGCGGGAATGGAATAGGCAACAAGCTGCAAAGCGTGAGTCCAGTTTTCTATAAATAAAATGAGTGATCAAAAACAGGGCAAGGGATACCCGTCATGGGTATCCCTTGCTTTTGGTAAAGCCGAACGGAGCGGAAAAAATCTGCCGTTATTTTCTTCGGATAAAAAATGTCTTATAAATTTGAATCAAAATCAAAGGCATAAGCGATAGTCCGAAGATGATTCCGTATTGATTTCCAGTCAACGGCGCAATTTCAAAAAGAACCATGAGCGGCTGGAACGTCAAAACAGCAAGCAGCATCAGGGAACCGATGGCCACGGCAATCCAGATGAATTTGTTTGTCAGAATTCCCAGCCGAAACAGAGATTCTTTTCCCCTGGAGTTGAACCCGTGGAGAAGCCTTGAAAGACATAGGGTGGCAAACGCCATGGTGCGCGCTGTTTCCGCGCCGCCGGCAGAGAGGCCAACGTAGTATGCAAGCATGGTTCCGATCGCTATGAGGAGTCCCTCAAGCACGACTTCAACCGCAAAGCTTTTGTCCAGTATCGGCGTGTTTCGGTCTCTCGGCGTTTCCTTCATGATGGTTTCATTATGCGGTTCAAGCCCGATGGCGATAGCGGGAAGACTGTCTGTGACCAAGTTAATAAAAAGCAGGTGTACCGGCGCAAATGGATTCGGCAGCGCGCACAGCGAAGCATAAAGCACCGAAAGAATCCCCGCCGTGTTTCCAGATAACAGAAATTTGATGGAATTCTTGATATTTCCGTAGATGCTTCTTCCGTTGGAAATCGCTCTGACGATGGTGGAGAAATTATCGTCCGTCAGCACCATCGCGGCTGCGTCTTTTGCAACCTCGGTGCCTGTAATTCCCATCGCAATTCCGATATCCGCCTGCTTTAAAGCCGGTGCGTCGTTCACTCCGTCGCCGGTCATCGCAACGACTTTTCCCTTCTCCTGCCATGCTCTCACGATCCGGATTTTATGCTCAGGCGATACTCTCGCGTAAACGGAGATGTCTTCCACTCTCTTTTTCAGCACTTCGTCCGTCATGCTTTCCAGTTCAAATCCTTCGATCGCTTCCGATTCGTCGTTTAATATTCCAATCTGTTTCGCGATGGCCGAGGCCGTTATCTTGTGGTCCCCGGTGATCATTACGGGCTTGATTCCCGCACTGATGCAGTCTGCCACGGCCTGTGCGGATTCTGCTCTTGGCGGGTCCATCATTGCGATGAGCCCAACAAATGTCAAGTCTTTTTCATCTTCCATCCAGAGTTCCCGCTCTTCCGGAAGCTCCTTGTAGGCAAAGGCAAGCACCCTCAGGCCGTTTCCCGAAAAATCCCTGTTGATTTTCTCGATCTCCTGCTTATGTTCCGCTGTAAGCTCCTGTATCCCGTCAGAGGTTTCCAGCCTTGCCGACCTTGAAAGCAGTACATCCAAAGCCCCTTTTGTGATCATGAGGGTTTTGCCTTCCAGTGTGTTTACGGTGCTCATCAGTTTCCGCTCAGAATCAAAGGGCAGCTCGGCGAATCTGGGGTATGCTTTTCGGATCAGCAATTCATCCAGATGATAGAGTTCGCCTAAATTCACAAGAGCGATTTCAGTCGGGTCACCAATTTCTTTTTTCTCAACCGTCACCGCGTCATTGCACAGCAGGGCCATCAATACCAGCTTCTTTTCCAGGTCCTGATCGGGGTCCAGCTTATCATGCTCCACCACCTTATCATCCACGAACACCTTTTGCACGGTCATTTTGTTCTGTGTCAGGGTTCCGGTTTTATCCGAGCAGATCACCGAGATGCTCCCAAGGCTTTCCACTGCCTGCAGCTTTCGGATGATCGCGTTGGCCTTTGCCATCTTCTGCGTTCCGAGCGCAAGCACGATCGTCACGATGGAACTCAGTGCCTCCGGGATCGCCGCAACCGCAAGGGAAACCGCAAACATAAAGGAATCTATGAACTCGCGGCCTCTGAATAGATCCAGCAAAAACACAAAAGCTGATACGACAAGGATCAGGAAAGCGAGCTTTTTCCCGAAATGATCCAGGCTTTCCTGAAGCGGCGTTTTCTTTTCTTTGGCGCTTTCCAGCAAATGAGCGATCTTTCCTATTTCGGTTTTCATTCCGATGTTGGTAACAAGTACAACAGCGCGGCCATAGGTAACAAAGCTGCCGGAAAAGACCATATTCTTTCTGTCGCCAATGGCAACATCCGCTTTGTCTATCACTTCCGTTGTTTTAACGACGCTTTCCGATTCGCCGGTAAGGGAGCTTTCATTGACCTGCAGGTTGTAAGATTCCAGAATTCTGCCGTCCGCACTCACGTAATCACCCGCATCAAGGTAGCAGATATCTCCCACCAGAAGCTCTCGGGATGGAATCTCCATCTTTTTTTCGCTTCTTAACACTTTGGCGGTAGGGGAGGAAAGAGCCTTCAGACTTTTTAAGGACTGCTCCGCCTTAATATGCTGCACGGTACCCAGTATCGCGTTGATGATTACTACCACCAGGATGACCAGTGTGCTTTCCAGTTTCCCCAGGAAAGCGGATATTGTCGCGGCCGCCAGTAATATGAGAACGAGAAAATCCTTAAATTGTTCAAAAAAAACCAGCACAGCGCTCTTGGAGACTGCTTCTTCCAGTTCATTATAGCCGAATTTTTCTCTTTGAATTTTTATTTTTACATCATGCAGGCCTCTGTCATCCACTTTTAGCAGATCCATGATCTGCTGCGGGCTTTTTCTATGAAAATCGTTCATTCATCATTCTCCTCGTATCATCATTTTCGGTAACCGAGAAGGCACCGAATCCAATCTCGTTGTTTACAGGCTGTATGGAAGGAATGGAATCGTACAGCGAGAGCGTACAGGAGGTGTTCTTTTCCGGGGAAGTGGTGAGAACATCACAATATTTCTGAATCGAACGCTGTTATATCACATCGTATCTCTGCCTTCTTTCCTCAAAAATAGAAATAAAAAAGACCCTACTGTTAGACACAAATCTAACAATAGAGTCTCACTAAACGAAACGCTGTCAAAGCCGGGATTTCTCCGAAATGACGACTTTGAGCCCCGTAAAATACGGGAAGCTACTCCCTCTAAATTATGATATTAGAAATATCATATCATTCCAATTGGGAAATTGTCAATAGTCGTTTTATGCTAATTCATTTCCTGCTGCTGGTCAGCAGACGATATTACCCAAAAACAAAGATGCCATGCAGTCAACACTGCACGGCATCTTTGTCATACGAAAAGCGGATGGAGTTCATAAAACAAAATCCGAACCCGTGATAGGATTTAGATTTTGATATACATGAGCCACTCGAAGCGGATCAGACTCTCGACTTCAGCGTTGTAAACATGGCAATCTTACAAAGTGGTCGATTATATGCCTCGAAAAACCTAGGGGTAATGGAGACATATAGTTTAAAAGAGCTGTATTGGTACAGATGAAAAGTATGTATTACTTCACATTAAATCCCTATTCAAAGGATCTAACATTTACTGCCATTAAATTCCCGTTATAATTTGTTTCGACATCATATAGAACAGTCTTGCCAAACATATTTGTAAACTGCAAATGTAAATTTGATTTTTCAAAGAATGGTACATTAATTGGATCTGCTTTAATAAAACCTACATACTGCCCATACTTGTCCATCTTTACTGAAATAACTCTGCCAACTCTAGATACTTGGACATTATTATTGGGGATATTCGTTGCAGTATGAGCGGAAATTTGCTTAAACAGCTCTTCTGTAAATTCAGGAGTATCTTTAATAGCGTAGACACTTTTCCCCATTTGTTGAACCCATTTGGTCTTTGCTTGGTCGAAAATTTCAAGGGAGGTTTTAATTGTTTCTTCGCACTGAGTTTTATCCTTTAGATGTTTTTTTAACTTTTCACAATATGCATCTATTTTTTTGTTTTCAGATAAGTTAGGCATCGTTGATGCAACAAGCAACTTGAATATAAACATCAGATGAGACTGGTAAGTTTTGTATCTTTTTCGTTGATCGCTGTTTTGTATAAAGTAATCTTCAAATGCAGCAAAAATTTCAGAAATAACATAATATGGTTCGAAAGAATGTGATTCTTGAAATAGCTCGTTTCGGCACTCCTTTAACAAGACCGACTCATGTCTATGTGCAATATATGGTTTTTCTAATAAAACGGCGACAGCTGTCTGAGTTAAAGTACGCAAATTGATTTTTTGTGATACTTTGATTGAATAGTCTCCAAGAAATTGCTTTGATCTTCTTTCATAAAAAAGTTTATGTTTATCATTAATTGGGTTGGTTGCCAAAAAATATTCTTCTAAGTTTTTATGAAAATCTCTCGTGATTTCAAAAACCTCATCAAGAACAATGTTTTGACGATTGGTAGTTCGAACCACCTGATTTACTATTTCGCTTTTTTCTGTTGCGACCATTTTAATAGCTAGAGGGATTTTAATAGACTTAAAATCATTAGTCGCATAGTAATTGTAGATTACATTACAGGTCTGACAGCCATTTACAATTTGAGGGTTACGGATAGTTGCCTTTCTGGATGCAAGTGAAAAATGGTCACAAACTATAGTGATTCCATTGTTAAAAAGAATAAACATTTCAGGAGTAGTAGAAATTGTTTTAAAGATTTCATTGTTTATCGTAGTGTCTCCTTGGAAAGCGCGTACGTTATCATAAAATAATGATTTTCTAATTATTAGATCATCCGTTTTCAATAATTTCATTAATTCGTCAGAATCAGTATAAACTAATGCGCTATTTGAAACGCCCTCGACTTCTGGGAAAGAGATTTGCTCCCCAATAGAAATTACTACTTCAAAATGATTCTCATTGTTATCAATAATTTTGGATAATGCATTAGTATCTACATAATGGACTTTTACATCCTCATAATTTCCCATAGCCAAAATATCATCACGCATTTTACTCTCATACGCGATAATATTTGCGTCATTACACCATTTACCCATAGCAACAAAATATATTCTAACGGATGGCTTCTTATCCCATAATATCATTACATCTTCAGATAAAATATAATCAATCATGTCCAGCCAAACTTTAACCTTTTCATTAGCTAACTTGTAGCGCTTTTCAGAAACAGCATCAATAACTCCAGAAGAGAATGTTAAAAATTCACTGGCAACAAAATTTGGACGATATTTTGATTGTGTAAAAAAGAGTTCTATATTTACCTTTTTCTTGGCTTTTACAAATTCAAAAATGTCATCTTTAGAGGTGATAAAAGTATCGTTGACTTTAATACCAATGCCATCAAGACCTAAGTCATCTATTCCTCCAACATTAACAATATCAAACAAGTCTGTTTTCAAACTAAATACACCTGTTTGATGAGCCGTAAAAAGCAAAAAATTTACATAGGCCTCAAAATTTTTGCTTTCTTCTTCCGCAGGCAGTTCATATTGTTCTACAAATTTTTTAAATCTTACTTTAATAATAGGTTCTAATTGCATATCGATTCTCCTTTATTATATCTTTATATATACCAAACGATTTAATAATATAAGATTAAAATAGAATTTTATTTATTATACCATAATTTTCCAATATGTCTACGGATCAAATTATATATTATGTTGATTTATGTTGAATTGTATGGTATCTTAATGTCACTGACAGGGTGTGGTGAGACAGGATGAGTAAAATGCTGGAGGAACTCTGTTTTGCGTGTTTTTTTGTCCGTTAGGCGATTTTTTTCTCTGGGCCAAGTTCTTTCCTAACGAATTGCATAGAAAAAGAGCGCCCCTTGTAAGGACGCTCTTTTTCATGGAAGAGTAAATCATTAAGAAAGCGAACCTCACCTGCTTGGATGAGGTTCGCTTTCTTAATGATTTGGTGGACCCGAAGAGGATCGAACTCTCGACCTCCGCGTTGCGAACGCGGCGCTCTCCCAGCTGAGCTACGAGCCCATAACGTTGTAAAATCACGGCGAAAAACGCCGGTGAATTTCAACGCTGTTTATTATATCATGGGGTTTCCGTTTTTTCAAGAAGATTTTTCAAAAAGTGTTAATTATTTTTTTACCTTGGGTTCCGCCAGCTCCGATACCCCTGTTTTGCAAAAACCATTCATACAGCAAATCTCGCAGTGGGCCGTTCTCGCCTGACATACAGCCCGGCCGTGCAGCACCAGCCGGTGGCAGAAGTCGTTGGATTCCTCCGGCGGCAGCACAGCGCGCAGATCTTTTTCTACCTGCAGGGGAACCTTGCTTTTTGTCAGGCCCAGCCGCCCCGCGATGCGGATGCAGTGCGTGTCGGTTACAACGGCGGGCTTGTGATAAATATCCCCAACCACCAGGTTTGCGGTTTTTCGCCCCACGCCCGGCAGCTTTGTCAGCTCCTCGACCGTGTCGGGAATCACGCCGTCGTACTCCTCCGCAAGCTTTTTGCACATGGCAAGAATGTCGCGCGCTTTCGTTTTATACAATCCGCAGGAACGAATCAGCTCTTCGATTTCCTCCACCTTGGCCTGTGTAAAAGCCTCCAGCGTGGGGAAACGGGCAAACAGGGCCGGCGTCACCAGGTTTACCCGTGCGTCGGTACACTGGGCCGAAAGGCGGGTCGAGATCAGAAGCTGGAGCGGATCGCGGTATTCCAGCGAACAGATGGCATCCGGATATTCTTTTTTCAGCGCTTCCACGGCCAGTTTGGCCAGCTGTTTTTTTGTCATTTTGGCTCATCCTTTTTGCGGCAGTTTTCTTCATTCTAATACAAAACCCGACAAAAGGAAAGGTCATTTTATGGAAATGACCGGATTGCCTTTTGCTGAAATCGCGTGTATAATAAATAGTAAGAAAACACGAGAGAGGGTTGCCAATGTTCAGTGAAATGATGGATACCATCGGATTTGTTTCCCGCTTCGACAGTGAGGTTGGGGCTGCTATGGAGCAGGAGCTGGGACGCCAGCAAAGGAATCTGGAACTGATTGCTTCTGAAAACATGGTTTCCCCTGCGGTTCTGGCCGCAATGGGGAGCATCCTGACCAATAAATATGCCGAGGGTTACCCGGGCAAGCGTTACTACGGCGGATGCCAGTATGTGGACGTAGTGGAAGAAATCGCGCGGGAGCGTGCGTGCCGTCTGTTCGGCGCAGAGCACGCGAATGTGCAGCCCCACTCCGGCGCGCAGGCGAACCTGGCGGTGTATTTTGCGCTGCTTCAGTCCGGCGATACTGTAATGGGCATGAATCTGGCCGAGGGCGGGCATTTGACGCATGGCTCTCCCGTGAATATGTCCGGCAGCTACTACCATTTTGTTGCCTACGGCGTAGATGCCGAGACCCATCGCATTGATTATGACAAGCTGTACGAGCAGGCGATGGAAGTCAAGCCGAAAATGATCGTGGCGGGCGCTTCGGCATATCCCCGCGCGCTCGATTTTAAACGCTTCCGTGAAATCTGCGACGCGTGCGGCGCTTACCTGATGGTCGATATGGCTCATATTGCCGGTCTGGTGGCAGCCGGGCTGCACGCAAGCCCGGTCGAGTGGGCCGACGTTGTCACCACCACCACACATAAAACCCTGCGCGGCCCGCGCGGCGGCATGATCCTGTGCAAAGAGAAATATGCCAAGGCGATCGACAAGGCGATCTTCCCGGGAACACAGGGCGGCCCTCTGATGCACATTATCGCGGCAAAGGCAGTTTGCTTTGGGGAAGCGCTCCAGCCCGAATTCAAAGCATACCAGCAGCAGATCATCGACAACGCGCAGGCGCTGGCCAACGGCCTGACAAAGCGCGGCATCAAGCTGGTTTCCGGCGGAACAGACAATCACCTGATGCTCGTGGACCTGAGCGGCGAAGAGCTGACCGGCAAGGAGCTCGAGCACCGTTTGGACGAGGTGTATATCACCGCGAATAAGAATACGGTTCCGAACGAGCAGAGAAGCCCCTTTGTGACGAGCGGCCTGCGTCTTGGCACGCCTGCGGTTACCACCCGCGGCCTGAACACGCAGGATATGGATGAGGTTGCCGAGTGCATCGCAATGGCTGCGCAGAGCTTTGAAGGCAATCAGGATGCGATCCGCGCGAAGGTGGGGAGCATTTGCAGCCGTTATCCACTGTACCGCTGATCCTGCTTTTAACTGTTATATTTGCATGAATGTGCGGCGCAGCCCGAATGCTGCGCCGCTTTTTTGAAAGGATGGATTCCAATTGTCAGTGCCTTTGGCGGAGCGCCTGCGTCCGCAGACGCTCGATGAGGTGGTGGGGCAGCGCCATTTGCTGGACCCGGACAGAGCCCTGCGCCGCATCATCGATTCCGGCGAAATCCCGAATATGATCTTCTATGGGCCGTCCGGTGTAGGGAAGACCACCGTCGCTTCGATCATCGCCCGCAGGACGCAGCGGAAGCTGGTGAAGATGAACGGCACAACCGCGTCCACGGCGGATATCCGCGCCGTGGTGGAGTCGCTCGGCACGCTGGAAACGCTCAACGGGGTGCTGCTGTATCTGGATGAAATTCAGTATTTTAATAAAAAGCAGCAGCAGACGCTGCTGGAATTCATCGAGAACGGGCAGATCACGCTGATTGCCTCCACGACGGAAAATCCGTATTTTTATGTGTATAACGCGATTTTAAGCCGCAGCACTGTGTTTGAGTTCAAAGCGGTGGATACCGAAGACATTCTGCACGCGGTGGAAAGAGCGTTTGCCCTGCTGGAGCAGGAACGCGGGGAAACGATCACGCGCGCCGAGGGGGTAGACCTGCATATTGCCCAATCGTGCGGGGGCGATGTGCGCAAGGCGATGAACGCGGTGGAGCTGTGCACGCTTTCGGCCAGACGCGAGGCAGACGGCCTCCTGGTGGAGCTGGAAGCTGCGCGCGAGCTGACGCAGAAAAGCGCCGTGCGCTATGATAAAGACGGCGACGAGCATTACGATCTGCTTTCGGCGTTCCAAAAGTCCATGCGCGGCTCTGACCCCAACGCCGCGGTACATTACCTGGCAAGGCTGCTCGAGGCCGGCGACCTGCCGTCCGTGTGCCGCAGGCTGCTTGTCTGTGCCAATGAGGACGTCGGTCTTGCCTGGCCGCAGATCATTCCCATTACAAAGGCCGCGGTGGATACCGCTCTGCAGGTGGGCCTGCCGGAAGCGCGGATTCCGCTTGCGAACGCGGTGATTCTGGTCTGTATGGCGCCGAAATCCAACTCCGCTTATTTGGCGGTCGATGCGGCGCTCACCGATATTCGCGCGGGCAAATCCGGGTCGATTCCGCGCCGTCTGCAAAATAAACACTTCGATGGAGCCGATCAGGCGAAGAAAGGGCAGTTTTATCTGTACCCCCACGATTACCCGGATCACTGGGTGGCGCAGCAATATTTGCCCGATCTTTTGAGCGGGGCGGAGTACTACACCCCGGGCCTGAACAAAAACGAGCAGGCGTTTCTGCAGTACTGGAAAAAAATCATGGAGAAAAAATAGAAATAAGCTCTTGTATCTTTGTCCGCTCAGTGCTATGATATATATAATTTTGGACTCAGGTAAGATCCGTGGGGAGGGATACTGATTGGATAGTACTATTTTGACCACCTTGTCATACGGAATGTATGCCATTGGTGTAAAGGGTGAGAACGAACCGTCGGCATGTATTGTGAATACGGTGATTCAGGTTACGAATACGAATCCTCCCGTTATCGCTGTCAGTATGCATCACGATAATTACAGTCACGAATGTATCCGGGAGACCGGAATTTTTTCTGTTTCCGTTTTGTCGGAGGATACCCCCGGTACTGTAATTGGTGCGCTGGGCTTCAATTCCGGAAGAAATTCCAACAAGCTGAAAAACATTCGTCACCGTGTTTTGGCGGAAGGTGTCCCTGTGATCAAAGAAAATGCCTGCTGCTGGTTTTTGTGTAAGGTAGTCAGCCGGGTAGAAACCTCGACACATACGGTGTTTCTGGCCGAGGTGATTGCCGGCAGTGAAAAGGTGGTCGGTACGCCGATGACCTACACATATTACCATCAGGCACTCAAGGGCTCCGCTCCCAAAAACGCGCCGACTTACCGTCCTGTTGCAGAAAGCAACACCGGTTCGGACGGCGGAAAGTTCATTTGCAAGATTTGCGGTTATATTTACAACGATCCCGATGTTCCGTTCGAAGATTTGCCGGAGGATTGGCTTTGCCCCATTTGTGCGGCGCCAAAATCCGCATTTATCAGAAAATAGAAGACCAGATAAGCTCAATCTGATATGCTTTGCATACCGGGTGGGCTTTTCTTTTGGCCTGTTTTCAACACTCATTGCTGTTTACGGCTGCTTTGGTAGGCTTTTGACATCCCGTTTCATCAAAGGCCTACTTTTTTGGAGCCGTTTTTCAAAAAAAGATTTCAGATGAAAGAAAAGGATGATTCAAGCTATGTCAAAACACATCATTCAAACCCATGAAAAGCCTCCGCTGGGGCAGGCGATCCCGCTGAGCATACAGCACATGTTTGCAATGTTCGGCGCGTCTGTTCTGGTTCCCACGCTGTTTGGAATCAACCCCGCAGTCGTGCTTCTGATGAACGGTGTCGGCACACTGTTTTTCTTTTGGATTACGCAGGGAAAGTGCCCGGCGTACCTCGGTTCCAGCTTCGCGTTTATCGGCCCGGCCCTCATCATCATCAAACGGTATAAGGATGCGCCTGGCGGCGGGTTTGCCTATGCACAGGGCGGCTTTGTCGCGGTTGGCTGCCTGGTGGTGATTTTGGCACTGGTTATCAAACGGTTTGGTTCCGACTGGATCGACAAGCTTCTTCCGCCAGCCGCAATGGGCCCGGTTGTCGCGCTGATTGGTCTGGAGCTTTCCGGTACGGCGGCTTCCACCGCCGGAATTCTGACGCAGACGAATTATGTGGCAGTGAAAGGCTCCGAAGGCATGTTTCAGCAGGTGGTTACAGCGGTGGACCCCAAAAATGCCATCGTTTTTCTCGTTACACTGGGGATTGCGGTATTCGGCTCCATTTTGTTCCGCAACTTCCTTTCCGTTATTCCCATTCTGATCGCCATCATCGGCGGCTATATCACGGCGGCTATTCTGGGTGTGGTGGATTTTGCGCCGGTGGAACAGGCCAGCCTGTTCTCTCTGCCGCATTTTCAGCTCGTACAGTTCCGTTTGGACGCGATCGTTACCATGCTGCCGGTTGCGCTGGTGTTGATCTCGGAGCATATCGGCCACCAGATCGTTACCGGTAAGGTGATTGGCAAAGATCTGCTCAAAGACCCCGGCCTGCATCGCTCGCTGATGGGCGACGGCTTCTCCACAATGGCTTCCGGCATGGTGGGTGCGGTTCCCACCACTACTTACGGCGAAAACATCGGCGTTATGGCGATGACCCGCGTGTACAGCGTGTGGGTGATCGGTGGTGCGGCGGTGCTTTCGATCATCAGCTCCTTTATCGGTAAATTTTCTGAGCTGATCGCAACGATCCCCGGCCCGGTCATCGGCGGCATTTCGTTTTTGCTGTACGGCATGATCGGCGCTTCCGGCCTGCGCATCCTCGTGGATTCCCGCGTGGATTTCGGCAAGAACCGCAACATCATCATGACCTCCGTCATTTTTGTCACGGGCCTGTCGGGCGTATCGGTGCATCTGGGCAGCGTTGAGCTCAAGGGCATGGTGCTGGCCTGTGTGGTCGGTATGGCCATGGGGCTGATCTTCTATATTCTCGATCGCCTGCACCTGACCAACGACAGCGAGGACGACGGGGCAGAGGCCGCGGCAGAATAAAGAAATCTTTTTTCAACGGAAAAGCCCCCTTTTCTGACCGGACTGTACCGGATCAGAAAGGGGGCTGTTTTTCATTTATGGTTTATCCCAGCTCGACGACAAATGCGTCCAGCGCCGCTTCATCGTCCAGCTTCGGCGGCTGGTCGATCCGCTGCAGGGTCAGATTTTCCACATGGCGCACCGTGTTGCCCGGTTCAATGTGGTAGAGCGGGCTCAGCGATTCCATCTCCAGAAAATCGCCGTTGGTATACGTTTCAAAGGACGCGCCCAGATCGGGATACGCGGCATGAATATTGTGGACATACCGTTTCATCAAGGCCACATTCTTCCGCACATACGCGGCCCAGCCGGCCCGGTTGATCACACCGAGCTTGAAGGCGGAGGTAGCGGAGGAATCCTGGCGCAGGGTAATGAAACGATTGCCTAAGAATGCGCGGGCATCGCGCAGATCGGCATAAGGCCATAGAATCAGCGAGCGGTCAGGTTGCAGCGGGTCTTCGCCCTGATTTTGCGGGATGATCTCGAACCCGCCGGGGGCCATCATCGTAATGGACCACAGCGCAAGGGTTTTCGGTTCTTTAGAGCAGTTTTTGGCGCTGTGCACCACCATGATGTCCGAGGTATTCTCGTTCATCATCACCTCAAAACCGAGCTGTATGTCATTGTGTTTCTGCCGGGCCGGCAAAAAGCTGACGCCTTCCGAGAGAATGCCGTACACCACCGGCTCATTGTCCGGGTAGTAGGTGTCGGGGGTGCTTTCGGGGCTGAGCCAAAGCCGGTGGCCGCCGTAATTGTAAAAAACGGAGCCTTCCCCGTACAGCTGGTCGAATTCCTCCCCGAACGCACGGTATTTACGGTCCTGATCGGTGAAGAGCATGTTTTCTCCGTTGACCAGAGAAAAGTGAATGATCCGGGGGCCCACATCAATTGTGACCATGACTTCGATGATGCCGTTGCTGATATGTACGCACCGGCCATAGTTCAGGTATTCCGTTTCCTTAATTTGAATTGCCAAAAAAATCCTTCCTTTCCCAATATGCGCAGGTCATTTCCAGCCCGCAGGGGCCCTTTTCCGGGGTGCAGAGGGAATAAAGGTCCGTTGTCCTGCATTCTGTTTCAAACATCGCCTTGGCGTCGCTGCTAAGCTGGGCAAAATCGCCCGCGTTTGTCACAATCGGCAGGCAGGCAGTGTGTCTCATCACACGCAGCATTTCCCGCCCGGTTTCATTAAAAGCCAATATCCTAAGGTACGCAGGGGTCTCTGGAAGCTCCCGCTGATTCAGGCCTAAAAAAGCGGATAACAAGATTCTGCGGATTCGTGCATGGGAATATCGCTTTGATTTGATCGAAAAAAAGAGTTGCTCCAGGGAAGCAGAAGTGCGGATGCTGCTGTAAATACGGTTCTCCAGCCCCTCGCTGATGTCCGGCAATTGAGAAAGCTCTTCCCGGCTCATGGAACGAAGCCGCGCCAAGATGGCGGTTTCCAGGGAGGAGAGGGACGCTGGCGCTCGTCCGGCCAAAAGCTCCCGCTGAAAAATGGGGAGGGCCTCTTCCGGAACATAAGAAGCGAAGGATTCGTTTTGCAGCATACGCTGCCGAATCTGCGAAGCGGAGGCGATGCGGGTCTGCGGAGCCAAAGACTGTGCGTCGTGCGGGGAGCCGATGCGCCTTACCGTTTGCGGGCGCATGGAGGAATGGGTGCGAAGCAGTGCCTTGCAGTATTCGATCCCTAAAATATTGTTGGGCTCTTCCAGAAGAGCGGCCGGGGCGCCGAGAAGCTCTTGTGCCGCTGCCTGCCGCGCTGCGGCGAACGGTACGCCAAAGGCCAGGCGGTTTTTAACGGCGGTTTTGAATTCTGGGCTCAACAGGGTTTCGGCAATCAAAAACAGTGTTTTTACATCGCCGCTTTCGCTGCCGAAGACGAGGCGATCGACACAGCCCAGAGCGTTCAGCACAGAAACGGCTCCAAAGGCGAACCGTTCAGCGCCGGCCACAGAAAAGCTGACCGGCAGCTCCAGCACCAAATCGGCGCCGCAGCGCAGGGCTGCCAGGGCGCGGGGCCATTTGTAAAAGGCGGCAGGCTCGCCCCGCTGCACGAAATTTCCGCTCATTACAATGACCAGTCCACCGGGGGAGGACTGTTTCGCCTGCTCGATCAGATAACGATGCCCCAGGTGCAGAGGATTAAATTCGGCAACTATGCCGGAAATCAAGGGTTTCTCTGTCATTGGGTAAAAAACTCCTTGAAATATTTGTGAAAATGTACTATGATAGTGTACGGTTCTATAGTACAGTATTGTAAAGGCACTTTCAAGCTGTTTTTACAATATTTAGAAAGTTTAGGAGGGAATCCGATGAAGATTCTGGTCATTAATGCGGGGAGCTCATCCCTGAAATATCAGTTGATTGATATGACCAATGAGGAAGTACTCGCAAAAGGAAACTGCGAGAGAATTGGCCTTGGAGATGGTATTTTCGGTCATAAGACCGCCGACGGCCGCGAGAAGAAGCTGACGGTGGACATGCCCGATCACATTGCGGCATTCATGCAGGTCAAGAACGCTTTGGTAGACGCCGAGGTCGGCGTGATCAAAGATCTGTCCGAGGTCACCGCGGTGGGCCACCGTGTGGTGCAGGGCGGCATGAAGTTCATGAACTCCGTTCTGATCAACCAGGAGGTTATCGATACCATCGAGGAACTGATCCCGCTGGCTCCGCTGCACAACAGCGTAAACCTGCAGGGCATCCGTGCCTGCCAGGAGGTTTTTGGCGAGAAGGTTCCGCAGATTGCGGTATTCGATACAGCCTTCCATTCCACCATGCCGCCTGAGGCTTATATTTACCCGATTCCTTACGAGTATTTTGAAAAATATCAGATTCGCCGCTATGGCTTCCACGGCACCTCTCATCGTTTCGTCAGCGAGCGCTGCGCAGAACTGATGGGCAAGCCGATGTCTGAGCTGAAGATCATCACCTGCCACCTGGGCAATGGTTCCTCCATTACCGCTGTGGATCAGGGCAAGGTCATTGATACCAGCATGGGCCTGACTCCTCTGGACGGCTTCATGATGGGTACCCGCTGCGGCAGCCTGGATCCCTCCGTTGTTACCTTTATTCAGGAGAAGGAAAACCTCTCTGCGGAGCAGATGAGCGACATCCTGAACAAGAAATCCGGCCTGCTGGGCATTTCCGGTATTTCCAGCGACGACCGCGACGTTACCAAAGCTGCGGAAGAGGGCGTGCCGAGAGCGGTTCTGGCCCACAAGATGCTGGTATATCAGATCAAGAAGTTCATCGGCAGCTATGCTGCGGCCATGAACGGCTGCGATGCCATCGTGTTCACCGCCGGCCTCGGCGAGAATCAGACCGATCACCGCCAGAATGTCTGCGACGGCCTGACCTATCTGGGCGTGAAGGTATCGAAAGAGCTCAACGAGCAGATGATCCGCGGCAAGGGCGGCAAAATCTCTGCTCCCGATTCGAAGGTGCAGGTATTTGTCATCCCCACCAACGAAGAGCTGGTCATTGCGCGCGATACCAAAGAGATCATCAGCAAGCTGTAATATTCCATCAAATGCCTGCGGCGGAGAATGCTTTCTCCGCCGCTTTTATTTTCTTCTGCCTGTAATTTCGTTGTCACGGAACAGCAGAGAGATGCACCATACTCCGGCAAGGCCCACGAGCGTATAGATGATTCGGCTGATGATCTCAGTCTGTCCCTGAAACGCCCAGGCAACAATGTCAAATTGGAACACACCGATCGAGCCCCAGTTGATTCCTCCGATAATCAGAAGAATGAGAGCAATCATGTCCAGCATTGTGTTTCCACCTTTCATTAAAAATTTTGTCTGTTTTAGTGTAATCCAAAAAGGGAAAAATATGCGATATGCCGGGCTGCGCAGCAGAGGACTGAATAACTGCTGCTGTTTCATGACCCAGTTTTCAGTGAATTTAAACGATTCTCAAAGCGGAAACGATGCGGTGTGCCAAGGCTGACACAGACGCTTGAATAACCGCTGTGGTCCATTGTACAAGCATATATCATTCGTGTTGTTCTCTTTTGCCATAGGGAGAGGACAAGAATTTTAGCAAATTTATGCAATTCCAGAAGAGAAAAATATGCGATATGCGGAAGTGTGCCGCATAAGGTTGAATAACCGCTGCCGTTTATTGTACAATAGAAAAATAAAATGAAAAGATAAGGCGGAGGAAAAAATATGAGGACAAGAGAAATAGGGGAATCCGGCCTGATCACCGGAGTATTGTCTTTGGGGGCGTGGGCCATCGGCGGCGGAAGCTGGTGGGGCGAGAACGATGATTCTCTTTCCGTGCGCGCGATCCACTGCGCGCTGGATCAGGGACTGAACTGGATTGACACCGCGCCGGTCTACGGCTTTGGGCACAGTGAAGAGGTGGTGGGAAGCGCACTGAAGGGCCGCAGAGAAAGTGCGGTTCTTTCGACCAAATGCGGCTTGCAGTGGCGCGATGCCAACGGTACCGACCGTTTTGAACGGGACGGACATGAGGTGTACCGCAATCTTTCCGCGCGTTCCATCCGGCAGGATTTAGAGGACAGCCTGCGCCGCCTGCAGACGGATTACATCGATATTTATTATACCCATTGGCAGGCCCCGGAAGGCGGCACGCCGATTGCCGAAACGATGACAGAGCTGCTGAAAATGAAGCAGGAAGGCAAAATCCGCGTGATCGGTGCTTCCAACGTGACGACGGCGCATCTGGATGAATACCTGAAATACGGCAAGGTAGATGTCGTTCAGGAGAAATTCAGCCTGTTAGACCGCCGTGTAGAGGCTTCGCTGCTGCCTTACTGCGAGGAGCATAGAATTACCCTCCAGGCATATTCGCCGCTGGAGCAGGGCCTGCTGACCGGCAAAATCACAATGGATTACGAGATTCCGGAAGGCTCTGTGCATGAAAACAAATTCTGGTGGATGCCGGAGCATCGCCAGTTCGCACTGCAAATGCTGAACGGCTGGTCCGACCTTACGGAAAAATACGGCTGCACGCTGGGGAATCTTGTGATTGCCTGGATGGTGGCCCGCAGCAAATACCTGAATGTGTTGGGCGGCGCGAGAAAGATTGAGCAGGTGGAGGAAAACGCCAAGGCGGGTGAGCTCGTTCTGGAGCAGGCGGATTTTGAAAGAATGACGCGTGACGCTAACGCGGCGATCGCAAACGCGAAATAAACACAGCAATTTGATATCAACAGGAAAAAAGCTTTTATATCAGCCAATTTACGAAA